>Ga0257106_1000365_pt1 | contig 27607 bp, 29 predicted proteins | sample LP_taG_3_FD_190177 | JGI IMG/M metagenome (GOLD analysis project Ga0257106, IMG submission 190177) | Marine microbial communities from Northeast Subartic Pacific Ocean, Canada - LP_J_2011_P26_10m | ecosystem: Environmental > Aquatic > Marine > Oceanic | place: Canada: Northeast Subartic Pacific...
GTTTCAATTCTTGAAAGATATTTCATAATTATTTATTTTTAATATAGCTATCTTCTGATATGTCGCCACTCCATCGCCAACTCCAAATCATATGATGCTCTTCAGTTCTATTTGAATGATTTATCATGGATGGATTGTGCACATAATCACCAACTTCTCCATAAATTTCAGGATTACTATCCTTATTAAAGTATCCTTTACCAGAGATTATAAAAAAAGTTTCTTCTGCTGGATGTCTACGTACAGGATAATCTATATTTGCCATTTGCATGAAAATACCAACCTCATAATCATTAGAGTTAATAATTCCTGATGGTCCTAAGAGTACAAATTGAATAAACTGTTTTTTAAGATCGCCTTCTATTCTACCCCCCATATCTGAATGATGCCATGGTAAAAAATTTGATATTTCTTTTAACTGAAGTGCAAGCAAATGATCGTCATTAGATATAAATGAATTAAAAAGTTTTGAAAGTTCATCATCTTCATTTTCTTTAAGATTAAATGTTTGGTTGCCCGCTAAAGATAAGGCTTCAGCAGTAAGAGAACCATTTTTAGAGCCTTCATTTTGATAAATATCTGATAACGTCATCAAGATATCTTTAAATATTTTTTCAGTCTTCATAGTTAGTATACTTACATATTGATTAATTTGTAGCCAGTAAAAATAGCTAATTTCTGCATTGATTCATATGTTTACTTTAAAGATTGGGTCAGTATTAATTGTCTTTATTTTATCTAATTAACAAATATAATTTTTATAAATTAAATATTAAGGAGAAGATTTATGAATAGAGATGTCATCATTTCATGTGCAGTAACTGGGTCTGGAGATTCAGTGGGGAAACATCCAGCTATACCTGTAACTCCTGAACAAATTGCAAACGCTGCTATTGAAGCAGCTTCTGCTGGAGCGGCAATTGCACACATGCACGTTAGAAACCCAGAAACCGGTAAAGCAACTAGAGATGATGAGCTTTATAAAGAAGTTGTTAGTAGAATTAAAGATAGTGGAACTGATGTAATTATTAACCTTACTAGTGGTATGGGAGGCGATATAGAAATTGGCCCTGAAGATAATTTGTTAAAATTTGGACCCAATACAGACTTCATTAGTGCTCTGGAAAGACTAAGTCATGTTGAAAAAATATTGCCTGATATTTGTTCTCTAGATTGTGGAACACTAAACTTTGGAGATGGACGTATGATTTACGTTAGTACACCTGAACAACTAAGAATAGGCGCAAAACGAATTCAAGAATTAGGTGTTAAGCCCGAATTAGAAATTTTTGACACAGGACATATGTGGTTTGCTAATGAAATGCATAAAGAAGGATTATTAGATGTTCCAGCACTTTATCAAATTTGCTTAGGTATTCCTTACGGAGCTCCTGCAAATACAAGTTCTATGAAAAATATGGTAGACATGCTCCCTGAGGGAAGTAATTGGGCAGCGTTTGGAATTGGGGCTATGCAAATGCCAATGGTGGCACAAGCAGTTCTTTTGGGTGGAAACGTTAGAGTGGGACTAGAAGATAATCTTTATTTAGAAAAAGGTGTATTTGCATCAAATGGCTCATTAGTAGAAAAAGCAACTACTGTAATTACCAATATGGGTGCAAACATAATGAATGTAAAAGATGCACGTATTAAATTAGGTTTAAGTAATGACTAATAAAAAAATTGTCTCAATAATTGGTACTGGTGTAATTGGTGCTGGATGGGCAGCTCGTTTTATAGCAAGTGGATATCATGTGCAGGCTTTTGATCCAAGTCCACGATCTCTTAAAAAACTAAAGACAGATGTTAAAAAGGCTTTAGTTAGTCTTAGTAAGATAGGTTTACATAAAAATGCATCTATAAAGAATTTAAGTTGCCATGATAATCTAAAGGACGCACTAAAAGATACATCTTTTGTTCAAGAAAATGCTCCTGAAAAAGAAAAATTGAAAACTTCGTTGCTACAAGAAATTGATCAGCTCTTAGATAGAAAAATACTTATTGCTTCAAGTTCTTCTGGATTACTTCCAACAAAAATACAGTCAAAATGTAAATTTCCAAACCGTGTTCTAATTGGGCATCCCTTTAATCCTGTTTACTTACTTCCTTTAGTTGAAATAGTTAAGGGTAAGAAAACTTCTCAACAATCAGCTTTAAAATTAAAAAAAATATATGAAGAAATTGGAATGAAACCTTTGATGGTTAGAAAGGAAATTGAAGGATATATATCGGATAGGTTGCAAGAAGCTTTATGGAGAGAATCACTTCATCTAATTAAAGATGGAATAGCCTCAACTGAAGAAATTGATGACGCTATAGTTTATGGTCCAGGATTAAGATGGGCATTTATGGGAGTATGTCTTACTTTTCACCTTGCTGGTGGTGAAGAAGGCATGAAACACATGCTCGAACAATTTGGACCTGCATTAAAACTTCCATGGACTAAATTAAAAGCACCTGAATTAACCAAAAAACTTAAAGATCGAATGATTACTGGTACAAAAAAACAAGCTGGTAATTTAAGTATAGATGATCTTGAAAAACAAAGAGATCTTTTTCTTATTGAAATTATGAAAACTTTGAATAATAATCAGAAAAATAACTTTCCAAACTGGGGTAAAAAGTTCAATAATTTTAAATAATAATGAATAGTAAATTATCAATATTAGAAGCTAAAAAAGATAATCGTGATTTTATTGTAGAATGGAATGATGGTCACATTAGTCAATTTAACTATTTATGGTTAAGAGATAATTGTCCTTCTGAAATTCATCCTACTGCAAGAGAAAGAACTTTTAATCTTTTAACGGTGTCTGAAAATATTCAACCTGAAAGGTTTAGTGTTGATGAAGATAGCAATCTTAAAGTTAAATGGAGCGAAGGTGATCATACTAGCGAGTTCTCTGCAGAATGGCTAAGAGAAAATTGTTATACATTAAAAAATTCAACTCCTTATAAATCACCATATACCTTATGGAATAATACTCTAATCAACTCTTTAGATAAGATAAAAATTAGTTGTGAAGAAATAATGGATAGCGATGAAGGTGTATTAAAATATTTACAACAACTTCACTATTATGGATTTTCATTAGTTGAAAATGCTCCAGTTGAAAAAAATTCTGGTGCTGCAGTAATAGAACGTATCAGTCATTTTAGAGAAACATTTTTTGAAACTCCATTTGAAGTAATAAATATTCCAAATCCTAATAATTCTGCCTATACAGCTTTGGGTCTTAGAAATCATCTTGATTTGCCATATTATGAAATTCCACCAGGGTACCAATTCTTACATTGCTTAGTAAATGATGCTACAGGTGGAGACTCAACAGCAATTGATGGATTTAAAGTTGCAGAACACATGAAAAAAGAGTTCCCTGAGTTTTTTGGTGTTCTAACCGAAGTTTCAGTTAAATTTGTTAACCGAGATTATACTCAAAACACAACTAGAATTCTTCATGCTCCATTAATACTTTTAGATAAAGATAATGACTTTAACTTAATACGATTCAGTATTGCTTATATGAGTATTATGGACTGTGCTCCAAATAAAATGGATTTATTTTATAGAGCGTATAGGAAATTTGCAGAGTTGCTTCATGATGACTACTTTACTGTTAAATTTAGATTAAAAGCAGGAGATATTTTCTCATTTAATAATTTAAGACTTCTGCATGGAAGAACAGAATTTGATCCAAACTCTGGTCACCGTCACCTTCAAGGCTATTATATGGATCGTGATGAAATTAAAGGTAGGTTGAATTATCTTGAGCAAAAACAAGTTTAGTTTAATTACTTCTAAGAATACTTGCCACTTCCTTATCAGATATTGAGCCAATAATATTATTGTCATCATCGACAACGCTTAAAGCAACTCTAGTCTCTAAAATAGTTGGTAAACAAGACTCAATACTATCATTCATATTTATTTTAGGAGCATCATTGAGTTGATTATTTGTATTCATAATTGATTTAACTTTTAATACTTTTGCTCTATTAACATCTTGTACAAACTTAGCTACATAATCATCAGCAGGATTAAGAAGGATATCTTCAGGTTTACCATTTTGAACAAGCTTACCACCATTTAATATTGCAATACTATCACCTAATTTAAGTGCCTCATCTAAATCATGAGTAATAAACACAATTGTTTTCTTTAAATTTTTTTGAAGATCAAGAAGCTGGTCTTGCATATCTGATCGTATCAATGGATCTAGGGCACTAAAGGCTTCATCCATTAATAAAATATCTGGATCGGTTGCAAGTGCTCTAGCTAAACCCACTCTTTGTTGCATTCCACCTGAAAGTTGATTTGGAAATTTAAATTCAAATCCATTAAGTCCAACTTTATCAATCCAGTACATTGCTGTCTCATTAGATTCAGATTTATCTACTCCCTTTATACTCAAGCCCAATTTTACATTTTCAATAATATTTTGATGTGGAAATAATCCAAAGCGTTGAAATACCATGCCTGTTCTAGTTCTTCTAAAATCAAGTAATTCATTCTTATCAAACTGAGTTACATCTTGATCATCTACCAAAACTACTCCCTCAGTTGGCTCTATAAGTCTATTGATATGTCTAATTAAAGTAGATTTGCCTGAACCAGAAAGACCCATGACGACCTGAATAGACTGATCGTATATGTCTAAATTAATATTATCTAATCCCAGAACATGATTGTACTTGGCTAAAAGCTCATCTTTATCAGTTCCATCTCTAACTACTTGGATAAAATCTTTCGCTTTAGGGCCAAAAATTTTGAATAAATTTTCTATCTTAATTTTAATTTTATTCACGTGAGCCAGCTCTATGTTGTTGAAGTCTCTTGCCAAATGATTGTGAAACTCTATCAAATATAACGGCTAAAACTACAATAGCAAAACCATTAAGAAGTCCCATTGTTAAATATTGATTTGATATTGCCTTTAATACAGGCTGCCCCAATCCTCTAACACCAATCATTGAAGCTATAACAACCATAGCCAGTGCCATCATAATTGTCTGATTTATACCTGCAAAAATTGTAGGTAATGCTAAAGGTAGTTGAACGCGAAATAATTTTTGTACTCTATTAGCTCCAAATGCATCCGCAGCTTCTAAAACTTCTTTATCAACTTCTCTAATACCTAAATCAGTTAGTCTTATCATAGGTGGAATTGCATAAACAATAATTGCTAAAAGACCAGGAATTTTACCTATACCCAAGAGCATTACAACAGGAATTAGATAAACAAAACTAGGCATAGTTTGCATTATATCTAAAATTGGAACAACTGCAGATCTTACTCTATCTGATCCTGACATAAGTATCCCTATAGGAATTCCTAACCCAATAGCAAGGAGTGTACAAACACCTATAATGCTTACTGTAGACATTGTATCTTGCCACATTCCAAAATAGGCTATTAAAAGAAAAGCAAATAAAGATCCTATTGTTAAATAAATATTTCTACTTCCATAGTAAATAAACAAAAGAAATACTATTATAACTATTGGCCAAGGAGTATTTTGAAGCAGCTTTTCTAAGTTTACTAAAAAAAATAATACTGGATCAAAAAAAGATTCAATAGAATCTCCATATGATCTAGAAAATTCTCGAAAAGCTCCATCAATAGTTTTTTTGAAAGCCAAGTAGTCTGCTTTTCCCATTTTTGGAAATACTGTTAGAAACTCAGGTATATTCATTTTGAAATTGATTTAATTGGAAGGATAGCGGGCTTTTTATAGCCCGCTATATATCTTTAGTTATTATAGTGCTGATTCTATCTTAGCTTTAGCTGAGCCATCTACCCAGTCATGCCATTCACTATAATTAGACAAGAAATGCATTGCTGCATCTGCACCAGTTGCCTGGTTGTCTTCTTTCCATGCTAATAGTGCATTAATCGTACTATTAGGAAGCGCTCTTTTGACAATGTAATCCATGCCAATTCCAGCTTCTTGTTTAAAACGATCTGTTACAACAGTGTAAACTGAAGAAACTACCCATGAATTTTTCTGAGGGTCTGCACAATCTTCTTGAGATGTACAAGTGTTCCACTCATCATTATCATGTGGCACATCAAAGCTTAGTTTTTTCATTGGATACTTACCAAGTATTGCTGTTGGTGCCCAGTAGTAACCCATCCATCCTTCGCCTTGATCATATGCTTTAGAAATAGCACCTGATAATCCTGCTCCAGAGCCTGGATCAACAAGTCTGAAGCCTTTTGCTTCAGCACCAAACGCTTTAAATAGGTTATTAGTACTTAATTGACAGTTCCAACCTGAAGGACATGTATAAAGTGCTGCACCATCACCTTCTGGGTGTGGAAACAAGTCAGGACGATTCAATGCATCTTCTACAGTTTGAATATCAGGATTGGCATCAGCAATATACTGAGGTATCCACCAGCCTTCTTCACCTGTATCAGAGAAAACCTCTGCAGCATAATGAAGTCTACCTTCTGCAGTTGCAGCGTCTAATGCAATTCTTACTGCATTAATCCATAATTCTGGTGCTACATCTGGCTCACCTTTTTCCATCATAGAAGTAGCTGTTGGCATAGTAGATCCTGGAACTAATTCCACTTCACAACCATAACCATTTTCTAATACTACTTTATCAATATGAGCTAGCATTTCTGCAGATGCCCAGTTCATTTCAGCTACAGTAATTGCACCACATTCTGTTTGTGCTACTTTCTGCTCTGAACACCCAGCAAATCCGAGTGCAATACCTAGAAATAGAATTCCAGATATCATTAGTTTTTTACTTATATTCATTTTTTAACCCCTAAATTAATTAGATAATAAAATATTTAAACATAGATGGGGAATGGGTTCTATAGAAAAAACTTATAAAATCCCAAATAACTGTGAATTATATACTTCCTAGAGTATAAAATACTCAAGCTATTGTTTTAATTATCTTTTCCTGAGTAGTGTAGCTCCACAAGTGGTGCACTTAATATGAATACTGCCCCTATTGCTTCTCTAAAAGAAATCAATTCATTAGCTAAAAGATATGCAGAAATAAATCCTATAAGAACTTCTGTCATCATTAATACACCAGCTCTACCTGGATCGACTTGATCTGAACCCATTACATTTAACCAATACGCGGGTATTATCCAGATTAAAGCCATAGCTATTATAAGTATTAAATTTTCTGATATCATAGATATCTGGAATCCACCTAAAGTTTGTCCATCTGGTAGAAGTGTTGCAAGCAATATAAAAATAGCCCCAAATAAAATACATAGGGCAGTTGTAACATTAACATCTAATTCATCATTAACTCTTAACATAGTTGCGCCTAAGGACCATATTATACCAGCGGCTATTCCATAGAAATCTGCAGCTGAATTTGGTAGAAAATTTCCTTGATCAATACCATTCATTATAAATAAACCAGTAAATCCAGCGGTAATAGAAAAACCTCTATAATAAGTTAAAGGTTTTTTTAAAAAATAGACTTCAATAAGTGTACTCCAAACTGAGGTAAGGTAAAAAAAGAGAATAGTTCTGCCAACGTTACCACGAAGCAAGCCTTCATTATATAAACACATAGCAGCTCCACCTGAGACTGCAGCTATCAATGTTAAATAGATATTTTTTTTAGAGAATAAGTGAATCTTTTTATATGAAATTATGAAAAGTATAGTTGTAGCTATTAAAAAACTAGTAACAATTGGCATAGCATTGTTATCACCATATTCATTTAGAAGTCGAAGTGGGTACCACCATGTTCCCCAGAGAATAGTGGAATACATGATAGCATAATTAGGATTAATATTTTTAAACATTACGTATTTATATACTATAGTTATAATATTTGGTAAATTTGAATAATTAAAATGAATAATTATAATTATATAATCATTGGTGCTGGTTCAGCTGGCTGTGTATTGGCAAACCGACTATCTAAAAATCCTGATCATAAAGTCTTGCTTATTGAGTCTGGTCCATCTGATAAGACATGGAAAACTGCGATGCCAGCAGCACTTTTATATACTATGCATGACCCAAAATATAATTACCTCTATAATACTGAACCTGAGACTTACATGAATAATAGAAAAATGTTTTGTCCACGAGCGAAAATGCTCGGTGGTTGCTCATCTCATAATGGTATGGTTCATGTTAGGGGCAATGCTATGGATTTTGAAAATTGGGCTCAACTCGGTTTATCTGAATGGAATTATGCAAATGTTCTGCCCTATTTTCAGAAATCAGAAAATATAGAAGGTCTATCAAAAGAGTTTAGAAATGATCAAGGTCCTCTAAGATTATCCAGATCTGAAAATGGAAATGTTCTAACAAAAGTTTATTTGGAAGCAGCAGCTCAAGCTGGACATGAAATAAATAATGATATGAATGGATACAAACAAGAAGGTTTTGGATTAATGGATACAACTATTTTCAAAGGAAAGCGACAAAGCACAAGTCATACTTACTTACATCCAGTCTCAGATCGAAAAAACCTAACTATAAAGACCAATCTTAACGTAAAAAAAATAATTATAGAGAATGGTAAAGCGAAAGGTGTTGAGTGTGTTAGTAATAACAATTTAATAAACTATTATGCAGATGAGGAGGTCTTGTTGTGTGCTGGATCAATAAACTCACCACAAATATTAATGCTATCAGGTATTGGTCCTCAAGATCACTTGGCAGAAATGGATGTTGAAGTAAAACAAAGTCTCGAAGGAGTTGGACAAAATTTACAAGACCATCTTGAAACATATGTGCAATATGAGTGTAAAAAACCTGTAACGCTCTTTAATGAATATAATCCAATAAAAATGGCTCTTACTGGAATTGAGTGGTTCTTATTTAAAACTGGGACCGCTGCTTATTCCAACTTAGAAACAGGTGGCTTTATCAGAAGTAATGAATTGGTTGATTATCCAAATATTCAATATCATTTTTTTCCTTCATTAGTTCTAGATCATGGCAGAACTAACCCTGATCGTCATGCTTTTCAAGCCCACGTTGGTCCAATGCGTCCAACTAGCAGAGGAGAAATAAAATTAAAATCAACTGATCCGAGTGCTGCTCCATCAATTAGATTTAATTATATGCAAACTGAGCATGATCTAATGGAAATGAGAGAGGGAATAAGATTAGCTCGTGAAATATTTCAACAACAAGCATTTAATGAGTACCGAGGTAAAGAAATAAACCCTGGAAAACTTGATACTGATAGTGAGCTCGATGAATTTATAAGAAATAGAGGTGATACCGCCTACCATCCTTGTGGTACTTGCAAGATGGGTAAAGACACTACTTCTGTAGTAGATGAACAGTTGCAAGTATACGGTGTAGAAAAATTGCGAGTAGTAGATGCCTCTATTATGCCAAAAATTATTACTGGAAACTTAAATGCTTCGACTGTAATGATTGCTGAAAAAGCTGCTGATTATATATTGGGTAAATCAATTGCAGCTAATAATGTTGGATTTTATAGAGCTGGCTAAAAATTAATTAATACTAAATTTTTTTATATTTTCACCATTTTTAATTGAAAATATACCAATAAAATTTTTACCTTTGATTGTGTAGTGAATAGTCAAGGTTTCACTATTGCTATTAATGTTACTAATATCTGCATTATCAGGCAATTTAATATTTGTTGGAGTGCTTATATCTGAGTTATCGCTTGTGAATAATGTTTCATCATTTATTCTGTATATTATTGTAGAAATAATTACTAAAACACCAGCAATAATTAGAACGCCCATGAATATGACAAGATATTTTAAACCTCGAAGATTATTTTGATTATCAGACATGAACAGTAAAATGCATCATCTTGAAGTAAATGTAAATAAATACATTGGTTATAGATTAGATAAATTTGTAGCAGAAAATCTGCCTAATATAAGTCGATCTAAAATCAAATCTTTAATAGAAAAAGGTCTTATTACTGTAAATGAAATGACAAAAGATCCTGATTACAAGCTGGGATTAAATGACAAGATTTCTATCAATGAAAAAAATGAGGAAAATTCAAAATTATTAGGAGAGAATATTAAGCTCAATATTGTTTATGAAGATGGGGATCTTTTGGTGATTGATAAACCCGCTGGACTAGTAGTTCATCCTGGAGCAGGTAATAAAAATGGTACTTTGGTTAATGCATTAATTTATCATTGTGGAAATAGTCTTTCTTCAGTTGGAGATGGGAAGAGGCCAGGTATTGTTCATCGAATTGATAAAGACACTAGTGGCTTACTTGTTGTTGCTAAAAATGACTCAGCACATTTAAATCTAGCTAAACAATTTGAAGATCATTCTGTTAGTAGAAAATATTTAGCTCTTTGCTGGGGAAAATTAAAACCTAGTTCTGGAAAATTAGTTTCATTAATATCTCGAAGCAATAAAAATAGAATTAAGATGATGTCTTCCAAAATAAAGGGCAAAGAAGCAATTACAAATTATAAAACTTTAGAAACTTATGTTGATAAAAAAGGTGACTCTTTTGCATCTTTGGTTGAATGCAAATTAGAAACCGGAAGAACGCACCAGATTAGAGTTCACTTAACTGAGAAAGGTAACCCAATCATTGGTGATAAAGTTTATGGTAGAACTCCTATGCTTAAATATAGAAATTTAAGTCCATCAATTCAGGATCTAATTAAAGATTTGCCAGGACAAGCTTTACATGCATATTTATTAGGATTTAATCATCCTACTAAAAATAAAATTATTGAATTTCAGTCACTTAAACCTGAATACTTGAGTAATTTGATTAATTCTATTAAGAATTAGGCCTATTGAAATTAGTGAAATAAACCCAATATATTAAGTAATGAATAATAATGTGAATTTACCATCTTTATCAAACGAAGGGAGTCTTACTCACTACCTTCAGCAAATAAAGAAATTTCCCATGCTTTCTCAAAAAGAAGAAATATCTTTAGCTAGAAAATGGATTAAAAAAGGTGATACAGATGCAGCTCATAAATTAGTAACCAGCCACCTACGATTAGTTGCAAGAATTGCAATGGGTTACAAGGGTTATGGCTTACCAATTACAGAATTAATCTCTGAGGGTAATATTGGATTGATGCAAGCTGTAAAAAAATATGATCCAGAAAAAGGATTTAGACTTTCAACATATGCAATGTGGTGGATAAGAGCTGCAATACAAGAGTATGTACTTAAATCTTGGAGCTTAGTTAAAATTGGAACTACTGCTGCTCAAAAAAAATTATTTTTTAATCTTAAAAAAATTAAGAATCAACTTACTAGCTATAACGATGGATCTTTAAAACCTGATCAAGTTAAAGAAATTGCAGAAAGACTTGATGTTACAGAAGCAGAAGTTTCGGATATGGAAGGAAGAATGTCTGGTACCGACTATTCACTAAATGCAGTTGTATCTGAAGACGGTGTAAGTGAATGGCAAGATTGGTTAGTTGATGAAGATGCTGATCAGGAAGTTAAACTTGCTGAAAGAGAAGAATTATCAAAAAGAAAAAGCTTACTATCTAAAGCCATTAATATTCTGAACGAACGTGAACAGAATATTATAAGTGCTAGAAAATTATCTGAAGTACCTAAAACTTTAGAAGAATTAAGCAAGACATATAAGATTAGCAGAGAAAGAGTAAGGCAGATTGAAGAAAAGGCTTTTGCTAAACTTCAATTAGAAATGGTAAATCTTGCTAAAGAAACTCGATTAATTCCAGCTTAGGCAAATACATCATTTAATAAAATTGTATCTTCTCTTTTGGGGCTAGTAGAAACCAAGTCTATTTTAGCGCCTATTAAATTACTTATTCTATTAATATAATTAATTGCTTTCTCAGGAAGGTCTTCTAATTTTTGACAACCAGCAGTTACAGAATTCCAGCCTTCAATTTCTTCATAAATAGGTTTAATGTTTGCTTGATCAAACTCTGAGCTTGGAAAATAATCTATTTTTACTCCATTAAGCTCATATCCAATACAAACTTTAAGTACTTCAAAAGTATCTAAAACATCTAATTTTGTTAATGCGATTCCATTAATACCAGCTTGTTGTACAGCTTGTTCAACTAAAACAGCATCAAACCAGCCACACCTTCTTTTCCTGTTTGTTACCGTGCCAAATTCATGTCCTATTTCTCCAAGTTTTTGTCCAATTTCATTATCTTCTTCTGTTGGGAACGGACCTGATCCTACTCGCGTTGTGTAAGCTTTAGTAATACCCATTACATGATTGATTCTATTTGGGTTCAACCCACTACCAATTGCAGCATAACTAGAATGGGTATTTGAAGACGTAACAAATGGATATGAACCATGATCTACATCTAGCAAAAAACCTTGAGCACCTTCAAATAAAATTTTGTTATCTGGTTTATTTATCTCTCTAGATATTTCAATAATTGATTTTGCATATATCTTTATTTCTTGCCCCAAATTATAAATTTCATCAGTAACTTGAATAGCGTCATATTCATCTTCACTATACCCACGCATCAAAGCATTGTGATGATTTAATAAGTTATCTACTTTTAGCTTTAGATGTTCTTTATCAAATAAATCACAGACTCTTACTGATCTTCTCGCCACTTTATCTTCATAGGCAGGTCCAATCCCTCGTTTTGTTGTTCCAATCTTGTCTTTTCCTGCATTAATTTCTCTTAGTTCATCAAGTTTCTGGTGAAGAGGTAAAATTATTGAAGCTTTATCTGAAATTGTTAAATTTTTGGGAGTGATTTTTATATCTCGGTCAGTTAAACCTTTAATTTCATTAATAAGTGCTCTTAAGTCCAAGACTACACCATTTCCAATAATTGATTTTTTGTCTGAACGTAAAATACCAGATGGTAATAGATTTAGTTTATAAGTCTCACCATCAATAACTAAAGTATGGCCTGCATTGTGACCTCCTTGAAATCTAACTACAACGTCAGCTTTGCTTGATAACCAATCGACAATTTTACCCTTACCCTCATCGCCCCATTGAGAGCCTATAACTACTACACCTGTCATTTAAAACCTTTTATAATTTTGTAAAAAAAGAATCAACTTCTGAGACAACCTTATCAAGAATTGAAGAATCTTTACACTCTATCATTACCCTTAATAAAGATTCTGTTCCAGACATTCTAACAAAAATCCTACCTTCACTTCCAAGCATATCTTTACAGTTATTAATCATTTTGATTGTGTGATCTGCCTTCAAAACTTCGCCATCGTTTATATTAAAGTTTATCAATTTTTGAGGTATAGGATCAAAAACATTGAGTGTTTTGCTAGATGATTGATTTTTCTCAATTACAATTCGTAACACTTGAAGTGCTGCAATCATTCCATCACCAGTTTCAATAAAATCTCTGAGAATAATATGACCTGATTGTTCTCCTCCAATATTAGCATCTATATCTAACATCATTTCTTTTACATATCTGTCTCCTACATTTGCTCTATGTAGCGTTATATTATTATCTCTTAAGATATTCTCTAAACCAAGATTTGACATTTCTGTTGCAACAATTGCGTTCGTTGAAAGCTGATTATATTTTTTCCAATGCAAAGCTAAAAGTGCAAGGATTTGATCACCATCAATTATTTTACCCTTTTCATCACAAATAATTACTCTATCGCCATCGCCATCTAGGCAAATTCCAATATCTGCTTTTTCCTCAACTACTTTCTTTGCCATATTTTCAGGTTGGGTAGATCCACATTCATGATTAATATTAGTACCGTTTGGATCAACACCAATAGCTATAACTTCAGCTCCAAGTTCCCATAATATAATTGGTGCAGATTTATATGCTGCGCCATTCGCACAATCTAATACGATTTTTATTCCTTCTAAGTTAATTTTTTTTGGAAATGTATTTTTTTGAAACTCTATATATCTAGCATTGGCATCTTCTAGTCGCTTAGCCCTTCCCATTTTTTCTGGGCTAACTAAGTGCTCTTCAATGTTTGAATCCATTAACTTTTCAATCTCATATTCAGTTTCATCAGATAGTTTATTGCCATGTTTATCAAAAATTTTAATCCCATTGTCTTTATAAGAATTATGAGAAGCTGATATCATAACTCCTAGATCAGCACGCATAGATTTTGCAAGCATTGCGACTCCTGGAGTTGGTATAGGTCCAAGTAATAGAACATCTAATCCCATTGACAATAAACCTGAGGTTAATGATTGTTCAATAGTGTAACCTGATAATCTCGTATCTTTACCTATTACTACTCTGTGTTTATGTTCGCCCTTAGTAAATAATTTACCTAAAGACATACCCAAACGCATCATTGTTAAACCATTAAGCTTATAGCTATTAGATGCTGCACGAATTCCATCTGTACCAAAATATTTTTTTTGCATTTTTGTAATGATTATAATTTATTAAAAACCTTTATCGCCTGAGAGGTCTCAAACACATCATGCACTCTAAAAACTTGAACACCTTGAGATAGTGCATAGATAACTGTTGATAAAGAACCGCCCAATCTTTTTTCTTCTAAAGCATTTTTATCAAGTTTACCAATAAAAGTTTTTCTTGATGAACCTAATAACACAGGACAACCCAAAGAATGAAGTAATGCAATGTTAGATATTAGACTCAAATTTTGTTTCACAGTTTTACCAAAGCCAATTCCTGGATCTAATATTATAGATTGTCTAGTAATTTTCTTACGCTCACATATAGCAATCTTCTTTTTAAAAAAATCGTATACGTCTAGTAATACGTTTTCATAATTAATATTTGATTGCATTGTTTTGGGATTTTTTATCGAATGCATCAGTACAAATGGTATTTTATTTTTTTTTATTAAATCAATTGATTTGCTACTATATCTCAATCCTGACACATCATTAATTAGATCAATATTATTTTTTATTCCTGCTCTCATAACGTCAGGCTTTCGTGTATCAAGTGAGATAATAGTTTTTTTATTTTTACTTTTTAGTTTTTTTATTGCTGGAATGACCCTGGCGATTTCAACTTTACTTACAATTGTTGTTGCGCCAGGCCTTGTAGATTCCCCACCAATATCAATAATATCCGCACCATCTTTTATCATTTGTAATGCATGGGCTGTACTTTTATCTAAGTTATTAAATTTCCCACCATCTGAAAAACTATCAGGTGTTACATTCAATATGCCCATAATTTTCGGCCGATTAAAGTCTATTGAAGCTATCTTTTTTCTAGGGGCAGTAATGTTTTTAATCTGATCTAAGACAGACTTTAACTCTTCTTTTTTTAATGAGCTTAAATCTTCTAACTTTAAAAATTTTTTATCTATCTTATCTTTTTTTCTAGTAATTATTTCAATAGTATCAAAAAATAAGTTTGAAGAACCTAATTTTTTATAATCATTAGAAGTTTTATTTTTCTTAGAAAAAATTGGGCGCACGTAGTAATTCATTTCGCCCTAATATCCTACAACAGATTTAAGATGTCTGTGGTTTTGGCTTTAAGTCTGGATTAACAGTCGGTTTGGACTTGCCACTTTTTGGAACTGAAGGCCCAGCATTTTTGATTTCATCTTCTGGGTTTGCTCTATTAATAGTTCCAGTTTTTAGTAGCTCTTTAATTTCTGCTAGCTCTAAAGTTTCATATTCAATTAAACCTTTTGCTAGAGTGTGAAGATCATCAATTTTAGTATTTAAAATTTGTTTTGTTTTTTCATATGATTCATCAACAAGTTTTTTAATTTCTGAATCAATAGTTTTAGCAGTTTCTTCAGAGACATTCTTATGTTTTTGTACTGATCTTCCTAAGAAAACCTCTTCATCATTTTCAGCGTATAATATTGGGCCAAGAGTTTCACTCATACCAAATTGCGTAACCATTTCTCTTGCTGTTTTGGTGACCTGTTGTATATCGCTTGACGCACCTGATGTAACCTTATCGCGACCAAAAATTATTTCTTCCGCAACTCTTCCACCAAGCGCACTTACCATTCTGGCCTCATATTCTTCTCTAGTAACTGAAATGATATCTTTTTCCGGTAAGTACATTACCATTCCTAGTGCTCTACCCCTTGGTATAATTGTTGCTTTATGAATTGGCATAGAAGCTGGTAGGTTTAAAGAACATAATGCATGACCCGCTTCATGATAGGCGGTCAGTTTAATTTCATCTTCTGTCATTACTGCAGATCTTCTTTCGGTACCAAAAGCAACTTTGTCCCTAGACTCCTCAAAGTCAATCATTGTAACAATTTTTTTATTCTTTCTCGCGGCAAGTAAAGCAGATTCATTTACTAAATTTGCTAGATCTGCACCAGAAAATCCTGGTGTACCTCTGGCAACAGTTCTAATATTTACATCCGGAGCGAATGTAATCTTTTTCATGTGAACTTTTAATATAGCTTCTCTACCAACTAAATCAGGGCTAGGCACTACAATCTGTCTATCAAATCTTCCGGGTCTAAGTAATGCAGGATCAAGAACATCAGGTCTATTTGTTGCTGCAACTATAATAACACCTTCTTGAGCATCAAACCCATCCATTTCAACTAATATTTGATTTAATGTTTGCTCTCTTTCATCATTGCCACCGCCTAAACCAGCTCCTCGACTTCTTCCTACAGCATCAATTTCATCAATAAATATGATACATGGTGCGTGTTTTCTTCCTTGTTCAAACATGTCTCTTACACGAGATGCGCCCACTCCAACAAACATTTCAACAAAATCAGAACCTGAAATACTAAAGAATGGAACATTAGCTTCACCGGCAACAGCTCTAGCTAATAAGGTTTTACCAGTCCCTGGTGATCCTACTAATAGTGCTCCTTTTGGAATTCTACCTCCGAGTTTTTGAAATTTTCTTGGATCTTTTAAAAATTCAACAATTTCAACTAACTCTTCTTTTGATTCATCTACACCGGCAACGTCATTAAATGTAATCTTGTTTTTATTTTCATTTAAAAGCTTAGCTTTTGATTTTCCAAAACCCATAGCGCCACCTTTGCCACCCTGCATTTGTCGCATAAAGAATACCCATACTCCAATAAGTAAGAGCATAGGAAACCAAGAGATTAAAATTCCTAGTATAGAAAACCCATCATCAAGAGGTGCTGCGGAAATATTAACACCCATATTAGTTAATTTTTCTACTAGAGTTGGATCATTGACTGCGTAAGTTTTAAATTTTCTTCCATCTGAGAAATTTCCAGAAACATTATTACCACGAATAGTAACATCGTTTACAGATCCATTCTTAACATTTTCTAAAAATTGAGAATAAGTTAAATCTAGAGTATTGGCAGTGTTACTGGCATTAGGATTGAACAGATTAAATAATCCAATTATAATTAAGCCAATAAAGAGCCAGAGAGCTATGTTTTTTAAATTCATGATTTCAAAATAATATTAATATATATGTAATAACTAATTCAATACTTACAAGAAATATAGTAAACCAAATAAATTATATAAATCAATAGCTTATTGATGCAATTATTCTTTTAACTGTGAATGAATATCAATTAACTCATATTTTTTAATAGACTTAATATTTTTGTCTGAATAATTAATGTCTGGAACGGCAATTAATTTTTTACCTTTCCATATACTTAAATGTGAAGGCGGGTAAATGTCTTTGATTAATTTATTGCTATATCTTTTGGGCACTGATTTTATTCCATTTTCTCCGAGGTACTGAATAGATAGTCCTTTAGCATAATCATTTTTCATAGTTACCTTGTATTGTTCATTCCAAATAAAATTACTTGATGCAATTTTAGTAACACAAAGTTTTCTAGTAACTTCAGGTAAAAATAGTATTTCTTTTTTTTCTTTCTTAACTAAACACCCAGCTATTGTTAGACTTTTAAAATTATTTTTAAAAATAAGATCTAATAGATTCAAAATATTTTTAGATCTTGGAGTATTCTTTCCTTTTCCAATAAATATAAGAAGTTTTGATATAGATCTAAATTTTACTTCTTCAGGCAATGGCTTAAATTGATCTATTAATATAGATATTACCCCTCTACTGTTAATTTTTATAAAACTTTTCAGTGATGAGTTAATCAAATAGTTAATTGAATTATTTGCTTCTTTTAGATTTTTGATAGTATTTAAAAGCCTTTTATTATTTAATCCTTCATTGATTAAATGACTAGAAACCTTACGTACTCTTGATCGATCAAAATTATTATCAGTATTGGTTGGATCCAATATATATTTTTGTTTTTCGTTTGCTAAATAAGAAATTAAAGATTTTTTTGGATATTTTAATAAAGGTCGTAAAATATTTACCTTACTCTTTTTAAAATTAAATTTTTCTTGAAGGGACCCTAACCCTTTAATCCCACTCCCCCGAATAATACGTAACAAGACATTTTCAACTTGGTCGTCCAAATGGTGGCCTGTGAATAGATATCTAATATTTATTCTTTCACATTCTTTGATTAGAAGCTCATATCTTTTATCTCTTGCATTGGAAAGAATGTTTGAGTTTGGCTTAATATTTTTCCATTTTATTATTTTATGCTTTATTTTTCTTTTTTTAAATTCAGATGCTAGCCATTGCAATTCATCTTTAGATGATTTTCTTAAACCATGATCAATACTAATAGCTTTTAAAGCAATGCTATTTTCTAAAGAAAATTTTTGTAGCAATATAGTTAAAGCTAAGCTATCTGGACCTCCAGATACAGCGACAGCAATTTTTTTACCGAGCTTAAATTTTAAGAGACTTTTAAAAAAATCTTGTTCTAATATTGGATCAAAAGATTTTGATTTTTTTGGTTTAATTAACTTTACAGCCATTTCTCTGAATCTCAATATCACCTCTGTCTAGAATAGATTGCGCTGTTTCTGGATAGCTAATTCTTAACTTAGCTAGAGAAGCACATCCTTGTTCTAATTGGCCCATTTTAACCAACGAAATTCCCAATTTTAATAGTCCACTTGGTGCCTTGGGACTATCTGAATGATTTTGATATAATGATAAATAATTTTTTGCAGCATCTTTAAAGTTTTCTCTTACATAGTAAGTTTCTGCAAGCCAAAAATATGAGTTTGATAAAAGCTTCTCATCTTTAGATATTTTAATAAATTCTTTTAAGGCACCTTCTGCACCTTCATAATCACCTGAAGTTAGCAAGTTTATACTAAAGTTATATTGTTCAATTTCTGAGCCTTCTGGTAGAATTAATAATTCTGGCTTCTTGTCTTCAACCAAAATCAAGCTTTCTTGATCAATAGTAGCTGTAATTTCTTGCTCACCAGCAACAGTATTATTTTCTTCTAATGGCACTGCAAGAGTGCCAAGATTTTTTGGAGCTAGGTCATAATCTACAACTTCGTTCTCAGTTGATACTACTGCTTGATTGTTGTTAGTGGAAGTAGCAACATTTACATCTGAAAATCTCATCTCTGTATCAGCTTTAAAATTATTAAAATTATTGATTAATGTTTGAAGGCTAAATAAAACTTCTTCTATACTACCAGTTAACTCTTGTATCTGGTTTTGAAGTTCAGAGATTTGAATTGATTGTCTTGTTATAATTGACTCATAATCTCCAGCACTAAAGTTATTTTGGCTAGAATTTGTTTTATTAAATGTAGCTTTTTCTAAAACTTTTATTCTATTTTCTATTGAATTAATTTTTGCAATAATATCATCAGTTGAATTTGAACTAGCTGTTGAGCCTAACCCAATTATAAAAATAAAACTTAAGATAATTGTTTTAGTATTTGAACTAGACATAAAATGACTCATATTTTATTTATAAGTCAAACACAGCTATTTGTCTAAATAAAGGCAAATAGCTGAAGTTAAATTTGAGTTTTGTAATCTTAATTTGTTCTGACTGAAACCGAGCGTCTGTTTTGAGCCCATGATGTATCATTCGAACCACTTTGTACTGGTCGTTCCTTACCATAACTAATGGTGCTTATTCTATTTGAGCTAATTCCTTGACTCATTAAATAATCTTTTACTGATGAAGCTCTTCTATCGCCTAGTGCTAAGTTATATTCTCTAGTGCCTCTTTCATCTGCATGTCCTTCTATAGCAATTGCAATAGATGGGTTTGCTTTAAGCCATTTTGCTTGCTTACTCAGAGTTGCTTGAGCAGAAGCTGCTAATGAATAACTGTCGTATGCAAAGAAAACTCTATCTGGAACATTTACTGCTAACATTTCAATAGTTTCTGTTCCAACGTAAACTCCTCCAACAACTTGACTTTGACTAGTCGATGAAGTTTCTGTAGGTGCGGTTGCACAAGCTGCAAGAAACGAGGTTAATAGGAAAATAGCAAAGAAATTGCTAAATTTTTTAATGCTTTGATTCATTTGTATGTTTTCTCCAAAAATTTAATATTGCCCCTTTTAGTACTCTATTTACTTAATAGTTCCAAGTCTAGATAAAATTAAGTGTATTTTTTAGGTTTTACTGTAGCAAATTAGACCATGATGGATCAGATCCATCTTGAGGTGTATCAATTTTTCTTTCATTAAAACCTGTTAGGTCGATGGACCATAAAGTTGAAGAATGACCTTGGCCAGTGTCATTTGCTGGAGTTTCCCGATAAAAAGTAAGTACTCTTCCATTTGGCGACCAAGAAGGTGCTTCCTGATACCAACTTTCAGTAAGCAATCTTTCTCCCTCTCCATTAGTTCTCATTACTCCAATAGCATAACTACCCTTAAAGTTTTTTGTAAAAGCAATTAAATCTCCCCTTGGTGACCATACTGGCGTTGCATAATTTCCACCTTTATTGGATATTCTTTTTTGATTTCTACCATCGTTGTCCATTACATATAATTGCTGACTTCCACCTCTATCTGAATTAAAGGTTATTTTTCTTCCATCTGGTGAATAACTTGGCGAAGTATCAATTGCTGCATTAGTTGTTAATCTAGTAACAACTCTACTTTTTAAATCCATTACATAGATATCTGAATTTCCATCTTTTGCTAAACTCATTATAATTTTACTTCCATCTGGAGAAAATCTTGGGGCAAATGTCATACCAGGAAAGTCTCCAACAACTTCTTGGTTTCCAGTTTCAATATTCAACAAATATACCCTTGGCAAATTCTTAAAATATGAAAGATAAGTAATTTCTTGTTTAACTGGATTAAATCTAGGAGTTAATACTAATTCCTTACCACTAGTTAAATGACGATGATTTGCACCATCTTGATCCATAATTGCTAATTTTTTAATTCTTTTATTTTTAGGTCCACTTTCTGAGACATACAATATTCTAGTATCAAAATAACCCTTTTCACCAGTTAGTCTTTCATAAACTTTATCAGAAATCATATGGCTAATTCGCCTCCAGTTATCTAATGTAGTTATTAGAACTAAAGCCTCAATTTCTTTTTCTGCAAGTGTATCCCACAATCTAAATTCAACTCTCAATTTGTCTTCATCAACAATTTTTAGTTTTCCAGTGACTAGGGCTTGAGATTTAATTAATCTCCAATCTTCAAACCTTGGTCTTAAATGCATTGCAGAATTTTTCTGAATGAAAGCATCTTCATTAATAGGAGCAAATAAACCACATCGCTCCAAGTCTGCCTTAACAACATCTGAGAGATTATTGGAAATTTCATTTAATTTTAATGAGTCTACTTCATCGTAGAAAAAATCTGAAATGGCGATGGGTAATGGTTCTCTATTGCCCTCCGTTATATCAATTTCTATTAGTGCTATTGCATTGGTAGTTAAGCAAAAGCTAATAATTGCAAAAAATTTTATAAGTCTTATCATGATAGTTACCTTAGTATTTCTCTTGGATCAAAATTAAGTTGAAGAGTTTTCCAATCTTCATATCTATCTATTGAAGGAGTTTTAATTGGATCACACCTTCTTACTGCTCTTAAAGCACTTTCTGCCAATACTTTAAAATATTTTTGACTTGGTTTGTTCATTCTCTGATGATCAGTTACTTCAGGTGGTTTCATTAATGAGCCATCTTGCCTTAATGATATCTTAACTTTCACCACCAAGCTATCATCTTCGGGCATTCCTATGGGTATACTCCAACAGCGTAAAAATTGTGATCTTATGGCGTCTTCTTCGCTTAATGTCAGTTTGTCGACCAGAGTATCGGTTGAGTCTAGAGACTCGTATTCTTCATCCTTAGCGTCTTCAATCGGCTTAGTGTCTTGTGCCATATCAATAAGTTCTGCAATTTTTAATGGGTCAAAATTATCTTTCTTTTTTATTACTGGCTTCCTAATGGGCATATTCACAACTGATTTTTTTTCTACTACTTCAGGTTTAATAATTTCTTCCTCTGGGGCTGGATCTTTAATTTTTTCATCTGATTTTTCTATCTTTGGTTTAAGAATTGGCTGATTGATCTTTAGATTATCTTTTTTTTTATTATCCTCTTCTTTTTCAACAACTTCTCTTTTGCTAACTTCTGGAACATTAGTTTGTTCAGTAATTTCTAATATTTCAACTTGTACAACAGGAGGAATATCAATTACTGGTGAATTAAAGATAGGTAGCCCTAAAATTGTTAAAACAATGAATCCAATATGTAGAAGTGATGAGGTAATAATTGAAATCTGCATATTTGTGGCATTACATAATTAATTAGTTATAGGTTTAGTTATTAAAGCTACTTTAGAAAAACCTGATCCAGACAACTCGCCCAATACTCGCATAACTTTTCCATAGTTAATCACTTCATCTCCTCTAACATAAATTTTTGTATCCAATCTATTTTCTGTAATAGCAACTAGTTTAGGAATTAGCTCTTTAATATTAACCTCAGTTTCTTGAATATAAATATTACCATCTTTAGATATTGTTAATTCTAAAGGCTCGTTATCAGACTGAAGAGAGTCAGCATTACTTTCCGGTAAATCAACTTGTACTCCTACTGTTAATAATGGTGCAGTTACCATAAAAATAATTAGCAAAACCAACATTACATCAACGAACGGAGTTACGTTTATTTCACTGAAGGGTTTAGATTTAATATTTCTAGGCATAAATTAAATCACCTTCTTTGTATCTAAGCCTCTTAAAAAAATATTGTTAAATTGATCTTTGAACCTATACATGCGAGCTGACTCTTTATTGACCTGACCAGTAAACAAATTATATGCAATCACGGCTGGAATTGCGGCCAATAATCCAAGTGCGGTTGCAAATAAGGCTTCGGCTATACCAGGAGCTACAACAGCTAGGCTTGTGTTCTTTGAAATAGCAATAGATTGAAATGAATTCATTATGCCCCAAACTGTTCCAAATAACCCTATGAATGGAGAGGTTGAGCCTATCGTGGCTAAATAGTTAAACATACTTGATAACTTTTCAGTCTCCAAATCTATCGAAGACTCTATTACAGCATCAAGACGAGTTGGAAGAGATGAAACGCTTTTTTCACTTTCAGATTTTTTTATTTCTTTTACAGCGTCATCAAAAACATTTTTCACAGGAAAATCTTCAGTATCTTTAAATTCTAACTGTATTGCTTTGATTGATTTACCAGACCAAAAAACAGAGTCAAAGTTATCACTCAGTTCTTTGATTTTTTTAAAAAGCTTGATCTTTTGAATTATAATTGCCCATGAAAAAACAGAAGCTGCAAAAAGCATCAAGATGACTAACTTAACAACTAAGTCAGCTCTAAAAAAAAGCGATATTAACGTGAACTCATCATTAACCTGAGCACTTATTTCTAATACGTCTGTTTCCATAATATCTTGATGGTTTAAAAAAATGTCATAATTAGGGCAATACTTCTAAATTTAGATTTTCTTATCTTTAAGTAGCAATTTATATAATTCTAAAAAATCATCTAATTTTATTATACATAGTGATTCACCAGTTTCTTGCCTATTTCTTCTAGTAATTACAACTGGCATTGATTCAGATTTTGAAATTTCAATATTTTCTCTGACTTGAGCCACAGATTGATGTATTTGGAATTTTTCAGTTCTTTTTGCTTCTACATATATGTGGGGTGTATTTTTTAAATCACTTCCACCAGAAGATTTTACCGCACCACCACCTGACAGAGGTGCTCTTTGCACAAGATCTTCATTGTCAAATACAATCTTATTGAAATATTTTGCTAGCTCTCTTTCGTAACCATCGCCTTTTCTTTTGGGTGCTTTTCCTGACATATAGTAATTCGAATCAAATTATTTATAATTTAGAGGTTAATTTAATTAATAATAAATAACAGTTAATAATAACTAAGCTAGACTTGAAATGTCTTCTTCGGATACATCATAATTTGAAAATACTGCCTGAACATCTTCATTGTCATCTAATTCATCTAATAAATTAAATAATATTTTAACTTTTTCTCCAGTTACATCTATCAAATTAGATGGCTTCCATAGAAATCCTGAAGATTCTGGTTCTTTAAAAATATTCTCTAGAGAGCTATAGAAGGCCGCTAAATTATCAGGTGAACATAAGGCTTCAAAACCATCATCTTCAAATAAACAGTCTTCCGCTCCAGATTCTATAGCTGAAGAAAAAAATTCATCTTGGTTACAAATAGATGTTGGGTATTTTAAAAAACCATAACGTGTAAATTGATGAGATACCGATCCACTTTCAGCAAAATTACCACCATTTTTTTGAAATATTGCTCTAATATCTGCAGCTGACCTATTTCGATTATCTGTTAAGGCTTCTACAATAATAGAGGTACCAGCTGGACCAAAGCCTTCATATCTTATTTCATCAAACATACCCATTGACTTGTCAGAAGATTTCTTAATTGCTCTTTCAATATTCTCTCTTGGAAAGCTTGCTGCTTTTGCAACTTGTATCGCAGATCTAAGTCGAGCATTCTGATCTGGATCTGGCATACCTGATTTTGCCGCAACAGTTATTTCTTTTGAAAGTTTTGAAAATAAGACTGCTCTTTTTTTATCTTGAGCACCTTTTCGAAATTGAATATTTTTAAATTTAGAATGGCCTGCCATTTTTATTTTCCTAGAACGCCACCAATTTTAATTGGTTCTATTGTTTTAGCAAGACCAGTCTCTAAATCTGACTCAATAACTACCCCGCACAGGGTGGCCTCACCTAATGCAGGGGAAAATTTAGACTTACTTTTCATGCCAAGGAATCTCTCTAAGATTGGCTCTTTATTCATCCCAATAATTGAGTTGTAGTCTCCACACATACCTGCATCAGTTTGGTACGCTGTTCCTCCTGGAAGTATATGGCCATCTGCAGTTGGAATATGTTGATGAGTTCCCACCACAGCACTTACCCTGCCATCCAAATGGTGCCCCATGGCAACTTTTTCACTTGTAGCTTCAGCATGAAAATCAACAAAAATAAATTTTAGATCGCTACCTAGTCGGTGCTTTCTCATAATTTCTTCAACTTTTAGAAAAGGGTTATCATCAGGCTTCATAAAAACATTGCCAATAAGATTTATGACCATAATACTCTCGTCTTTTGCTGTTTTATATATATTGAACCCAAGGCCTGGTGTGCCTTCTGGAAAGTTGTAAGGCTTTAATAAATTGCCATCTTTAGCAATATAATCAACTATTTCTTTTTGATCCCATAAATGATTGCCAGTTGTAATTACGTCACCGCCATATGAATAAATATCTCTACATATGTCTTCGGTAATACCAAATCCACCTGCAGAATTTTCACCATTTATAATGGTAAAATCAATTTGATATTTTTGCTTAATTTCTTTTAAATTGTTTTGCAGGGCCTTTCTGCCAGCTCTACCAATAATATCTCCAAGGAACAATACTCTCATTTAAACCTTATATAAATACTTTTCAGTTAAAATCCAATTAAGTTTTTTATCCATACTATTATTTGGTACCTCATTAATTTTTTGGAATGAATAACCAACACCTATCTTTATGGACACGTTTTCATTATTTTCTAATTCTTCAATATATTTATCATAATAACCACCACCATAACCTAAGCGATTTCCATTATCATCAAATGCGAGAAGTGGAATAAATAACACAGATGGAATAATAACTTTATTTTTATCACTTGGTTCTAATATGCCATATTTACCTTTTACTAATTCTTCACCCTCTTTCAGTTCTCTAAATATCATTTGATTAGAATCTTCATCTATACAAGGCAGGGATATAGAAATTTTTTTTGAAAATAATAAGGTGATTAAATTATTTGTATCTATTTCATTATTATATGGCTGAAATATAGATACGTGTTGAGTGATGAATGAGTCAATTAATGGCTTGATATGAACATGCAAATTATTAGTGACGTCATTTATACTGGCATATGAAGATCTTCTATTCAGCAAAAATTTACGTAAAGCTGATTTCTCAGACTTGTTGTTAAAATCAGACATAATAATAAATTTTAAAGATATTAATTTATTGACGCTATCTTGCTTAAAAGATCATTAATTTTTTCATTGGTTAGCTCAATATAATCAGTGCTTTTATCTTGATTATTTGTAGTGCGCTTTTCATTTTCATCCAATGAAGCTTCGAGAGACTTTATTTTGACTATATTATCTTTATTTTGCTTAGAAAGCTCTTGTGCTTGATCAGCCATTAATAATGAAGCCATAACCATAAGACGAGTTTCACCAATTTTCCCAAATCTCTTGGTTAATTCTCTTACTTTGAAATCTATCTGTGAGGCAAGTGATTTTAAATGCTGTTCTTCACCAGGATCACAGACAACTGTATAATCTTGGTCATTTATATTTATGTTAATCTCAGGCATATCTTATGAGTCTAGTATATCCTTAATACTGTAAATACTTTCATCCAGCTGATCTGATATACTACCGGCGAAATTTTTTAATTCGATAAAATCAGATTTAAGAATTTTAATTTCATTATCCAAGTTATGATTTTTTTGAGCTAGTTCGTTATTATTATTTTCTAAGATTGGAATTTCTTTTATTTTCACTGAAAGCCTATCAACTTCATGTGAAAGTTTGGCTATTGTTTCGTGCAACATTTTTTCAGCAGAATCTAATTTTGACACCTGTAATCTCCAAATAATTATTATGATTTAACTGTCTTTTCTATCCACCGTCAATAAGAAAAATTTAAAAATATTCTGTGATATTTTGCTTTCTTTATTTGATATAATCATTTAAGAGTCAGAGGTAGTTACCAATTCAATTAACAAACCATTTGTAAGCCTTTTTTTTCTAAATGCCCAAAGAATCGAATAAAAATAAAACTCACAACGCTCTTGCAAATGCTATAAGATTCTTATCAATTGATGCAGTACAACAAGCTAACAGTGGACACCCTGGCCTTCCAATGGGTATGGCAGATGTTGCTACAGTTTTATTTACAAAATTTTTAAAATTTGATCCAGCAAATCCAAAATGGTTTAACCGAGACAGGTTTATTCTTTCTGCTGGGCACGGCTCAATGCTTCTTTATTCTTTGCTTTATCTTACTGGATATAAAGATATTTCAATTAAAGATATAAAGAATTTTAGGCAGCTAAATAGTAAATGTGCTGGGCATCCAGAATATGGACATATTAGTGGCATTGAAACAACAACTGGGCCACTTGGGCAAGGATTTGGAAATGCCGTAGGAATGGCGTTAAGTGAAAGAATCTTAGCAACTTCCTTTGGAAAAATTTCAGACCACTTTACTTATGTTATTGCAAGTGACGGTGATCTAATGGAAGGAATTAGTCATGAAGCTGCATCTTTA
>Ga0257106_1000366_pt1 | contig 27448 bp, 23 predicted proteins | sample LP_taG_3_FD_190177 | JGI IMG/M metagenome (GOLD analysis project Ga0257106, IMG submission 190177) | Marine microbial communities from Northeast Subartic Pacific Ocean, Canada - LP_J_2011_P26_10m | ecosystem: Environmental > Aquatic > Marine > Oceanic | place: Canada: Northeast Subartic Pacific...
TACAAGAATTTCACATCAGTCGAATTCAATCTCGGGAGAATGTGTTTAAAACAAATATCGTCGTTATTTACAATCAAATCCCACACATCTCTCTCCCCCATCCTTCTTTTCTGCGCTCTCGTCCTCGCCCCAAGAGTAGTATAAGAAGCAGCAGCAGCAGCAGACTCCGTGCTTTTGTATCGTTTTATTGTGCTCTGATGAATCAAAGCTTCTTCTTTAAACGCAATGAAATGTGATTTCTTTTTTTTTAAAAGGAAAGTGAAAAGCGACCGTTTTGTGTGCACGTAGGTGTTTCCAAAAAAATCGCTCTCTTCTCCATTATATCTGAACACATTATTCTTGAGAGATAGTAATGATGATGAGACACGCACTTCTCGGCCGAATGGCAACAACAACGATGATGAGTAGCATGAGTACTTTTTCTTCCTCCTCTTCTTCGAGAAAGGTGTTTTTGTCCTCGTCGTCGTTCAATACCACTCACACGAACAGAAGAAGATTACCAACATCGTCATTCTCTTTTGCGACCACGTCGACATCATCATCGTCATCACTTTCATCATCATCATCAGCGAATCAGGAGGAGTTTAAGCAGAAGCAGAAGCGAATAAAGTACGACCTGAAACTTCTCTTCGACGGCGAGTGCCCTTTGTGCGTGAAAGAGGTGAACTTTTTAAAGTCTCGGAACGAGAAAGGATTAATCGCGTTTGTCGATTTAGCGGACCCTTTGTATTCACCAGAGGAGAACTCTGGAATAAGTTACGAAACCGGCATGGCGACGATACACGGCGTGTATAAAGGAAACGTCATGACGGGAGTGGAGGTGTTCGAGAAAGCGTATTCATGTGTTGGGTTAGGGTGGGTGTATTCGTTTACGAAAGTTCCGGCGTTATTGACCGCGGCGAATAAAGTGTACGACGTTTGGGCGAAGTATCGATTGGAAATCACCGGACGGCCGAGTTTAGGCGACGTGTTGAAGGCGAGGCAGATGCGAACGGAAGAGAAGACGTGCGCGGAGGCGACGGAAGGCGAGTGTAACATTTGAGCAGCGAAGTAGTCGTTTTTCTTCTTGTGTATATGTATCTAAGAAGGAGCTGTATATTATTAGTAATGAGCATAAAATCACATCTATCTATCTATCTATCCGTATTATCAATTCTTATTTCACGTCGCCGCTTCTCCTCTGGCGGCGGCTTTCGCCGCCTTTTCGGCTGCTTTCTTCTCCGCCGCCGCTTTGATTTTCGCCGCTTTCTTCAGCGCCGATTTCGAACCTTCCGTCGGGGCGTCTCGTTGCATTCTCTCTTTGCGTATTCGCAACCAATCTTCGCTCTTCGGCGCGCCAATTGCGCATCCTTCCTCGTTTTCAGTCGCGCCTTCCAGTTTCATTTTTTCTTCCAACGCCGCGCACAAGTCGTCGTTTTCGGAATCCCCACCTCCTTTTTTCTTTTCCCACTTACCAAACTCCTTCTCCTCGTACTCTCGAAACAAATCTAAAAACACTTTCGGTGTTTTTGTAGGGTTGAAATAGACATCTAATACCTCGTCGGTCACTAACGCTCTCCTTTTCTGATGATCTTCCACCATCGGCGTCAACACGTCGACTAAAATCTGTTTAATCTCTCCGGTTAACATTTCTCCGCTTCCGTACTTCTCTCCAATCTCTTTTAATTTCTCGTCGTCTTCTAAAAAGAAGTTCAACCACTTCCACGGCACGTCTACCTCTAAATTCGCTCCGTTTTCTCTCTGCTCCTCGATCGTCGCGCCTCCACCACTAAACGCGTGCTTGTTAATCTTATTCTTAATCTCTTTGGCGGTATCGGTGACGTAAATGGCGCTCGTCGGATCGCTCGCGGACATCTTCCCGCTCTCACCTTTTAACGCCGGGAAAAATCGACTCTCCACGAGCGCTGGCTTATACCCGCCAATCCTATGCGACACGTCTCGAGTCATTCTAAAATACGGATCCTGGTCAATCGCGCACGGAATCAAACACTTCAACGATTTCTTGTTCATCCCGAACATGTGCGGAAAGCAATCCGGAAAACTCGGCGCCGCTTGCACGGGAGGAAACCCAATCTGCCCGATATTCGAATCCCCGGTGAAGCCAAATATCCCTTTCGCTTGATTAAACGTCACGCACTTGGCAATCTTCACCATATTCACGTAAAAACTCGAACACATGTAACTCGCGTCCGCGAATATAAACGTCGTCTCCGGATTGAACCCGCACGCAGCGATATCCTTCGCGTTCTCCCTCGCCAGCCTTCTGCAGTCTTCCAGCTGTAAATCCTTCCACAAAAACTTCTCGTCGTCCGTTAACTGAATCACCAGTGGGACTTTAAACGCGTCTTGCAGCCACTTCGTGAATTGAAACGGCACCAGATGTCCTAGGTGTAAACTTTCGCTCGACGGTCCTCGTCCGGTGTAGAGATAAAACTTCTCTCCTTTCTCGTACGCGGTGACGATTTCATCTAGCTCTCTATGGGCGAAAAACAAGCCTCGTCGTAAAAACGGGTGCGCTTTTGTTTGCGTGCACATTTCGATGCGTTCGATTAAGTTTTTGTCGATTTCCGAGCACCCGAACTCTCGCACCAGTTTCGCGTAATCGATTTTCCCATCGGCGCCGGCGGACACATCCCACGGGGTTACCACTTGCTCTGATTCTTCTTCTTCTTCTGTAGTCGTCGTCATCGGTATGAATTACTAATAAATCGATGATCAAAATAAGACTCTCTCTTCTTAACTCTTAGCTCCGAAAAGCTTTCTTAAAGCGTGTAAAGAGAGACCGGATAATAGTAGTGTGTTTGTGCGTCTTATCTGAGACAAAAACTGACGAAAATCTTCAATCGATTTCCATTAAAAATCTTCATATTATTACTCGCGGGAGGACGACTATTACGACGACGACGACGAGTTTACGAGTCTACGAGTCTACTACTACTACTTTTACTACTGCGACTTCTTTATACTCGAAGAAGACGAGCAAAGTTTAGTAGTATTGATACTACGAATGACGTCGTTACAGTTCAAACGCCTCATGGGTTCCATCGTAACGAAAGTCTCCGGAACGACCCCACCGCCTCTGTTTAAACCGCCGTCGAAATCACAAACCAGAATCGGCATCGTCCACTCGACGAAGATGGAACGAACCGTCTCCGTGATCGTGGAGAGATTGGTGAAACACCCGAAATGGAAGAAATACGTCAGAAAACGGAAGAAGTATAAGATGCACCACGAGGCGAACTATTCCGGGAACGAGAGGAATTGGTTGAAACCCGGGGACGTGGTGAAAATGGTCAGCACGAAACCGAAAGCGAAGACGGTGTTTTGGGAGTTATACGCCAGCGCCGGTGGGTTGTTGAGAGCAGGGAGAGAGAGGAAGTTAGAGGACATCGAGAGGAAGATAGCAGAGAAGGTGAAGTCGGGGGAGATTATTACGGAAGACGAGAAGAGTTTCTCGCTTTCGCGATCGAAGATGAAGTCGGGGAGAGGGTTCGCCGCCGGCGGCCCCGGGGTGGAGGAATGATAATGTGTATTATTGCTTGTTTGTTCTTCAAGCGCCGCCGCGTCTCGTCTTTATGTAGTCGAGGAGTAGAGAGAGAGATTAGTTCTTTCACGTTAGCACAGTAGTTTCAATCGTACGTAAATGCTGCACATGTCAATAATGCGACAAATACTTTTCGTTGTTGTTGTTGTTATTACATCTTTTCTTTACATGTGTGAGTATTTACACTCTCTACAATTGTAATCACCGCGCGGAGAACGAGGACACCCAAGAAGAGTAGTACCCCACCACGTCGGCTCTTTCGCTCATGGAAATCGGTACTAACGCGACAATTAAAGCGTTCTCTTCGTCCCACTCTTCACGTTCGACGACGCCAACTTTACGGAATTCTCCAATGAGTTTACCGCTCTCGCTGAAAGGAACGCGCAGTTCGACTCTTCGTAACGTTTTCTCTGCCAAGACGGATTCTAAGCCTTTGCGCAATTCGTCCAAGCCTTCGCCGGTTCGAGCGGAGACGATGAAGACTTTGTTACTTTTATTCTTCGAGTTGATTCTCTTCGCGGCTTCTTCGACGTCTTGACGTTGATATTCGGATAAGTTGTCGAGTTTGTTCCAAACGGAAATCTGGGTTGGCATTTCAAACACAGAAGATCCATCTTTCTCGTTTCGTTCGCGAAGCAAAACCTCCAAGGTCTCATCCACCGCCGCCATTTGCGCCGTGGCTAACTCCGAGGAAATATCGATGACGTGCAAGACTAAATTCGCCTCTGCGACTTCCTCTAACGTTGCTCGAAACGCAGCCACGAGTTGTGTCGGTAGCTTTTGAATAAATCCAACCGTATCGACGACTCGACAGTTCCCTCCAGACGGCAAGTTCAATCGACGCGTGAGCGGGTCGAGCGTGTGAAAGAGTTCATCTTGAACCCGCGCGTGCTCGTCACCGCATAACGCATTCATCAAGCTTGACTTTCCAGCGTTGGTATAACCAGCTAAAGCAATGGTTGGTGCGATCGGCGCTCCGTTCTTATCTCTATTTTGGTCTCTCCTCTGGTCGCGAGAGGTTTTCACCGAGCGCAATTTTTTTCTCAACTGCGAGATTTTGTCCTTTAACAAACGCTTATCGATTTCAATTTGCTTCTCGCCCATACCTTTTACGTTACCACTCCCGGATTGACGCTCCAAATGCGTCCATAACTTGGTAATTCTCGGTAACTGGTACTCCAATTGGCCGATTTCTACTTGCATGGCGCCTTCCGCCGTTCTCGCGCGTTGAGAGAAGATATCCAAAATCAAAGCCGTTCGATCGCACACGCGAAGCTTATCGCCCAAGGCTTTCTCTATGTTCACGCCTTGCTTTGGGGTTAACTCGTCGTCAAAAACGACTAAATCTGCAAACTGTTTGCGTTTAAACGCAAAGATTTCGTCGTCGTCGTCGTCGTCATCGCCGCCATAATCATCATCGTCGCCGTAGTCCTTGTAATACATTTCAAACGAACTCCCGGAGCTGTCGTCTTCCTCCTCCTCCTCCCATTCCTCGTCTTCGTCCTCGCTTTCGTCCCAATCAAAACTCCCAACTTCGTCCTCGATATTATCACCGTATTCTCCTCTCCCATTCAACTTCATCTTCTTCCCTTCAGCGACGACGTTCGGACTCTCCACGCCGCAAACCTCTCGTAACTCGCTAATTTTCCCTCTTCCTAAAAACGTTCTCGCGTTTGGCGTTCGCAAATTCTGCGTCACCCTCCCCACCACAACCAACCCAGCCGCATCGCACAACCTCTCCAACTCGCTCAAAGAATCGTCCACGGAGAATGTCTCGTCTGCGTTCTTCTTCTTTTCGTTCTTCTTATACTCGCGCCCTTTCTTCCCGACGCCGACGACCACGCAGCGCAGCGGTTGCATCCGCGTCTCCCAGTAATCCTTCGAGTCGTCGTCGTCGTCGTTGCGCGAGCCATCGTGACCACCTAAATCGTATCTGCGAGATGTAGAGGGAGACACCATCGATTTTTGCGTCCCTCCTCCGTATTCTCTCTCGATGATTTCCTCCCACGTTAAATTTTCGTACTCGTCTTTCGCCTCTTCTTTCACCTCCTCAACCGCTTCCGTTAATGTTGTTAATGTTGTTCGAGGACTCCTCTTCGTCCTCGTCGCATTATCACCACCGATACTACCGCTCTCTCCTCCTCGATGATCTTTTTTATCGTTCACATCTTCTTTCGTCCACTCGTCCTCGTCCTCTAAAAACACGTCTACGTCGTTTACGTCATCATCCGTTGACACATCGTGCGTCTCGCAGTTCTTCTTCGTTGCCGACGACACCACTTTTGCGCCGCGCAAACGCCCCACTTTGGCAAGGTTTGGTGGTCCTTTTCGTCGTCTGTATTTGTTCAACGAACGATGATAACCATTCATCGTCGTCGTTACCGTCGTCGTCGATGCCATCTCGCCGCAAAAGAGCAGCCGCACGAGACAACGCGAAGAAGATGCTGATGACAATTAAGTGTGGAATTGAACGAAACGAATTCGCCACTTCTTTTCTCCGTTTGGAGGCTTGCGCTCTTAAGACGCGGTGGTGAACGAAAACGACGAAAAAGACCCGAGATGACGACGACGACGACGACGAAAACGACGACGAGAGCGCTCTCCTTCTCCCTCCTCTTCTTCTTTTTTTTGGGAAGTTTGCGCTTTGAGGAGGCGAACGCGTACTCGCATTCAACAACAACATCATCGGATGATTCTTCAACTGACCCGGCGTATTACTGCGTCGGCGTCTGCGAAACCTCCGTGGCGGATGCAGCCTGCGGCGGAGACGCGGCGAATCAACGCACCACGGAGTGCAACGCGTACGACAGCACGAGCGCGGACGCGATAACTTTGAGCCAAGTCGACGGGAGCACATTGACTGATGTGAAAGGGTTCGTTGGGTGCAAGGAAACGTCCTGCGCGAGTTATTGCGCGGCGTCCGGGGTCACTTCGGAAAATCCGTTCACGTTAATGAATCTTGCTGGAAGGAACGTCATCTGCGTGGTCAGTGGGAAAACGATGTTCATGACCGAATCTCAAGCGGTGATGCACGCGTACTCGAAAGGGTGCACGGGAGCGCACGCGATGGGCGATCCCGCGATGTACATGGCCGGGGCGACGCACACGGCGTGCGATCACAGCGATGCTACGACGACGACGAGTGGTGCTGCGTATTCTTCGACGATGATGTCGCAAAATGCGTTGGCGGTTTCTTCGGCGTGCGTCGCCTCGCTCCTCGCGCTGCTCCTGCTGGCGCGTTGAGAAGCTGGCGCTTTACCACGCGAGCGAAAAGGCGAGCGAGCGAGCGAGCGAAATGGCGAGCGAGCGAAAAGGCGAGAGAGCGAAAACAGCGCCAATGTTGCAATCAACTGTCTATATTGGTCGTTTCTTTCAGAAAGTTCCATCTCCCACCCTTTACCACCCGTATACGCGCTTACGTTGTTTCTCAAAGTGTCTTTTGAGAGGATTTTTGCTTCTTTTCCTTTGCTTCTTTTCCCCCTAATCTGCGTCACACCATTTCCACGGCCGACGGCCCTTAAAACGACGCTTTGTGTATACACACACATCACACATTTTCGCTGATCATGAGGAATCTTTTTCTTTTCCTTATACTCTTTTCGGCGATGATGATGATGACTTTAATGGTCGTCGTCGAAGCCTCTTGGTTTCGCAAAAGCAACACCTTTAACAGCGGGGCAAAATCCAATTCCGAAACGCCTTCTTCGTCCTCGTCGTCGGTATCATCCTCATCACCAAAATCTCACCCACTAAAAGACGAAACAGAGCTTCAGTTCTCTCACATAAACGCGACGAAGTTACTCGTGGAAGAGTTATCGTGCGATACCTGCGTCGCCGCGAACGTGCAGATCTTTCAGCAGATACGGAACCGAGCGGAATTGTACGAGAGAGCGGTTTCCGGTGCGGATTCGATCGACGCGCCGACGTTGACGTGGACGACGCAAAAGAAGCTCGAGACGTCGAAGAAATGGTTACAACCGGACGTGGCGTGCGGGACGAGATTTCGGAATCGGAATTTGTACAGTTTGAAACCGGTTTTCGAAGGAGGAGATAAGTTGTACATGGCTGGACCTGGGTTTGATCACATGAGGAAAAATCCGAGAAATAACATGTTTCGGCGAGAAGTCGAATCCGTGTTATACCAGACGTGCGCGAAGAGTTTACGAGAACACGACGCGATTGAAGTGTATAAGAAAGCGATCGACGAAGTCGCCTCGCAATCACCAGGAGGAAGGTCGGGAGTGACGTACAACGGCGTTTTGATATCGTTCGTGACGCGAATGTGTTTGTTCCCTGGGCCGAACAATTTAGACGACGTCGTGAACGCCTCGAGGGAGGAGAAAAAGCAGGCGAAGGAGTTGCTGAAGAGACAGACGCAGTATTGTAAAGGCGAGAGAAGAGAGGAGCGGGCGCAAAATTATCACGACGAAAGTCAGCGCGTGTCGAAACTTTTAGACGAGATCAAAACGAAAGCGTTGACAGACGCGTCAAAGAATGCCATCGACGAAACGACCGGGAAATCGAATTTGCAAGTCGCCAAGAGAATGTGCTTGTCCGGAAAGTTGGAAGAGACGACGTGTTTGTTCATTCGTTTGGAATTCGCAAACGCGGTGCCGAAATTGGTCGCGCAGTTACAAAATATCACCGAAAATCAAAAGAAGTTAGAGCACGAGATATCACAAACAGACGAGGACGAAAATTTCGATTACGATGACGAGGATTACGACGGCGACGGCGACTTCGAGGAACGGTTTTTAGAGGCGAAGAAAACGAGATTGGACGCGAATTTCAATTACACGTTGAAAATGGCAACGACGGCGTGCGTGTCGCTGTTAGAGATGAAGCCAAACTCAGCGTCCGGGACGCACAACAGCGCCGCCGTTCGCCGGTACGCGAAGGATGAAAACGCTATGGAAGATGCCATCGCGTTTGCGAAGAAGGCAATCGATTTGCACGTGAAAAACGAGGACAAGATGGAAGGGTACAAGTTCATAAGCGAGGCGAATTACGCGTTGGAAAAATACGACGAGGCGATGAAGTACGCGCAAATGGCGAAAGATTCGATCGATGCCTTGTCACCAGGAAGAGTACACGCGTACCGCTTATTAGCGAGCTTACACGTAGCCAGAACCTTTCGCGAGATGGCCAGTGGCGAAATCTTGACCAACGCCGCACGCATCGAGAAAGACGAACTCGATCACCAAGAGAAAGAAAGCGGTTCGTCCAAAGCTTTGTCGAACAAGGAAATGGACTTGAAAAGACGAGCTGTGAAATTGCACGACGAATTGAAAGAAAACTTGGAAGCTGCTGCCAAAATGCTCGACGACGTCATCTGGGAAGACCCGCGACGCGAACATCTCATCAACATGGGTATCGCCTTGTACCTCATCGAAGCCGCCAACGACAACGCGTTGGGTCGGTTTACCAAAATACAACACGACGCGTTAACCGAAGCGAAACAGCTCTGCCTCTTAAAACCCGAGCACATGGAAGACCACGAGAAAGCGTTGTGTCGAGACGTCCTCTCGCTCACCGGTCGAAAACTTGTAAAAGAACATTTCTTCGCCTTGGCCGGCGACGCTTTGCACATGTCGTTGATGTACGACGAAGAAAGTTCCATCTTGTGGGCCGACGTCGGGTTCACCCAGTATTCCATCGGGAAACTCGAAATTGCCAAGATGTGTTTCGACAACGCGAAAAAGTACGACCCGGAAAACTTCGTCTTGCCGGAAGACATTCGCGCGGCGTTGACAGACGTCGGCGAGAACGTGTTGTTGCAACAGCACGACGAAATAAAACAGGCGAAAAAGAAGCGAGAGGAGGAGGAGGAGGAGGAGGAGGAGGAGGAGGAAGGCGATATCGGCGAAAGTATACGCATAAGTAGTAGTAGTAGTAGTCATAGTAGTTCCGAGCACCGCCCGGAGTTGTAGTCGCACCATCGAACAAAATCAAACAACAACAATAATATAATCATCATCATCATCATCATCAGTATCAGTATCATTATCGTCGTCGTCGGACAACAACTTTTGCGCTCGTGGTTGTCTTGTTTGTTTTGTTGTGTGCTCACATTTTCTCCCAATTTTCCGTTGTGTCTCCATTCAAATCCCTCACAACAAAAAGGTATATAAAGAATTCTCTCTCTCTCTTTCCGAACGACGACGATCATAATCTCTCGTCCACTTTTCGGTCGCCCAGCAGTAAGAGAAGAGCTTTTTCATTTTGTGTATAGTATCATTAGTTTATTCGTATTCTTTAGAGAAAGAGGAAGCTTTTGAAGAGTGTTCGTTGGGGAGATTTGATCCATCATCATCAAAATGGTGAAAGCAACGGCTTCGGTCTCTTCGCCGAAACCGAACAAGAATAACAAGAACGCGCAAAAACAAAAGGCTTCTAAGAAGACCACTACTAAAGACGACGCCACGAATACTATGGCAAAAAGCGAGGAGAGTGGTTTTCCTTTAAATGGTGGTCCGATTACCGTGGCCGTGTTGTTATTGCTCAACGGGGATCTGGAATCGCCAACTTTGCCGAGAGAGATGCGTTTGCAAGATTTACTCATCGATGTAAAGAAAGGAAAAAATTTAGGCACCCACGCTCAAAGTCAGAATAGAAAAGAAGACAACAAACGAAAAGAAGACAATGATGAGGAGGATTCGAAGCTCGAGGAAGAGTTAGACAACGTCCCGGAGAAGCAAACGATCGTCATTGGACGAAACAACACGAACACGTACGTTTTAGACGTGCCGGATTTGCCGTATCTTTTGTCGCGAACGCACGCCAAGTGCGTGAGCGCGGGAGACGAACATTTCATTTACGATTTTAAGACGACCAATGGGACGTACGTGAACGGGAAGATGATCGAGAAGCAAAAGTACGTGAAGTTGATGCACGGGGATATCGTTTCGTTTGGCGGGCCGGCGAATGTTTTGAGGAACGAGAAATCGATGAAGAATCCGTTTCGATTTCGGTATTTGAGGACGAAAGTGGCGAGAGAGAGCGGCGCGGTTTTGAGAGCGTCGCAGCAACAGAAAGAGCACGAATTATCACGACAGAATGCGGCAAACAACGATGCAAGTGGAACGTCAGGAGCAGTTTCTGGAAAGAGAGATCACGGAGTGGCCGGAAACGCCGCCGTCGCCGGCGCGAGAGGAGGGAACGTTGGGAAAAAGTTGAAAATGAGTTCGTTTCCTCTCGTCGGCAAAGGCGTTGACGCGCAGCCGTTGACTTTAGGTGGCGGGTACGACGACGAGTTTGTCCCAATTTTCTCGCAAGGTCCGAGTCAAGAAATTGATGATTACGTAACGAACGTGCACAGTCAAAACCACGATGGCACTGGCGACCACGAGAAGATACGAGAGATGTTCGAGGAAGGTTTGCTGCAACTATTTCAAGCGCGAGGCGGAGAGTTTGCGCGGAAGTTTAACAGCGCTTTCATGAACTTTCCGATTAAAGAAGATGAGAAAGGAGTAGTAGGAAAAGACGTGGTAGAGAGTAATGGCAACGGTGGTGGCGATGCGGGCGTGGTAGGAGAGAAAAGAGAAGGTGAAGACGCGAAGATGGAATCGGCGGACGAGTCACCAGAGGACGATTCGCGAAGGAAGAAGAACAAGAAGGGCGCAAAAATGGCCGCAGCTGCGGCGAACGACGACGATTTCACGCAACCAGTTGGCGGAGGAGGTGATAACATCAGCGACGGGAGCAACGGAGACCACGATATGGAAACGGGAGACCACGAGAAGAAGAGTAATCTTGACGTACAGTTGATCGCGAAGCTTTCGCAGGCGTGCGCGAACCGCATTGTACCAACCGAGGATGCGCAGCATGAAATGCCGCCATGGATTGAGCACGAGTTGCGCTGTCCAGTCTGTCGCGAATTTCTCGTGCGTCCACATTGCGTGCAAGGCTGCGGTCACGTTTTTTGCTTCGGATGCATTCATCCGTGGTTGGCGAAGAGTAAACCGTGCCCGCTCTGTCGCCATAAACCGGCGGTGTGCTTACCTCCAAAAATAGACCACATTGAAGCGGCGCGTTCGTTCGAAATGATTGGTCCTAGAGCGTACGCGGTAAAACAACAACTCACGCCGTGTCACGTGCACGAAAAATTGCTCAAAATGTACGTCTTGAAGTGGCTCACGCCGGCGCAAAAGTTGAAACGCTTGAACTTTGAAGAGGAAGGTAAACGCGTCGAAAAATTGATGGAAGAGCGCGAGTTAAAACGCATGAAGCAAGAACAAGAATATGAAGCCAGTGAAGTCCCGGACGGGGCAGTGGGAGGAAGCACCGATGTGATGACTGAATTAGGTTTACGCGCGGCTTTTCTGCGCGCGTACCACATGGAACGTGCGGCGCAACATCTTGATTTCGAGCGAAGAAACAGCATCGCCGCCTCTCTAGAAAACGCCGCCGCCGCCAATATCAACGACGCCTCGCAAGAGCGCAGCGCCGTTCGCATGCAATTTGAAGCCGCGCACTTACCTTCGGAAGAACACGTTCGTGACGGCGACTTGAACAACTCGCAGCAGCAACATCATGAACAAGAAGAAGAAGAAGAAGTTAAAGAAGAAGGAGAGGAAGAAGACGCGCGAATGCTCCAGCGCGCGCAAGAAACGGCGGCGGAGGCCAGAGAGGCGGCTCGCAAGACCCAAGAAGCAGGACATAATAAATAGATTTTAGGGAACAAGATAATAGCAGAAAAGCATATAAAGAGTAGTAATAACGCGGAGATGATGGAGAGAAGAAGTGTAATAATAAAAAAGTCTATCTCTCTTTCTTCGTCCTTGTCGTGTTGTTGTTGTGTGTGTTTTTTGCTTTGTTGTGTGTGTGTGTCGTATTTCCCATCTTGATCTTTTTTGTTTTTTTGTTGGGGCTGCCTTTTCCTTCTTTTCTCTTCACTCTTGACCCCGAACTCGTCAAATAATCATTAAAAAAGCACGCTAAAACAATGGGTACGTCTCTTTTCTAGTAATTCTCTTTCATCGATAAAGGCGATCTCTTCTCTTATTCGAGCGAATCGATGTGCACATCGCGCGCGGATCGATCGTCGAGGACGAATTTCCATCCGCCTCGTCGCCCTTCGCGCGCGAATCCGAGACGATTTTTCTTCCCTTATTACCCGCTGGGGTCAAATTTTCCGCGGAAATGAGTGGCGGTTTGGTTAGCTTTGCACGCGAGAAATGTGAAATGTATCGGTCGAAAGGAGTGCGCGCGCGTTTCTTTCGCGCGTTTACGTCGTCGCGGGGTTGCGCGCGCGTTCGCGTGCGTGCACTTCGAGCCGTGATTGCATCATCTTCTCTTTCGGCGGTGTTTGTGTTTTTCTCCTCCCTGGTGGGGAACCTCTCTCTCTCTCTCTCTCTGAAAAACGTTTTGCTCCAAAATACTTACTTTTCTCTTCTTCTTTCCTCGAATACACAGGTAAAACGAGAGGTTTAGGGGCCGGCCGTAAGCTCAAGACGCACCGTCGCGAGCAAAGATGGGCGGACAAAGATTTTAACAAAGCCAACTTGGGTTCCGAATGGAAAAAGCCATTCGCCGGTTGCTCGCACTCCAAAGGCATCGTCTTGGAAAAGATTGGTATCGAAGCGAAACAGCCGAACTCGGCTATTCGTAAGTGCGTTCGCGTGCAGCTCATCAAGAACGGTAAGAAGGTAGCGTGCTTCGTTCCGAGAGATGGTTGCTTGAACTTTGTCGACGAAAACGACGAAGTTTTGGTGTCTGGTTTTGGCAGAAAGGGTCACGCCGTCGGGGATATCCCGGGCGTTCGATTCAAGGTCGTGAAGGTTGCCGGCGTTGCTTTGAGCGCGTTGTTCCGCGAGAAGAAGGAAAAACCGCGTTCTTAATTTTGTAGAGAGATATAATCAGATATAGATAATATGTTTAATTGATAAACTTAATATAATTTAGTAGCTTTATTAAAAACAAACTTCTTCTTACAAGTTCTCGCTCATCGCGTTCTCGGCTTGATGTGTTTTGTGATGTAATAGTACGTACTACGTTTTTTGTTTTACAAGTTCTTATATTCTCCTGCTGCTTATTTTATATTCTATGTATATATATATGTATATATATCACTCAATCAGTCGATCATGAGATCCTCTGTGTCTCCTTCTTGCGCTCCTCTCTCCCTCGCCTTGTTCAGGATCTCCGTGATTGTTTCAACCTGTTCGTTGTTCATTTTCACCGAACGGTCTTTGTTCACCTCTATGAGCATCGCGCTCCTACTATCTTCTAATCTCTTACTCTCTACTTTATCGTGCAGATTCTGCAAACATGCGTCGTACGTGGGTGCAAATCTGTCGACAAAATCTCTCACTTGCGCATCTGTCAACCCGCCGTTGTTTTTTCTCTCTTGCTCTTGGCGCCACTCGTACGCCCACCTCCAATCGCCGGCTTTAATAATCATCCACGAATCAATCACGCTGTTGAACACCGATTCGTATTCCATCAAATACTCGTTAATAGGCGCAAAATACACTCTCGCGTCTACGCTGGAAATCAACGATTCAAACTCTCTCGGCCGTTCAAATCCTAAACACCACCCTTCCAAAAACACGATATCCGTAGGCCCGCTCACGCTCGGCCAATCCTCTCGGGGTAATCGATCGCCTCTCCCATTGCACGCCTTCTTGTTATACCTGGGCAAAGCCACGGTCGTTTGCCCATCACCTAACCCTTCGTTGATGCTCTTCAACTTCTTAATCGTCTCCCGAGCTAACGGTAAATCGTGCGTCCCCGGATTCCCTCGAAACGTCAACAGAGGGTTCCCCGGGTGCTTCTTCTGCCCGAGGTCTTGCTGCTCCTCGCGCGGTAAATATAAATCATCTAAAGATAACACCACCGAGTTATCAATTAACGTTTGCAACACGTCCACTAACGTCGATTTCCCGAGTCCTTGAGGCGCTTCGATCCCAATAAACAACGGTTTCGGATAAAACTCTTTTTTCTTACTCTCGCCTTTTTCTTCTTCGCCTCCTTTTTCCTTCTCTTGCGATAAAAGGAAAGAGTCCATATCCTCCTTTTGTTTCTTCTTGTGTTCTTCAAACAAAAACATCACCCGAAATAAAATCGGGAGGTAGAAGTGGTACACTCGACTGGCGATCGCGTCCGAGTGGACGGATAAATTGCTCATCACTTCTGTGTTGTGGAGTAACTCTATGCTGTTGTATAAAACGTGCAACTCGGCGTTTTTCCTCCACTCTTGGATTGGAATTTTCTCGTGAATGGCGGAATCGTACAGAGGACCGGCTCGGATTAACTTCTCGAGCTCGTCGTCTTTGAGGAACTGTAAAGTCGCGTCGTACGCCATTATTACGTTCTGTTCTCTCTCTCTCTCTCTCTCTCTCTCTCTTATTCTTCTTCTTTTATGCAGGGAGAGAGTTTTGGAAACAAGAGTATGTATATATATAGAGTATGTGTGTATGTCTGGGGAGTGTTGATGTCTAAAAACCTTTATCTATTTTTCTTTTTCTTTTTTCTTTTTCTTTTTTCTTTTCTTGAGTCAAATTACGTGAACAGCCAGAGACAAACAAGGAACAAGAGAAGTCAATCGTCTTGATTGAGGAACGAACCATTTTTGCGACCAGAAACATACAAATCAAAAATGTTTTTTTCCCGCCTTTTTTGAGCCATTTTTGAGCCACTCTTTTCTCGGGCCTCGAGAGTTTGAAGATATTTAAAATCTTCGCCATACTAAAACATCACCGACAGGACAGAACGTAATAATACTCCTCCCATCGTCTTTTTAGTCGTCATCATGGCCTCGACCGCTACTTCTGTTTCGATGATCGCGTGTTCTTCGTCTTCTTTTTCTTCTTCTTCGAAACGTTTCGAGAAATCGAAATCTCAGCAGAAGAAGTTTTCCATCGTCCGACAAAAATCATCATCTTCATCCTCGAAGTCGTCGTCTTTGTCCTCGTTCGCGTTGAACGCTCGACGCAAAAAAGACGAGGATGTATCCGTGGACGCGGAGATTTTAGACGCCGTCGATGACAAGAAGAGTAGTGGCAAAAATAATAACGGCGTCTCGATCGCGAAAGTAATAAACGGATCCTCATCATCATCCGAAGCGACGTTTCGCTCCTTACGAGACGGCGCGTTGGACGACGACAACATGATCGACACCGTGCAAGTGGTCACGGTACGATTTCAGATCAAAATGGAAGTCGGTTTTGGGGACGTGATGAGAATCTGCGGCTCGCACGAATCCATGGGCGAGTGGGACGTCGCCAACGCGTTATTATTGAACTGGTCGGAAGGGAACGTTTGGACGAGCGAAGAGATCGAGTTACCGGTGGATGGTATTTATATTTACAAGTACTGCGTGGCGCCGGCGTCCAATCCGAACGCGCCATCTAGTTGGCAGTCTGGGAATAACCAGGTGTTGTCGTTATCCCCGGAGGATGGACCAATTTTATACGTGAAAGATTCGTGGAGCGGGAACCCGAACGAAACCGCGGTGTTCAGCGCCGAAGGGGTGAAGCAAAGCAAAGACGAACGCTTAGTCGAACGAGTGAGGAAGCAAGACGAAACGGTGAAGAGGCAAACGGGGGAGATCAAGGTTTTGAGAACGGAATTGAAAACGTCGAAGATGCAAGTGAAAGCGCTGAGAGAAGAGGCGAGGTTGAGCGCGAACGTGAGAATCGCGTTGAAGGATCAGTTAAACGCGGAGAAGAAGAGAAATTTGGTGTTTGAAGAACAAGTCGGCGCGTGGAAGAAACGATTCATGCAAATCACCGGAAACGGCGATAAAGAAGATAAAAAGTCGAGCAAGCAAGAGAGTCGTTAGTGATAAATTATGTATGATAGAAGAGAGGAAGAGAGAGAGAGAAAGGGAAAGAGAGAGAAAGAGAGAACGACTATTATATATATATTATCTATTGATTTTTTAAGATGTAATGAAAACAACCATCTTACTCATATTGCACGCGCTTAACTAAATATAAACGTCCATCGCCTGCTACGTACGGTTTTTGACTTTATATACTACTTTGACTATTTCTACTGTATGCCTTTCTCATCACAACAACGAATGTTGCAACATCACAACAACTGTTTCAACATCCCCATCGCTTGCGAGCGGTATCCACCGCCGAACATGTTGTAATGATTCAAGATGTGATACAACTGATACATAATTTTTCTCTCTTCGAACCCGCCTTCGTCTTTTTCAATCACCGACCAATACGCTTCGAAAAACGCAGGGCTAAAATCAGCGCACCAGGACATGCCAAAATCAGCCTCGTGATGCCCGTAATACACCGCCGGGTCAAAAATACTCGGCTTCCCGTCCACCGTACCTATGTTTCCGCTCCACAAATCGCCGTGCAAAATACTCGGTTTAATATTCAACCCTTTAAACATCTCCGGAACTCTCTTCTCGATGACTTCGTCTCCTAACCGTTGCAACTCGTTATCCCGACTCATTTTCAACTGCGGCAACAATCGACTCTCCACCCAAAACGTTTCCCAATCCTTCGTCATCGGCACGTTCTTTTGCGGCGTTTCGCCAATCGTATTGTTCACTTCGAAACCAAACTCCTCCGCGCCGTCGATTTTCGCCGCGTGCATCTTCGCTAAAGCCGTACCAAATTCGCCTTGATCGCCTCTCGCGCCAAAGTTGAGATGTTCCATGATAATCATCGAGTTCCCGTCGCGAAATCCGTCCGGGACGCCGCCCGCGTAGAACACTTTCGGTATGACCATGAACGGACTTCCCGCTTCGCGCAACGCCTCCAAGCCTGCTTTTTCGCCTCGAAACATCGAATCGTCTTTTCTCGAGAGTTTCACGAAGAATTTTTTCTCCTCATCCGCGGTTTCGTACTTGCGGAACGACGCCCACTGCGAGGAGCCGCAGGATGTTTGCTTGGTTATTTCGCAGTTTTCTCGTTCGGAGATGAATCGAGCGATTTCATCCATCTTTTGACTCGTAACGACTTTGCCACCAATTCGATTCCGATTCCGACGGGGACAAAGAAGATGATGAAGAAGCGCGTTATTCGTATTATTTTTCTCCAGCAAAGGCCTTTGAGGCAAAGCGTGGTTAGTAAACATTGTCAGTTATGTATGCTTATATCCTTAATCCTTTTAGTAAGCTTTTATTATTGTTTTTAGTACAGTAAGTGCGTGTCTAAATTCTGCAGAAATTCTCCACTTCTGCAACGCACATCACCCCTAAAGACGCGTGTTGTTGTCGTTGTTGTCGTCGCTTTATCTTCTCTCGATACAGACGACGACGATGCTCACCCGCACCACCACCATCTCTTCTTCTTTGTCTTCATCATCATCGACGAGGACGAGGAGGAAAAGGAGACACAGGACGGAGAGAAATGCAATCATCCTTTCCGCTGCCAACGGCTTTTCTCCCCAAAGACGACGACAACAACGGGGAACGAGAAGACAACGACGGGTCGTCGTCCGGAACGATTTAGGCGGCATGATGCCACCACCACCACCACTTTCCACCGCCACCCCTCTCATCGATGTTCTCCTCGGCGTCCACCCGGCGAAAGCAGAAGGAAGTGTGCAAGACGCAACCGCAGAGCACTTGATCGAAGCGTTCGAGGAGTTGCCGAAAAAAGACCAAATTGTGATGGTGAAGAAACTGTTACGAGACGCGTTGCGCGAAGACGAGGCGAATGAGACTATGGTTTTGGAGCGAGCGCCGGAGGTGAAGATTTCTAAAAGCGCGGGAGATGAGAGAGCGATGGATGGTACGGCTTCTTCTTCTTCTTCTTCGACGATGAATGAAAGAGAAATCTTGGAACGCGCGGTGAGGGAGCTGCCGAACGCCAGACCCGAGCAAAGGGCGAAAGCGGCGGAGATTTTGAGACGGTTGGAAGAGGAAACGGGAAAAGTAAGGGGAGAGAAAGAAGAGGAGAGCGCATCGACGAAGAATGCGTCTTACGACGCGAGTAATAGCGGTTCTAGTAGTAGATTAGAGAACAATAGATTTAACGATTTTGAAAAGGAAGAAACCGAAGAGAACGACGATAATCCGTTCGAAGACGAGGATATCGTGTGGGATTTGCGAAGCGCCGTGGCATCGCTGACGACTGTGGCGAAAGCAAAATTAATACCGCCGCTCGCGTTTGGTACCGGATTTGCCGCGTTGGCGTTTGTGCTGACGAAAATGGTAGGCGGAAATGACGCCGGTAACGAGACGAGGGACGAGGCGCGAATGAACGATGAAAGTGATGCTCGAATATCTCCTCCTCCTCCTCCTTCTCCTTCAACGATTATGAACGACAGAAACGACAACGACGCTGCTGACATTGCACCTCCATTGCTTCCTATGGAAGAGGCTAAACGACTTTTATTCGAAGGTCAAGCAATACAACCACCGCCCACGTCAACGACTACGAGTAAAACTAAGAAGATGAAGAAAAACGAGAATCGAGGACGAGGCGTCGCTACTAATACTACCAGTTCTGGTGGTAACAGCAACAGCGTGCTCTGGAAACGGAAAGAGGAAAAAGATGACGCTTTATTAGAAGCAGCAGTAGAAGAAGAGGACGAGGATATCGAAGAACCCTTTGAAGACGACGACGACGAACCAGAACGAGGCGAAGAAGCGCGAGAGATGTCACCGCCTCCACAAAAATCCACCGCCAGCGGCAGCAGCAGCGGCGGCGTGAAAAAGCAACGACGACCGCCGCCAGATCTTACCTCTGCCTCGTTCTTGAGCGAAGAAGATCGCGAGAAGAATTTTGAGAACATTCGCGCGAGACGTCCGAGATGAGATACATCTCGCGAGAAGCGACGACGCGATGAAACAAACTGTTCAGAGAAAGAGACTCTTCTTCATTTGTAACAACGAGTCACCAAATGCAGCGCGCGCAACACGCCGCCGCCTGTTGTTGTCGGGCACAACACGTCGTGCGAGCACCAAACAAAGTAACTGTTGTTCAAAACACAAAAAAGAACCGCCGCCAGTTTCTCTCGTCGTCCGCATCTTCTTCCACCGTCGCGCTTTTTCTCTTCCTCGCAACAACAACAACAACGAATCCCCCGAACGCCGAAGCGTCGTCGTCTGATGAAAAAGAAGGTGTCAGCGAGAACGGATTACTGCTGGTAAACTACGTCGGCAAATTGAAAGACGGCACGGTGTTTGATACCACGTACGGCGGTGAAATCGTGTCCACGTCGGAGAATTCCGTCTCCGTTCGCGAAAGCGAGACGCAACCCGTCGTGATTAATTTAAGCGCAAACGCTGTGCAACCAGGACAGGTAAAAGGCTTGAAACGAGGCTTAATCGGCGCCAAGAGAGGCGAAACGAAAGAAATTATGGTCAAAGCAGAAGACGGATTTGGATCGAGTAGCGTGGTGTCTCCGTTGAGAGTTCTAGTGCCGGCGGAGAGCGAGTTATTTTACACCGTGGAGGTGCTCCGCGTATCGAACACCGGCGTCGACGATTTATTCAAAGGCGTCTCGCTGTGCTCCGTCGGGGTGGCGAATAAGACCACGGCGGGCTGTAGCGATCTCTGATAACAAAAAATGACCACCAATCTAGACTATATAATCTAACGCTATATTTGTATGTGTATTATTATGGTATTCTACATCGCCATCCTCGGCATCTCGCCTTCTTCGACTTTATGATCCTCCGCCATCGGCTTGGTCTCGTACACCGCCGTGACGATCATATCCCGCCTGTTCCCGCTCGCTTCACCTCGTAACCCTACATAAGATATCTCCGTCCGCATCTCCTCCCCTCTTAAACTCGCCATATTTTTCGACACGAATATCGTCACCGAGGAAATTGAGCTAAACTTCGTCCGATCCGTTTCGTATTCCAAAACGCCTAAAAAATCTTCCTGCCAGTCAAACTTTTGCGTCGGTTTCTTTCTGTGTGCGTTTTCCAAATCTATTTTGTTCTTATCGTTCGCGAAGAGTTTCACTTCCGCCGGGTGCGTTCCATTTTTACCTCCGACGATGACCACGCCGGTCAGTTTCACGTCTTCCGTGAATGGTACTCTCAGTATGAGTTCGCAATCGTTTTCGTCGCTTTGGATGCCAACGGGATCCGTATCTAATCTCGAGTTCCATTCTCGGAAAACGTTTCGGCAATGCGCTTCGTGTTGGACGTTTTGGGAGGAGAGTTTCGAGAGGTCTACGAACCCGTGCAAAGAACTGGTCGCGCAGGAGGATTCGTCGCAGTCGTGGTTGTGCGAGCAGCAGTTTTGTTGTTGTTCTTCTTGTGTCATGTGCGCGTTTTTGTGTCGCAGTTTTAACCGAAGTTTCCCCAAACGTAATTCTCCATTTGTGTTGTTGTTCTCGTCGTAAACAATACAATGGTGACCCCGAACACGAACTACGCGGACGTCGGCGTCTCTCAAAAAGCGGCCAAGCAAGTCCTCCTGTCGTTTTTTGGCACCATCGCTTCCGCGACGTTTCTCCTCGTCGGCAGCTCCGCCGCGTTCAACGTCGTCGGGAAACAACTCGTGAAAACGAACAAAAAACGCACCGGGAGGAAGTGCAACTTGTGCGACGGGTTACGGTTTATATCGTGCGGGACGTGCAAAGGGAGAGGCGCTTTGGAGTGGCAACCGATACGAGAGGCGGAGATGGAGCGGGTGTGCTTGTGCCCGACGTGTTCGGGGACGAAGATGAGCAAGTGTTTACGATGCGTAGGTATTGGATACTTGTGATATGAGTTCGAAGGCGATGATGTCGGAGCGGTAGATATATATAGGTTTAGGTTGTGTTGTACATTATTAGTATTAGCTAGTAGTAAATAGTGCGTTCTATTCATACTCTCTCTTTCTGCGAGTTCGTCCAAGCCGTCGCGGCGACGAGTGGTCGTTTCTCCTCTCCCTCTTCCGGTACCGGTTTGATGGCGCACAACGCGACGCCAAACTGCGTGGCGTCCCATCTCTTATTCAACGCCTCTTGTTCCTCGTCCGTCCAGTTTTGTAAACCTTGTTTTTTCCTCTCTACTTCCTCGGTCTCGGAGAACTTACGGTTTCTCGACCATTTTTCTTCCTGTTTGTACCGCAACGTGGCGGAGTCGCCGACGGCAGTGGCGACGAGAAGTAAAGAGTTTGCCGGAAGTTCATCCCAGATTTTAGCGACGCGCGAGTCGAGATTTTGCGTGGCCTCGATGCGTTCGATAAAGTGTTCTTTTCTCGCGGTAGAATCGTCGTCGTCGTCGTCTCCTCCTTTGGCTTTTTTATTTTTCTTCTTCTTCTCCTTCAAAGCGTGCTTCTCTAAAACATCCTCCAATTCTCTCAAATAGCCGAAACAGAGTAAAGATATGTCCTCGGGCGCCTCGCGCATGGACATTTGCATTTTCATCGTCACGTCATCATCAGAAACGCACTTGTACGTTTCTGTTGCTCCAGAAACTCCAATCGTCTCCGCGTTTTTGTTACTATTCGTAATCGTTTCAAAAACGAGCACCTCGCATTCATTCTCCAAGCCTCCTCCTCGCGTTTTATTTTCCTTGGCGATGTGATCGAATAAAGACTCGCTGTCTTCGAAATTCTCGCTGATGTCGTTGCCGAACGTTTCGCCTCGAATGAGTTTCAAGTAAACCAACTCGAGCGTCGCTCGGGCATCGGTTACGGAGTCGTGCGTGCCTTCGTGCTGGATCTTTCGCCTCAGATATCTTTCGGTGAGAAATCGGAGAGCGTTACGAAACGGCGCGCCTCGTTTGTGCGGGTACATTTGCACCGTATCCACCACGTTCGGATGACACATTTTAAGCATCATTAAATCGTTTTCTAAAGAGTGTCCCGCAATAACACATTCGCTCGGGATGAGCTCTAACAACTCTTTTTGCACGTCCTCTAACGTAGTCGTCACCTTTCGCATTTGCTCTTTCGTGATGCCGGAAAATTCAGTGTTGTAATTCACGATTGGCGTCGGCGGTAAGACGAGTTTGTCGTAGATGACTGTGCCACAATCGTCGACGACGGAGCATCGCGCCAAAGCTAAACCGGTTTCAATAGTGACCATCTCACAATCCATGGCGACAATCTCCGGGTACTCGGCGTTGGCGACGCCCATGCCGGCAGGTTGCGTGCACACGAATCCTCCCTCTGGAAGTTTCAGCACTTCTTCTTCTTTTTCTTTCTTTTTTATCAACGTCGGTAACGGGTATCTCATATCCGCCATATCTTCCGCCGTCAATGTCGCGCTTTTTACCGAGAGCTTCCTCGGCGCGTCTCGTAAAAATTGCAACAATTTCGTCTCCGTCGTTACTCGTTCGTTATTCGTCGTCGTCGTACTCGTTTTGTTGTTCTTTCCTCCATTTCTTGCCATCTTCTTCAAAGCACCATTGTTATCATCATCACCTGTTTCTGCTTCTCCTTCTCCTTCTTCTTTGACTGCTGCTTTCGCTTGCTCTTTTGCCAACCTATAAGCCTGCGCGGCCTCGTCGTTCTTATACTTCGCCTCCCTCTTCTTCTTCGTCTCCGCTCCAGACGCCCATCCGCCGTTGTACAAAATCGAACGCGCGTGCGTCGCGCCTTTCGCCGTAGGATTCATACTCTTCGTCGCCACACACTGACTCCCTCCTTTACCTCCCTCAATCCTATTCCTAAATATCCTCTTCATGTTTTTGCAGTGCAACGCGCCGAACGTGTCCACGTACATCTTATGTTCCAACCCGGGCGCGAGCACGACGGCTATTTTCTTCACCAGTGGTTTGTTCGTAAATCTCCCGTAGTCGCAATTTATCCCGCTCGATTGACACGCGACGGATGCGAGAATATCGGAGAGTTTTTGTAAGTGGACCCGGTGCCGGTGTTCCTCCAAGAAGTGAAACGTTGCGGAGGCGTTCGGGCCGTATATATCGGAATACGCAGCAGCATTAGCATCATCATCATCAAAATCATCATCGCTTTTCCTCATTTTCTTCTTCCTCTTCTTCATCGCGTCGTCTTGTTGGAAAATTTCTCCTTCTTCTTCCTCTTCTTCCGTAAACGCCGTCGTTCGTTCTCGTTTCTTCTTTGCTTTTCCCTCCTCCATTTTTCTATTCACACATCTACTACTCTAAAACAACAACTACACCACCAGTAGGAGTTCGTTAGTATTGAAAATGAGGAGAGAAAAAAGTGGCTGCCCCACAGAGAGATTTTTCCTCCGATTTTTTCTCTCTCTCGATCAATTAGATATAATTCCGCACAACATTAACAACAACAAGAACAACACATTAACCTTTGCGAAAGAAGACGCGAACACATTTCACGCGTTCTTGCACCAAATTCACTAGACGGGAGATCGTTCGTTCTCGATTTCTTTAAGTGCAAAGAGAGAGAGAAAGAGAGCGCTTTTGACACCACTTTTGGAGTTTATAGGAGACAAAGTCAATTCGCGCGAAACAAGAAAACTATCAAAATCATCTTGGAAGAGAACGCATAAAAATTAAGAAAAAATGAACTTTGGTGGGGGCCAACAACCGCCTCAGCAAGCGTCGTACCCGGCGCACAACGCGTACGAGTGAGTGCACATATTTTGCGTTCGCGGGTTTCTTTCGTTTTAGAGACGTTTTCTCGGTCGCGAGAGGTTTGCGTTTTGCGTTTTCGGATTCTCGTTACTATAATTCTCTCTCTCTCTTCCGCTTAATATCATCGCGTCTCTTCCTCTTCGAGACGTTTGACAATTACACAAAAAACTAACCGAAGAACTCTTTTCATCATCGAAACACAGTCCAAACTTGGTCCCAACGCAAGCGCCAGATAACTGGAAAGACCAGATCAAAGCTCCAGCGCGCGACGAGCGATACCAAACCGAAGATGTGACCGCGACAAAAGGAAACGAATTCGAGGATTATTTCTTGAAGAGAGAACTTTTGATGGGCATTTTCGAGAAAGGCTTCGAAAGACCTTCGCCGATTCAAGAAGAGTCGATTCCGATCGCGTTAACCGGGAGAGATATTTTAGCGAGAGCGAAGAACGGGACGGGTAAAACCGCGGCGTTTACGATTCCAATTTTGGAAAAGACGGATGCTACGAAGAATATCATCCAAGCGGTTATTTTGGTCCCTACGAGAGAATTGGCGTTGCAAACCGCGCAGGTGTGCAAAGAACTCGGGAAGCACTTGGGGACGCAAGTCATGGTGACGACGGGTGGTACCTCTTTGAAGGACGACATTATGCGTTTGCACCAAACGGTGCACGTCGTCGTGGCGACGCCGGGTCGTTTGGTCGATTTGGCCGGGAAAGGCGTCGCGAAGTTATCCAACGTCACGATGTTGGCCATGGATGAAGCCGATAAGTTGTTGGCGCCGGAGTTTGAACCAGTCATCGCGCAAGTTATTGATTTCTGCGCGAAGAACCGACAAATTTTGTTGTACTCTGCGACGTTTCCGGTTACAGTCAAATCGTTCAAAGACAAGTGGCTCAGAAAGCCTTACGTCATTAACTTGATGGAAGAGTTGACCTTGAAAGGTATCACGCAATACTACGCCTTTGTGGAAGAGAGACAGAAAGTGCACTGCTTGAACACGTTGTTTTCGAAGTTACAAATCAATCAGTCGATGATTTTTTGCAACTCTGTGAACAGAGTTGAACTGCTCGCGAGGAAAATTACCGAGCTTGGCTATTCGTGCTTTTACATCCACGCGAAAATGCAACAAGGCGACCGGAACAAAGTCTTCCACGATTTCAGAGCTGGATCGTGCAGAAACTTGGTCTCCTCGGATTTGTTCACGCGAGGTATCGACATTCAATCCGTGAACGTCGTCATCAACTTTGATTTTCCGAAATCTGGCGAGACGTATTTGCACAGAGTCGGTAGATCCGGGCGATTCGGTCACTTGGGTATCGCCGTGAACCTGGTGACATACGAAGATCGCTTCAACTTGTTCAGAATTGAGCAAGAGTTAGGGACGGAGATTCAACAAATCCCGCAGAACATCGATCCGGCAAAGTATTGTCGATAACAATTTTGCAACATTCATCACCATCATCCGTGTTTATAGAAAGTGTTATTTAGAAAATTGTTTGTATAAAAGATATAGAAGAAGGAAGAAGAGGAGGAGGAAGAGGAGAGAAGGAAAATTAGAGAGAGGATTGTATTCTTAGGAAGGAAGGAAATAGGAAAGTAAACGAGAATGAAAGATTGAGTGAGACGCGGAGGAAATTGCGCTGATACTGTTTCTTTGTTGTACAATCATCAACTTGAATTGATGTAAAAGAAACAGTACCTCTTTGTATCGCGGAATACGTTTTTTATTATTCCGTGACAACAGCGGAGCGAGCCAAGTCTGATCCGAGCCGGGTTTAGTAAAAATACCCAGTTGAACAAAAAAAAGAAGAACGAGGCGTCGTCGAACGATACCATCTGATTCGAGTTTACTGTACGAAAGAGTTTCGATTTTGAGAGTGTAGTCATAAAGAAGAGATTTTGAAGAGATGAGAGAAAATAAGAGTTGCGAGCGCGTTGATATCTCTGTCGCTGGAAGAGCGCAATATTCACGCGCGACTGCAAAACAACGTTTTGAGTGTTTGTTAGTCTGTGCCAAACCGTTCAGGAAGAACAGAGTGGCGAAGTATTACAAATTCTATATCGCTCGAACGTCAAGAAAACCTTCGGCTCTGCCGAGAGGCTAATACAAGAGCACCCTTGATTCTGTCGAGAGGTCGCTAATATCTTATAGTCATAAAAGTATCAAAGAGAAAGAAACGCAAAGAGAAAGAAGCGCCCATACATCGTGCGCGTGTTCATAACGACATCGTGCCCGTGTGTAGGTAGTAACAGTGCTACGAATCTACGATTAGAATAAGTTTTACATCTGAATTTGTACGTGCTGCGAACTGTATCAACACGTGTATTTCTTCAATCCCGTTCTTTTCTTCCTAATGATTGTTTTGCCGCTCTCGGTCATCAAATAATGGTCGTCTAAAATCAATCCTCTCGGCAACATAATGCTACGATAGGCTTGATTACACGAGTACCCAACTCTCCCTGGAATGTACGAGGAAAATAACCCCCAATTATCCCCTGCTCCGTGTTTTATCGCCGTCTCCAAGAACAACTGAATCTCGTCTTCCTCCCAAGGTCCCCACTTCGGCTCTTCCCCCGGTTTGCAGTGTCGATAAAAATACATGTTCGGATTCGTGTGCAAACACTTCCTCGAATGCTCTTTCGCGTTTGCCGCTTTCCCCATCCTTCCTACCGCTTCTCTAGGGCCACTCACTCCCATCCTCTGCCAGTGCTCCTCTTGCGTCGGCGCAAAATTCAACTCCTTGCACGTCTTCTCTTCCACCCACCCTTCAAAATCTCTCTCAATCTTTAACCCATTCTTCAACCCTTTGCTCTCGCAATATTCCTCGCACGACATCAAATTCTCGTCTAAGTTTGGATCTATGTATCCCATCGACGAGCTCTTCCCTTCAAACGCTCTCTCCGCCGCTTTTAACACCTTATCGTAGGCGTCAAAGTTGTAGTTTACGTTTTGCGACTTCTCCCGCGCCGATCGTCGCGTCGGTTCCAACTGTTCCTTTGGTTTTCTCTTCTTTGGCGCATTCGATGTCGTTTTGGATGCGCTCGCGACGACTGGTTTCGGTAAATCTAAAGCCGCCAATCGTAACTTGTTTCGTTTGATGTTTTCCTGTGTGAATGAAGTGTTTGTTTATTTTAATGTAGTATTGAAGAAGAGAAAGTCAGGTGTCAGTCACTCGAGTCAAAAATGTCTCGCGTTCGTTCCCTACCTCTCTCTCTAACTCGTACGAGGTTAAACTCGCGATCCGTTTCGCCTCTTCTTCTCTCGTCAGCTCTTTCGGCTGAAACTGCGCGTCTGGATTTCGGCACTTTTGGCACCCGTTTCTGCTATATCGGCACTTGGAACATCCGAAAGACTTTGCCATTTTTAAAAGTATCGATTGTTTTGAATTCTGCGGGGCGGTTGTCTCTCTCTCTCTCTCTCTCTCTCTCTCTCTCTCTCTCTCCCTCGTCTTCGTT
>Ga0257106_1000367_pt1 | contig 27382 bp, 17 predicted proteins | sample LP_taG_3_FD_190177 | JGI IMG/M metagenome (GOLD analysis project Ga0257106, IMG submission 190177) | Marine microbial communities from Northeast Subartic Pacific Ocean, Canada - LP_J_2011_P26_10m | ecosystem: Environmental > Aquatic > Marine > Oceanic | place: Canada: Northeast Subartic Pacific...
ATTTTCTGTTTTTTTTTTTTGACCCAAGCTCCTCCAAAGCAGACTTAAACCCTATTGAAAGCCTCCAAAAATCTTCTTGCAAGGAAAGAAATTAGACACAAAAACACACGACTTCCTCTTGTGTTCCCCGAACAACAAAACCTTTCTTGTTGCCCGTGTTTGCGCGCGAACAACATGGAGCGCCGACCTCCTCCACCGTCGGATAACACCGGAGGAGGAGGTGGAAAATCGTTTAATAATAATAATAATGAGAACGGAGAGAACAGCAGCGGTGGTGGTGGAAACAATAATAACAATAATACTAATAACGAGAATAACGGAGAAACCGTGGACGTGTTCGGAGGGGACGTCTGGTCGTCCGGAGCGGTGCTGATTGTCGTGCTCGCGTGGATGTTTAAAGCCGCGACGGAAAGGTGCACGTGTTAGCGAGGAGGAGGAGAAAGGAAAATGTCCACCGAGGAGGAACGCGTTATCTTAACGCCTGAACTGAAAGCGAGGATCGAGAGGAACAAGAGAGAGGCTTTGGAAAGACTGCAGAAGAAGCTTTCTCAACGAGCGCGCGTGCACGGCGATAGGATTCGGAGAGTAAACGGTGAAGACGCAAAAAATAACGTGGCGAATGGACAATACGTTTTGTATTGGATGCAATCGTCGCAACGCGCGCGATATAACGAGGCGTTGGAGGTGGCGGTGGAGAGAGCGAACGCGCATAAGAAGCCAGTCGTCGTGGCGTTTGCGTTGACGTGCGACTACGAGGACGCCAACGAGAGGCATTATAATTTCATGGTGAAAGGGTTGTTGGATGTCAAAGAAGGTTTGTCGAGGCGGAACGTTCCGTTTTTCTTGGTGACAAAGAAGACGAAGAGGAAGGAGGAAAAAGAGGACACGTCCGGCATTCCAGAGGCAATTTTATCCATATCCAAGAACGCGATTGAGATCATCACGGACTGTGGATATTTGCGAGTGTTGAGAATTTGGCGCGAAACGCTCGCGCGTAAAGTTTTGATACCAATAACGGAAGTTGAGACGGACGTAGTTGTTCCAGTGTTCGCGCACTTATCTTCGCGACCAAAGCTAGACGTTTCTGCCGCATCGTTTCGCGCGTTCGCGTTGCCGAAATCGTTCGAGCACACGGAAAATGTGCCAGATTTGGAAGAAATTGTGCCTTTGTGGAACACAGAAGATGTGGAAAGAGCTCGCATGTCGGTGATGGATGCGCTGGACGACAGATTTGCGTTCGTCATCGACGGTAGAATCGCATCTTCGTCGTCGTCGTCAACGTCTTCAACGACCGCGAAACAAACCGCCGACGATATCTTGTCCGTTTTAAAAAGAGAGTTTGGATTGAAAGAAACGCCAAATATTCCAAAATGCGACAAATATCACATCGGAGGCGAAATCGAAGCGATGCTTAAACTCGACGCGTTTATCGATCCAGTCGTATTGCGCAAATACGGTGAACTTCGTAACGATTGTTCGCTCGGACTCCAATCGCATTTGGCGCCCTACATACACTATGGTCAAATTTCCGTTTTACACGTCGCCAAACGCGCGCGAAGTTTTGCGAATGTTCACAAAACCGATGAAAAGATTCAAAGAAGCGTCGAAGTCTTTCTGGACGAACTCATCATTCGAAGAGAGTTGGGGATTCAATTCGTAGTAAAAAAAAGAGACACCTACGATACATTCGACGCTTTGCCTATTTGGTGCATCAATACGCTCGCGAAGCACAAAGACGAAAGGGAGACGAGATATACGTACGAAGAGCTCGAAAAAGGACAAACGGACGATCCTTTATGGAATGCCGCGCAAAATGAATTGCGCATCTCGGGTAAGACGCACAACTACACGCGAATGTATTGGGGTAAAAAAGTCGTCGAATGGTTTCGCGATTCGAGAGAGGCGTGGACTGTCTTGATGCGATTGAATGATACGTATTCTCTCGATGGTCGCGACCCGAATTCTTACACGGGCGTAGGTTGGGTGTTTGGACTCAACGATAGGTCGTTTCCAGAAGCTCCGATTATGGGTGAAGTTCGACGAATGTCCATGAGCGGGTGTAAAAAGAAATTTGGCAAAGCCATAGACGCGTACATCGATCGATGGAACGGTCAACGAGAGAAAGGTGGTCGCCAGATTTCCATTGCGAACATGTTCAAGAAACAGAAGACACGATGATGATCGACTTTGATAGACTGTACAGATAGATATAGTGATACACATAATAAAAATACATTGTAAACTAAAGTTGCTATTTTAAAACCGTAAATTGGATGGTATTTTATTTATGCGCTTTTTGTTTATACACTTTTATTGACTCCCAATCTCTCGCGCTCACGCTTTTCGTTCATCGCTTGTTCTTGCACCGCTCTGAGGAATTCTTCATCGTTTATCGGTCCATCGCACATGGATCGATTCATTCCGGCGATGGTCAAAAAAGGCAACTTTCGGAGCGCTCTGCCGCTCATTCCCTCCGTTGCAATCACTACGTCCTTGAAAAGGTTCGCGTCTTTCGCCATTTCCAGTTTGGTTGGTGGTAAAATACCTACTCGCTTGAGCTCATTAATCGACGAAAGTAAGATATGACCCCTAGCGGCATCTGCAGGATTGCCGACGTACATCTTCACATCCGCGCGATCGATAAACGCCACATCAATCGCATCGGTAACGTTACTCGTCGTCAACACCATCGCGTTCTTCTTCTCCTTCAAAGCGTCCAATTGCGTCAACAACGCGTTCACGACCCGAATGGCATCCGACGGTTCCGCCCCAGTCGCTTTCCTCGCCGCCGCCAACGACTCCACTTCGTCCACCAACACAAACACAAAGGTGTCCTCGTCGTCTGTCAACTCTTGGATCTTCTCGAACAGTTTAGAAACCAACTTACCGCTCTCCGAAAACCATTTGCTAAAGAGCGAGTGCGCGTTGATTTCCACAAAGACGGGTTCCGAATACGTATCGAGCATCTGTATCGCCAACTTCTGCGCTAACCCTTTGCACATGGTCGTCTTCCCAGTCCCAGGAGGTCCGTGTAACAACACCACTCGATTAAACGCCACCAGCGACGCGTTCACGTTCAAGTTGCCAAACTCCAACGCCGTCCGCGCGTAGTTTTTCAAACGCAACTTCTTGCCTTCGTCTAAGTACAACGAGTCCCAATACTCGCTAAACTCGCGACAGGGCAACGCGTACTCCTTATACGTGGCTATTTCCTCGTCGTCTTCTCGTTCCTCTCCGGCGCCGTCTTCGTTGATTTCGTGCACGTGTACGCGAAAATCAATCTCGTAAAATATCAATTGCATGCCTTCGCATTCGCCACTCTCGTCCCAATACGTCACGATCTTCTCGCAGTTGTTCCTCAAAAACGCCAACACTTCGTCTTCAACAACATATGCCATCTCATAACACCCACACCTCCCCCACACACCACACACACCACACATCTCTTTAGACTCCTCTTCCTCGCGGGAATCATCTAAACTGATCTCTTCATCCGGACGCACCGTCGCCATGCCTAAACATTCGAAATACTCCAAAACGCGTTTTCTAACCTCACTTTTCTTCGCGGTTGAATCCCGTTTTAATCGCACCTCCACGTCGCACCTCATATTCGTCTTCCTCTGGTGTTGTTGTTGGCTCTTGTTGATGATTTTGTCTTCTTCCCCAGTGATGATGCTTTTTCTCTTCTTATTCTCCAATAACAATAACGATTCCTCCTCCTTGTCAACATCATCGTCAAAAGCGAGTGCGCAATTACCACCGCTTTTGAAGCTGTTTCCGTTGTTGTTGTTCACGGTCGAAAGCGCGTCTCGTTTCGTCGTAGACATCTCTTCAATCAGATTGTGTCGCTCAAAGATTTCTTCTTTTTTGAATTTTCCAATGGACGTATTTAGGGTTTGTATCATTTAAGGTGTGAAAAGGGGTCGCAAAATCGAAAAACGAATTCTGCATTCTCTTCCCTAAACGCGCTGCTCTTATTGTTGGAGTGTTCACAACGGTTTTATAACGCACACGAACCATGCCACCGCGCAGAAAACCAACCGAACGGGGGAACCCGATCTCTCGCGCCGTGAAGGCGGTACAATCGCAAGCCATGAAAATGGTCGGGTCGCAAAGCCCAAGAAAGGTTCGAGATGTTTTTTTTCATATCGATCCGTTGGTGGAAATTCATTCAATTCTCGAACCTTAAATCGAGCGCAATGGAACCTTAAACGCGACGTTTACGACGGTTCGCGCGAAGTTTCTTTCTCCCTTCTCTCTTCATAAAAACACGCTGACGTATTTATTTCGCTCGATACTAATGATCTTTACCCGAAACGAATAGGAAGCGATCGGTTCCTTCGATGAGGACGAGAATACCATCGTGCAGACGCAAACCGCCTCCCAGGGCGGACAATTCTTGTCCCCGCACCAAACGCACTCGCCGAGAGTTTTACCGGTGGTCCCGATGCTCCCTCTCCCGAGAGAGTACCGGTCGAGAGACGACACGAACGAGAAAAAGGAAAGACCACCGGGGTGGATTCAACGCACGTGCGTCGGGGAAAACTGCTCCAAGAGGCAAAAGAGCGGACGATATCTCCGCAAGCCCGGGACGGCGGAAGGCGACGACCAATACTTGTGCTTTACGTGTTGGTCGCACGACCACGTGAAGAACCAGAACAGGGAGTGTTTCGTGTGCGCGCGTCCAGATGCCGGCGGGTGTTGGTATAAGAGTAAGTTGCACGAAGGGAAGGATTTGTGCACTCGATGTTACGAACGCGAGAGAAGAGAGCGTTTGCAAGCGAGCGGGACGTTGAAGTGCTGGTGTTGCGGCGCCCGCCACTCGAGCTCGAAATGGAGAACGAGTAAAGACAAATCGGAAGGGAAGAAGGATTTGTGCAACAAGTGCTACTTGAAAGAGTGCAGATCGACGAAGCAGGCCATGGACTCGGGTAAGTCGTGCTGCGTGTGCTCGACGCAAATAACCACGGAGTGGAAGACCAGCGCTTACGCCAAAGACGCGAACGGCAAGAACGATATTTGCGACCAGTGCTTTCGAAGAGATCCGGCGCACGCCGGAGCGGCCGCCGCCTCGTTGGAAGGTTAAACTTTTGACGACGAGCGACGAAAGAAAGAAGAGGAAGAAAGAGAGAAGGAGAAGAGAGAGAGAGAGAGACCCAGAGAGAGACCGAGTGTTGTTTAAAAGAAGAACACGAGGCTCTCCGTTTTATCATTTTGTTTTACTATACGTTTAATACTGAAAATTTTAAAAATACACAACACATACTACTAATATATGGCTACCTATGCTACGCTTGTTTTTCGAGCTAACGTGCTTCCTTTCACGTCTTTCCGTTCGCCGCTCGGACCAAAGTTATCCCACAATAGCCCCCAGGCTTTCCAATCCTCCTCGCTCGGGTTTGGCTTTTGGATTCTCGAGACTAAAGGATCGATCAGTTGGTGCGTTATGCGCGTGTCTTCGTAAAAATGCACGCGTCCTCTTTTGACTTTTATTGATCGCATCAACGCAGCGTCGGCGAATTTGGAGCTGTATAGTAACAGCTCAACGTCTGTTTCTCCTAGGAGGGTCATATCGACCATGGATTTCAACCACGCGCTTCGGGGGTCGTTGGCGACGCACGAGTCCGAGGCGTCGTCGCAGACGCCGGTGTTGGAGAATTTCACGTTGCCGAAGGAGCCAACCGTGCTTAAGACTTCCGTCCCGTTCACACGTAAAACTTCCAACGCTTCCGGGGAATGTAAGACGGCGTTGATGGCTGGTGAATCCGTCGTAAAAAACAAACCCAACGGGTCGCTTTCTTTCAATCGGACGTCTCTCATTAAATCGGCAAGACATTTCAAGAAGAGCGTCAACGGCGCCGTGCCGGCGCCGGCGTCTTCATCGTCGCTCCCCCCCGGCCAACTCACAATGTGTTCATCTTTTTTAATCGGACACTTCGGTTTCGGATATGTTCTTTTCGTTCGTTCCGTCGCTAAAAGTTCGCCAACGGACGCTAAGTTTGCCTGTTTTACAACTCTTGGAACATTCGTCGGCGGTTCGACTTGACTCATATCCGCAAAGCCGGTGCGAATGTGCGCGCCGACGATTTGTTTCCACCCTCTTCTAGACATTTCCTCGAACGCTGGAAGCATGGCTATTTTTAAATGCTTCCTCGGCATCAACATCTGCGTTCCAAAACACGACCCTATTCCGCACGCCTCGCCGCATTTGCTCGATGTAAAATTGTTCTCGAAATTCGTCGCCCAGCGATAGGACAAACAAATCCCCCAATCGGACGGTTTCGGATGGCACCAGTGGCCAAAATTCGTTTTGATTCGAATGCGAGCAACGCGAGCGGCTTGAAACTTCGGGTGTTCCATAGTTTTCACGATTGAATTCTCATCCGGTTCGGCGTAAAATCCACCTTTATACCTTTCCGGTTGCTCGTCGCCGATGTACGCGCCCTTTTGACTCCACGTAAACACCGTCTCCTCGAAATCGCCTTCCTCGAACAACTCTTTCTTCGCACGTCTTCTCTTCCCCTTATCCCACTTCCAATCGACATCACCGTAGCCGATGAAATAATCTCCCAAATCAAACTGGCACTTCCTCGCTAAATCCTCGTACGTTTTAGAGTTCTCAATCTCGTCGCCTTCCGAGACGCCCAATCCGTCGCACTCTGCTTTTTGCGTCTTGACGTACGCCGCTCTCCCTGTCGAAACGCCGATGATAAACAACGCTTGATAATGTTGCATCTCGTCTCCGATGCCGTTCTGGTAATTTTCCGACCAGTCAATGATGACAATCCTGTTTGTTTTCAAATCTTCGTACCTCGGTTTCAACGTCTCTTGGAAATACGTCTTCACTTCTTGGCACTGATTTTTGCTCAATCCTATAGAACCGTCCCGTTTGCGCATCATGTAATCGAACCGCTCGACGTCTTCGAGATCTTTCGCGGTGAACTCCACGAAACTTTTTGGCGTCAGGTCGTCTTCCATCGTTCGTTGCTCTCGTTCTCGCGGCGCTTCTCCCTTCGTCTCCTCTCGTTCAACGCTCGACGCCGCCGCCGGTTGTTCTCGCTGTTCTTCTTCTTTTATTTCTACTTCTTTCGTCACCACATCGGTAGGCTTCTCCTCTTCCTTCTCTTTCACTTCATCCATCGTCGTCGTCGATGGTGTATCGATCTCCTTCGCGCTTTCGTCTTCTTCCTTTCCTACTTCTTCTTCTTCTTCTTCGATATCTCCAAACGCACCACCACTGTCCTCGGACGACTCATCGCTCGGCCGCTCGTACTTCATCTCCTCCACCTCGTCCATGATTTCTTTCTTCGTCGTCGTCGCCGTCGACGCCCGCAGCACGGAATCAATCAACCCGAAGCCCGGTCGTCGTCCTCGGTAGTTGTCGTTCTTCTCGTTTTTCATCAAATCGAATTCATCGCTTTTTTCCCCGGCCTTTCTTTCATCAACGAACGCGTGGTTGTTGATGCCAAAGACACAGACGACGAGCACGCACACGAACGAGAGAAACAAAAAGGAACGCCTGAGACAAAGTTTGAAAGTCTCGCGCGCAGGTCGGGATGATTTAATAACGATGGGTTTTATAGGGAGGAGGACCATTTTTGTGGTCGTTTTTTAAGTGCCTTTTTGTGACGACTTTGACCTTTTCAATGAAAAATATTCGAGGGCCGGCGGGCGTGAATGCGCGCTCTGCGTAGTATATATCATTCTTTGCACGTAGTAGTATTACAAGTTTCAAGGAGCAACGGACCTCATGCCGAAAGCGTTATCGGAGTCCGATGATTCGGCGTCTTCAAAGTCGTCGTCTCCCTTTTTCTCCTCTTTGTCTTCGTCTTCGCGCGGACGTTTGGTTCCGGTCGGAGTGTCTGACTTCTTCTTTTCTTTCGTTTCGTTCTTCGCGACTGTGTTAAATGCACCATCGTCGTCGTCCGAGTCGTCGTCGTCGTCTGAGTCGTCTGAGTCATCGTCAGATCCAGAGTTATCATCATCATCATCATCATCATCGTCATCTTCTCCTTCTTCAGATTCCTCGCCTTTGAAATCGTCGTCCGAGTCGTCGTCGTCGTCCGAATCCGAGTTGACATCTTGGAGAATATCTTGCGTCGTGTCCTCTTTTTTGCTACTTCTCTTCTTCACTCCTCCATCCTCTTCGTCGTCGCCGTCGTCACCCTCCGCCGGCGCTTCCTCGCATACCATTGACAGCCACTCTCTCACCGGCAACAAATATTCCTTCGAAATGTTCAAAAACTCGTATTCGACGCCGTCCAATTTACACGCTAAATCAAAGTTGCTTGACCCTCCAGCTTCCGCTCTCATGATCCGTAACTCGTCCAAATCTTCCATTAAAGTCACAATCGCCGGCCGTTCGAGAAAAATCAAACGTTTCCTCAGCAAAAACAAATACCCGTCGTTGAATTTCAACACGCACTTCACTTTCACGAACCCTTTGGTGTACTCTTTCACACCGCACGATTTGACGTAACACCTCATCAATCCAACTGAATTTTTCAACGTATCTTCTTCGCTCAAGTCGTGCTCGCCAACCGTAAACGCGTCTTTCACTTCCTCCTCCGACACGGCGCCTTCGCCTCCTTCGCCGACGGTCACTTTCAATTTTTTCTCCGCCGCGGATAACTGCGCCCTCGATTGCCACACGATAGCTTTAATCCCATTTTTCACCGACGGTAACGTAACCTCCTCTTTCAAAGAAACCACCAAATATTGCGTCCCGTTCGAGTCCTCCGTCGGTAACACCGCGAACGTGGCCATGTTCTCTTTCCTCAGCAACAAACTCTCCTTCTTTTTCGGATTGCAGGAATACAACAAAATCGAAGACGAATTTTTCATCTTATACACGTCAAATTTCCCTCTCGGCGTGCTCAACGACACGTCTCTGGTCACAAAATCGTACTCGTTTGGTTTCGGCGGTTCTTCGAACGTCGTCGTCTGAATCGTCGTCGCAGTAGTAGTATTCGCATTTTCATTCGCGTCTTCTGAGAAAAAAAACTTTGCCAAGGGAACTAAACTCGTCGCCAAAGCGTCCCTTTTCTCTTGATTTTCCAAATCCGCGATGTGTCTCAGCGGCTCTCGCCAAAGTTTTATCGTTTTGTCCTCCTCGTCTCCTCCTTTCCTCCGCAAAACGGCGGCTTCCAGTGCCTCCATGATGATGATTTGATGATGATGATGTACAGCTAGAGAAAAAAGTGAGAGAAAAAAGACGAGAGAAAATTTTTCTTTTTTTTGAATTTTTTTTATTTTTTTGTATTTTTGACCTGTTTGACAAATTTTTTCGAGAGTCGATTGATTTCAGCCATCAAATTCCACACAAAAGAAGGTCTTTCTAAAACCATCTCATCATGGGGAAAACACCCGCTCAGGAGAACCGCCTGAAGGCGAAGAAAGCCGGGATGTCGCACCAAGACGTCCTGGACGAGAAGAAAAAAGAGGACTCCAAGTTGAAAAAGCTCGCCTCGGCGAACCAGTCGTTTGGCCAAGTGAAAGGCGCGGCGATGAACACGAAACACGCGAAGGAGATGCAACGTTTGAAAGACTTGAACGACCCGACGACGAAGATTGGACGAGAACATCTCCGGGCGCAAAAGAAAGCGGCGAAAGAAGCGCAGGAGTTTCTCTTGAGAACGAAAGGGATCGACATCAAACAGCCGGAAGTGGCGGAAGGCGTGGATAAGAAGACGGTTTTGTGCGAGTTTTTTAAGCACGGATGTTGCGCCAAAACCGGGGATAAGTGCGCGTTTTCGCACGATTTGGCCATCAACGAAAAAATCGCCAAGAGGAGTTTATTCGAAAACGTCGATTCCATCGACGATTGGGATCAGAAGAAGTTAGAGGCGGTGATTCAAAAGAAGCACGGGCAAGAGGTGAATTCGAGCAACGAGACGCAAATTATATGCAAACACTTTCTCGACGCGGTGGAGAAGAAGTTATACGGGTGGTTTTGGCAGTGCGCGGACGGGAAGGATTGCAAGTATAAGCACAAGTTACCGCCCGGGTACGTGTTCGCCGCGGATATTCGAGCCGCGGAGTTAGAGGCTATGAAGAATAGAAAAACGGACCAGGATGTTTTAAGAGAAAAGTTGAACGAGTTAAAAGTAAAAGGTGGGACTGGGACGCCGGTGACGTTGGAGAATTACTTGGCGTGGAAGGAAAAGAAAGTCGCGGCGAGGAAAGCGACGGATGAGGAAGAGTTGAGAGAAAGGCACAAGAAGAAATTGTTCACCGGGAAGGAGTTGGTCGAAGAAATTACGAATGATACGGACGATAAGACGGAAGGCGAAGACGAGATTACGCGTTTGTTGGCGGAAAGAGCGAAAGCGAACCAAGAGAGCGAAGATGCGGCGAGAAAAGAGGCGGAGGAGAACTTAGCGCGAGCGAAAGAATTGGGTGATTTGTACAACGAAGATATGCTTCCGGACGATGATAGAGGCATGATGGACGACTTAGAGGAAGATCTGGTTGTTCCAGAAGGTTGGTCCGAAGACGCGATCGCACCGAACGTGGTTGCTGGTACGAGAGAAGCGAAGGAAATTATGAGCGCGTTGGAGGTCCCCGAGCAAAAAGGTATGACGGAAAAGCAAAAGAAAATTCTCGAGGAGAAGAAGAAGTTGGAAGAAGAAGGCATTGCCATCGCACAGGATACGAAGAAACCGAAAGATCCGGACGATATTTACAAACCTCAGACGGAAATTCCGGATGAATTTAAAGATATGGACGAGTTAGATCCGAAAGCTTTGGGCGAGGCCATAGCGAAGAAACGCGCGGCAGAGGAAGCCGAAGCGTCCGCGTTGATTTTACAAGTCGCCGAGGAAAAAGCGAAAAAGGAAGCCGCCAAGGCGGAAAAGAAAGCGGCGAGAGAGGCGGAGAGAGCGAAGAAGAAAAAGTCAAAGAAAGGGATTAAAGGCGAAGACGAGGAGGAAGAAATTACGAGCTTGGAACAAGCGATTGGTAAGACGGAAATCAGCGGCATCTCCAAAGCTGGTTTGAAACGAACCGTCACCGGCGTTCTCTCTTCGCAAATTGCCGCCAGAGATATTAAAATTACGAACTTCTCCATGACGATGAATGGCAGAGTGTTAATCGACGAGTGCGATATTGAGTTGACCATCGGTAGACGATACGGTTTGATTGGGCAAAACGGCTCTGGAAAGACCAACTTTCTCGAGTGTTTAGCCATGAGAGAGGTGCCAATCCCAGATCACGTAGACATTTATCACTTGAAAACTGAAGCGGAACCATCGGATAGATCTGCGATTCAGTGCGTTATCGACGAGCTCGTGGAAGAGATGGAACGATTGAACAAGTTTGAGCAACATTTGTTGGAGAATTTCGGCCCGGACGACGAGCGCTTGATGTCTTTGTACGATCGATTGGAGGAAATTGATCCATCCACGTTCGAGGCAAGAGCGAGCGAATTGCTGCACTCGTTAGGTTTCTCCGCGGAAATGATTGATCGTCCGACGAAGGACATGTCGGGGGGGTGGCGCATGCGCGTGGCGTTGGCGAAAGCGTTGTTTGCGACGCCGACAATCTTGTTGCTCGACGAACCGACGAACCATTTGGATTTAGAAGCGTGCGTGTGGTTAGAAAACCACTTGGCTTTGTACAAGAAATGTTTAGTCGTCGTTTCTCATTCGCAAGATTTCTTAAACGGCGTGTGTTCGCACATGATTTGGCTCACCGACGGCAAATTGAAGTATTATTCCGGGAACTACGACACGTACTGTCGCACTGTTGAGGAAGACAACATCGTCCAACAGCGTAAATACGAAAAAGAACAATCTGATATTAACCACTTGAAAGAGTTTATTCGATCGTGCGGGACGTACGCGAACGCGAGAAAGCAAGCGGAATCGAAACAGAAAATCATCGATAAAATGATCGCCGCCGGCTTAACTCCGCCGGTGCACAAGGAGAGAACGTTTACGTTCAATTTCCCGGATTGCGATAAGGTACCGCCGCCGGTGTTACCGTTCGACCAGGTCTCGTTCGCGTACAACGGTAAAGAAGAAAATTACTTGTACGACAAATTAGATTTAGGCGTTGACTGCGACAGTCGCGTGGCTTTAGTTGGACCGAACGGCGCCGGTAAATCCACTTTATTGAAGCTCATGACGGGCGAGTTGACTCCAACCAAAGGTTCGGTCTCTCGACACTCCGCTTTGAACATCGGTAAATACCATCAGCACTCCGTCGAAGTTTTGGACCGAAGCAAAACCGTTTTGCAATTTTTCATGGATACCTATCCAAACGTCCATGGTAAGTTTAAACGAGACATTGACGAATGGCGCGCGTTTCTCGGAAAATACGGCATCGCCGGTAAACAACAAACGACGCTTATTGGTGAACTGTCCGAAGGACAACAATCTCGCTTAGTCTTTGCGATGATTTGTATGGGCAAACCAAACTTGTTGTTACTCGATGAGCCTACGAATCACTTGGATTTAGAAGCCATTGATGCGTTAGCCGAAGCTATTAAGGTGTACAACGGCGGTGTCATTTTGGTTTCGCACGATTTCCGTTTAATCGACCAAGTCGCGAGAGATATTTGGGTGTGCGAAGACAAAACCGTTCGCAGATGGGACAAAGACATTCGCGAGTACAAGAAACACTTGTCTAAGAAAGCGGAAAGAGAGGCGAAAGAGAGAAAGTTGGCGAAGAAGTAAGATAATAAAGAGTAAGAACGAGAAAGAGTATATAAACATTGACCATCTTAAAAACGACATTGAACGTTATTATTATTTCAGCCGTTCTTTTAAACGCGTATACAAGAACCTACAACTTTAATACACATCATCACACGAATACACATTCTAAATACTAAACTATCGCGCGCAGCACTCTACTTCTTCTACATCACGGCAATAACAGCCACGATCTAAACGCCACGATGCACCAATCGATGCACCCCAACATCGCCGTAAACAAACACAAACCGACTAAAATGACCATCGCGTTCCCGCACACGTCTCGCCCGGTTTGCTTGCTCAAAAGCACCGCATCGGGCCATTTCAAAAGTGGCGCCGCGTTTTTCGCGTTTTGCACTTGTTTCTCTAACCAACCGATGCATTTTTTTATAAACCACAACAGGCCACCGCCTTCGTTGTTCGTATTCGTGTCGTTGTCGTTGACGTACTCACCGTTACCACCCGATGATGTTCCTTCAAAACTCCTCGGGGAAATCATCATCGGGAAAGAAGACCGTCGTCGGAACAAAATTCTCGTCGTTGATGGTGTTGTTATTGTCCGCCCGTTTTTGTCTCGTCCTCCTCCGCGAGTAGTATTAAACCTGACGATTTCTTGTCGTCTTCGTCTCCCGCTTTGTCTCGACGACAGCGACGGTTGGAGAACCCCGAGAGCAATAGCAGTGCTCGTCATGTGATGTGCGTTTGTGGGAAACAACTTTAGGGGGAAATGAAATGAAGCGAAAGCGGCAACTCCTCACAATAAATATGTCTTCATCCATCGCTCCTCGAGCATCGGTAGGGTTCTTCCGCCACCAAAGAGCGAGGAAAAGAACCAGGAGGATGCGAACTTTCGTTTCTTCTTCCTTCAGTCCGTTCCAAACGAAACTGGGGGCAATAGTGTACGATTCTGGATACCGACAGTTGTTTCGTCTTTTGGGATATCCCGGGTGCGTACGCGAAGCGGAGGAAGTGGTGTCCATCTTAGCGAACAAGAACACACGAGTGATGCAGTTATTGGACGTGTCGTGCGGACCGGGCGTTGTGACGAAAAGTATCATCGACTCGAAGAAGTTTACGAAAGTCTACGCGCTCGATTTTTACGAAAGCATGTGCGAACGAGCGAAAGAAACGTTCGAGAGAGAGTGCACTGAGAACAGTTACGAAGTCGTGCGAGGAGACGTTTCAGATTTACCGTTCGAGAACGAAACGTTCGAAAAAGTGTCCTCGACGGCTGGAATGCACTGTTGGCCGGACCCAGTGAAAGGAATGAAAGAAATCAAGAGGGTGTTGAAACCGTCCGCGAATAGCGACCGGGATGATTGGGGCGTTTTGTTCAGCACGGTCGTGTTGCCGCGTAAAGGTAACGAGACGAGAGAGACGTACGCGTGGGAGACGAATAAGCCGTTTTTGGATCGCGAGGCGGTTTTGGATATCGTGAGAGAGAGCGGATTCGACGAATACGAAGTCGCGAGGGAAGATAAGGCGTATATACTCGTCAAAGCGCGGTACTTTAAGTAGGTAGAACATAGTTTATGAAGAGAATGTATTTTAGACACGCACGCGCGGCGCGAAAATTATTATTCGTTGACAATCTCATTCAAAGCGTCGGTAATCGTTTCGTACTCGAATCGATATCCTTCTCTCAAGAGCTCCTTTGGCAACACTTTCTGTCCTTGCAACACCAACGAGCTCCCTTCTCCTAAAAGCGCTTGCAACGCGAAATCTGGAACCGGCATCCAACTCGGTCTCCCTAACTCCTTCCCTAACGAGTTGGTCAAATCCCTCATTTTTACCGGAAACGGCGCAGTCGCGTTTATCGCGCCTTTCAATTCTTCGTTCACTAAACTCTCCCTAATAATCTTCACCGCATCTTTCCTGTGAATCCACGAAAACCACTGACCACCGTCACCAATCGGACCTCCCATGAAGAGCTGAAAAGTAGGCAACATCTTCCCCAACGCGCCTCCGTCTCTATCTAAAACAATCCCCAACCTCACAAACACGACTCTCGTCTCGCCGTTCGTCATCTCCTCCGCCTTCTTCGCCGCCTTCTCCCACGCTCGACACACGCTCGATAAGTAATCCTTCCCCGAGTTGCTCGACTCATCGAACGTCTCCTCGTCGCTCGTCCCGTAATATCCAATCGCGCTCGCGGTCACCAAAACCTTCGGTCGTTTACTTTCCTCCTTCACGTTCGCTATCGCCGAAACCACCGCCTCGGTCGCTTTCACTCGGCTGTTCATGATCTCTTTCTTCACGTTCTCGTCCCATCGCGTACTGATTGGTTCTCCGGCTAAATTGACCACGTGTGTGGATCCTTTAATCCCTAACGGCCATTTCGTCGGTTCGATCAGGAGTAGCGTTCCTTTCGGGAGCGTTTCCGGTTTCAATTTTTTCTTCGCCTGTTTTATGGACCGAGTTAAAACTCGCACCTCGTGTCCGTCTTTCAGTAAACTTTCCACCAGTTTCGTGCCGACGAACCCAGTCGCGCCGGTTATGCTGACCACCATTTTTGTCTCTGATTCTTCTCCCTGAGTGACCTTCTCCTTTTCGTTGCTAAACGACGCGACCAAAACACCACCCTTACGTCTTCTCGTTCCTCTCGTTCGCCTCGACGAGACGTGAGACGACGAAGTAGAAGAATCAACAAAAGAAGAGAACGAAGGAGAAGACATCGAAGAACAACGCGCAAAGCTCATCATCGCTGCTGCTGTTATTCTAAACGACGACAAAAGAGAGAGAGACAGAGAGAAAACCCGGGCGCAGAAGTGAAGAGTGCGGGGTGTTTTGGAGAAATTTGTGATGTGATGTGAAACTTAATTGTGTAAAATTTCCTCGATGCTTTCTCTCTCTGCTGCTGCTCCTTTTCATCGAGCGCTCGCCGACGGATGCCGATCAAAACCGCCATTGCCATTTTTGGTGTTGCCGTTTTTCGCAAAGAAACCACCATCATCGTCGGCGATGCTTTTCAGAGAACGAACTCGTCGAGTTCGTCGTTTTCGGAGGAAGAGGAGGAGTCAACAGAAAACGATTTCAACCACGAGTGCCGCAACGCGTCGTCCGGGGTCAGCCTCTCCTCCGGGTCCCACTCGAAACACTTTTGTAAAAACTGCGCGAACTTTATCGAGCACCCTCGCCCGAGCGCTTTTTTGAGGCCTTCGGCGGCGAGTTTACGACGCGAGGCTTTTTCGCGCGCGGTTTCGAAGGGTAAGAATAAAGAGGACGACCCCGAGGACGGCGCCGCCGGGGCGGTTGTTTTTGAGGTGGTTGTTTCGAAGTCGTCTTCGTCTTCGTCTCGGTGTTGATGATGATGTTCGTTTTCATTTTCGTCACCGTCGAAGACATCGGTTTCGACGGGGTCGTTCGCGCGATCGGCGAGAAGGCGGCGGCTTTTAACGCCCTTTTTCGTGTTCATCGGCGTGGTTGGGACGACGCGCGAAAGCGAGGCGCGCGCGTGGGAGTCGTGTTTTTTCTTGCTGTTCTTCGTTAATTCGTCGTCAAAGTCCGAGTCGGACGACGTCTTTCTAGATTCCTCTTCGCGTCTGAGTTTGTTAAGAAATGCGCTCGACGGTGCGCCCAAGGTTTCTTTCGCCAATTCCAATTGTTCGGCTTCGTCCGTCCCGGGCCAAATCGGCGAACCTCGTTTGAGTTCGGCTAAAACGCACGCGAATGACCACATATCGATGGATTGGTCGTATTCGCGGTCGCGAAGCATGACTTCTGGTGCGCGATAGAATCGAGATTGGACGTACGGGTAGATGCGCGGGACGTGGGCGAAGCACGAGGAGCCGAAATCGATGAGTTTGACGCGAATGTTGTTCCCGTTGCCGGCGTCGTATTTTTGAGTCGAAGAAGGGAAACCAGCACGCGCGGTGGAAGGGTAAGATGATACCTTTGAGAGCGGATTTGCCGACACCGTTTCGCTCCTTCTTTCGAGTAAAATATTTTCTGGCTTCACGTCGCAATGGATAATGCCGAGCGATTTGAGAAAGGACAGTGCTCGAGCGAGCTGTTTGGCGACGGTTTTGCACACGCGTTCCGAGGCGCCGGTGAAGCGCTGATCCACCATCCACTCGTACAAATTGCAATGTAACAACTCGAAGACGATGCACGCGTGCGTTCGAAAGTTGAAATGTTCAATAGCTCGAACGACGCACTCCGCGTTTCGTTTCATTCGCGCTCTTTCTTTTTTTTCTTCTCTTTCTTTTTCTTCTTCGTCCTCTGCGAGACCGATTCGAGCGGATTCAATCGCTTCGAGCACGGCGAGTTCCGTCCTTGCTTGAATGCGATACTCTTCTTTGTTCTTGATTATTTTTATCGCCACCGAACGCTTTTGTCCGGTATTTTCGTCGTGTGAACGCACGTCGTGGTCGACGCACTTCACCACGCGACCAAACGTGCCGGATCCGAGCGTCTCTTTCACCTCGAAGCGAAAGGCGAGATGGTCGCCCGGGCGCGCTCGATAATCGCCTTTGGAATCCGTACGACTCGTGGTACTCTTTATCGAGAACGTTTTCCTTTTCGTCGACTTTGATTGCTGTTGCGCAAACGCAGTGATTGCGCTGAGTCCTCCGCTTCCTGTCGTTTTTTGCGCTTTCGGTTTGCTTCGTGGCGGAGGTAAATAAAACACGCGAAAGTCGTTCGTTTCGTCGTTTACGCGCGCGTCTAAATCCCGCACGTCTTCCTCTTCCAATCGCTCTTTATGAAAGCGTAGCGCGTGATTCGCCGACATGGACTCGCGTATGACTTTAGCTTCCATCGTTTCTTTCCCATCGATGATAATAACCGGAGCATCTTTAATGTTATCCTTGCTCGATGATGGTTTCTCGAAAAGTAGTAAAGCGTCTTCTTCTACTTCTTCTTTGGCAGCGGCGGCGATAGTTTCTCGATTGTTTGACTTTGCCGACGAAAAGCTTTTTTCGAGTTGATGGATTGCCCCGGCGATGACGTTCATATTCGCATACTTCTCGTGCTCACTTGTGGTTTCTCTCGCGGTTACCGCCGCCGCCGTCGTCGTCGTCTCAATCGTCGTTCTCTTCGCGATTTTCCTATTCTTCCCGTCTCCCTCCTCTTTCTTTCGCGCGGTCTCATTTATGCTACCTTTCCCTCTACCTCTCGCCGATTGCGGCGGCTTTCTCGGCGTCATCGCTGGAAACAATTTTTCCGATGGACGACGATTCCTTTCAATTCTTTTTTCTTCCCTGTCCTTGACTTCACTCGCCTTCGTCTTCTTCATCTTTCTCGCCCCGTTCTCCTTCTCTTCGCCTTCTCTCGCCTCCGCATCCTTCGTCGTCGTCTTCGTCGTCTCCTTCTTCTCCCTCGCCGGCCCTCCTCTCGCCGATGCCAACACCTCCGTTTTCCTTTGCAATTCCTTCTGCGCCTCTCGCGCGCGTTTCATCGCGAATTCGATAGAGCTACTCTGACTCCTCCGCTCAGGCGATAGGGAGATATTTTTTCTTTGACTCCTTTGACTCTCAAAATAATCCACCACCTGTTCAGTTGGCGCTCGTTTTCCTCGCAATTCCTCCGCGATAAACGCGAAGATTCTTTCACTCGTCTCACCACCTCCACCTCCACCACCTCCTCCTCCTCCTCCTCTTCCGTCTGTTTGCAGTACTACTCGCGTAATCTTTCCAACAGAGATGAGACGAAATGAGAGATGCGCTTTTTTTTTCTCGCAAAGGAAAAAAAAACGTTTCTCTCAATAAAACAAGTTCTTCGCTCTTTCTTTTTTGCTCTCTCTGATGTCTCTTTCTCTCTCCGCGCAAACGGTGAAAGTGCTTTTTGAGGAGAGGAGAGAGACTGCTATTGCTGCTGTTCTTTCGCTGTCGTAGTTTTGCGCGCAGCCGTGTTGTCGTGTCTCTGCTCTTTCTCTTTTCTTTTGTTGTTGTCTGTGTGTATCTTTTAAAAGAAAGTGAAGAAGAGAAAAAAAGACCAAAAAGACGTGCATGACTTTTTTCTTTCTCTGAATCAAATCATCACATTTTAATACTACCACTACGAATAAGAAGAAGACGAGCGAGAGGAGCACTACGACTAGTACTTTTAAAGAGAGCACGCATTGAAAAGACAGACAGACGAAATATTTTCTTCTTTTCCTATCATATGCGATATTTACAGGAGCAGAGAAGAACGAGCGCGAAAGAAAGTTGAACTACTTCTTGGGAAAAAAAGATGGAGGAAGACGGACATCAACAACATCATCAACAACACCGCGTAAACGACGACGACGAACGCGAGGAAGAAGAAGACAAAGAAGAAGAAGAAGAAGAAGAAGAAGAAGAGAGAGGGAGGAGTACATTTAATCTCTTTACGTTCGATCGCGGAGGAGGAGGAGGAAAAGAGGAGAAAAACGAAATCACCGCCCAAAACGCAGACTTGGTCAATCGAGTTGCGTTGGTCACCGGGTGCACCTCGGGGATTGGAAAACAGGTGGTTTTGGATTTAGCGTTAGCCGGGGCGAAAGTCGTGTTTGGATGCCGAAATTTGAGGAAAGCGGGAGAGGTGAAACGGGAGATGATGGAGAAGTTTCCACACTTAGATTTGGTGGTGATGGAGGGAGTGGCGTTGGATGTATCGAGCGGAGAATCCATCGCGAGGTTTGCGCAACGTTTTAACGAGACGATTGGCGAGTTGGACGTGTTGGTGAATAACGCCGGCGTGGCCTCGGAGAAAGGATACGAGAGAGAAACTGGTGTGAGTAAATTAGTGTGGACGAACTTTTTGGGGCCGGCGGTGTTGATGCTGTCTTTGAACGAGAGTTTCCAACGCGCGATTGGTCGGCGGCAGTTTGCGAATTGCGTCTTCGTCGCTTCGGTGTGTCATCGCTTCGGGAAGATCGAAGGCGCGGATATGTGCAACAAGTTTCTATACAACGAGAAGTTCGGGTCGTATTCGGATACAAAGTTGGCGTGCGTGGCGTTTGCAAACGAGGTGGAGTATCGATGGGGGGCGAGAGGGGTGCGGTGTTCTAGCGTGGATCCCGGCGCGGTGAGAACGCCTATTTTCAGCAGCGTGAGGTTGTTGCGGTTTTTACCGTTGGCGTGTTTGAGGAGGATGTGTTACGCGCCCGCTGAGGATGGCGCGAGAGCGGTGACGATAGCAGCTTTAAATCCGTTTGCGCCTCAGAACGCGAGTTTGAACGCGACGCCGCAGATGCGAAGGATGGATCAAGGAGCGAGGCATTTCAGTCGAGGGTTGTTCGCCGGTAGGTTCGTGCAGAAGTACGGACCGGGGAAATTCCCGTCGTCGGTTGTGGTACGTAACAGTGATGGTGATGACAGCACGCCACAATCCATGGATGCCTTTTTTCTCAATCTGCGAAGATTTCGTTGGCACGTGCACGCGTTGTTTTTCGCGATTGGCGTCATTGCGATTTCCTTAGTCGATTGGCCGTTGCGTAAATTTTTCAAAGGACAAAAATTTGACGGCACGAAAGTGGTCGAATCCTCCGAAGCATCTTACGATCCGGTTTTAGGCACGGAACTGTGGGAAATCGCGAAAGAATTTAGCGGCGTCGTTGAGCCGGCATATGGCGAACGGTTCACCTCCAACGATATGTTCTCCGAGGAATTTCTCGAACAGTTGTTTCCGAACGAGTTGAGCATGGAGGAACATTTGAAAGTTATGGAGGAAACGGCGACGAATCTCGGGATTGAAATGAAACATATTGATGCGACGAAGTTAAGGAAAAAGGACAAGGGGGATAGCGATGCGAACGACGGCAGCGATAGCGATGGTAAATCCGTTAAAACGAAAAAGAAGAAACATAAGCGAAGCGGGAGTTTCTTTCGGCGGTCGCAAGAGAATTTAACGAAAATAGACTAGACTCATAGAGAAGGTAAAGGGTGCGTTGTGTGTCTATAAGTACCTACAACGCGCGTTATGAATAACCCTTATGCTAAAACTAAGCGCTCTGTTCCAACCCACCCTTTTCGGCCAAACACTTCAACATTTCAAAAATAAAGGGGATGTAATTGTGTTTCCTCCTAATGTTCTCGTCTCTCCAAATTTCCTTCCGTTTCATTTCATCTTCAATCTCGTCCGTCAACTTCACGATACTCTCGTTATCTCCACATTCCGCGGCCTCTCGCAACTCTCGTCTAAACACGCTCTCCTTCTCGTTCGTTACTGCCAACAAGTTGAAGCTAATCTCATCCGAGGCGTATTTCTGTATGCGCTCTTCAATCGCTGGAACCGCTACTTCGTGCCAATTTTCCTTCGAACATTCTCCGTACGCCACCGGTTTCGGTTTCAGACCGTCTAATTCCCACATGCGTCCACCGTGATGAACAAATGCGACGAAATGGTACACCTCGTCGCCGTTCTTCGCCGCTCGCTTCCCTTCGTCTACAATCGGCTCCGGTCTCGCGAACGCGTTGTGCGCCGCTCGAATCTTCTCGCTGTTCGATAACGCCAACCCTTTCAACTCCGGTGGAAAATCTGCGGTGAACTGTTTAAGCTCTGTGAGCGTCTCACCGATTCTTTGCTCTCGTTCTTGTCCTTCCGCCTCTCCGCTTCCTCCGTCTTCCTTCCCGAACGTTTCCACGTTCAACAACACCCCTAAAATCGCTTGCGTCGCGCACGCGTTCGTAATCACTTGACTCGCGGAAAATAAACTCTCCGGCGCGTCCACGTTTTCCACCGCTAACGCGCTCGTCGCGTCTATATCCGTTCTGTATTTGAACAAGAAGATTAATCCGTGCAAGTGGAAGCGGCGGTTGAGCGATTCGAGATTCGAGAGGTCCCAAAGTTCTTCCACTTGGACGCCTTTGACGCCGATTTGTTCGACGAGGGAGGTGAACACCGCTGGGTCGGATTCAATCGTCGTCCACTCCATATTTGTCGTCGTTCGCGCTTAGTAATGCTCTCGCCCGCTTTTTCGAGTACTGGTTGACGAAGAACCCGTCGTGTGGAATGTTTTGTTTTGCGTATTCAAATGTGTTTGTATTTGTAAGGATTTACTACTAGTACACGAGTGAGAAATTCGCTTTAAACGTCTAACGAACGACGACGCGAATAGATGATCAAAAAAGTATTCATTAATTTACATTACAAATGGATGTCTCGTAAAACGCATCGTGTTGAAACTAAAGGGGGGATAATCATGTATAAATAGTATTTGTATAGATTTACTTCTTCTGTTGAAGTTGCGGTTGGTCTTCGCCAAACGACATGAAGAGATTCTTTCGGTCGTCGCTGGAGATGTATTGCTGGAGCTCGTCGATGCCTTGCGGCATCAGCGGGGACTCTTTGAACGAAAAAGCTCCGACTGGGCCTCCTTTTAACGGAGATTTGTTCGAATTTGGCGTAAGCTTTTCCGCGGAATCGTTCGGGACTTCAACCGGGTCTCGCGAGCGGCCTCGGCGTTGTACGTCAGATATCGAGAAGGAAGAATCGGCGTTGGTATTCTTCTTGTTTTTGTTGTTTTCTGCGTATTCTTCTTCTTCCTCCTCTTCTTCGTCGTCGGAAGAGACGTCGTCCTTCTCTTCGTCCACGTCCACGTCTACGCCAAACTTGGAGCCAATCGATAATAAACCGTTCTTTTGCCTATCCATGATGTCTTTAATGAACTCTCGTTGGCGTTGCGATTTCAATTCAAGTTCAATTTCGCGCTGTCGAATTTCTTTTTGTTGGCGTTCGACTTCTTTTGCACTCTCGACGAGCGTATACTCGCGTTTCTTGTCCATCTCATCGCGCGTATGCAAACGTTCTTCGAGCAAATCGTTGACGCGTTGCAACTCTTTCAAATCGCTCACGGCGTTTTCCAAAGCCGTCTTGGCATCGCCCAATTCGACATTTACCTCGTCTATTTTCACGAGCACTTCTTCCGGGCCGGTGTATCCGTAACCGCCAAACGAGGCTTGTTTCTCTCCCGCGCGAAGCGCTCGAGTTTCTTCTAACAATTCTCGGTGGGTATGATTCAACGCGAGAAGCGAGTCCTCGAAATCTCTCGATCGGCGATCACACAATTTCGCATACTCTTCCGCCGTTCTCGCCTCCTCCAACGCCAAGTTGTATTTCAAACGCACGTCTTCATCCGATAAATACATGACGTTTTGGTCGATACCGACGAACGCGTCTACGGCGCCTCGGCGAACGGCGGTAAGTTTGTCTTGCAACGCTTTGTACTTCCCGCTCGCCGCGCCGCATCGCGTGGTGAGCTCTTTGTTCGATTCCGTCAAATCGTTGCACAAGACTTCAAACTCTTCGAGCTTGACGTCTCTGGCCACGATCGCAGCCGCGTGCTCCTTGGCCAATTTATCGAGAAACTCCGAGTGATTCGCTTCCATCTTTGCTTTTTCAATCAACAAATCGTCGTATTTCTTCTTCTCTTCTCTCAAAAACGCCGTCTCTTCCATTTGTTCGTTCACAATCGTCAACTTCTCCTCGCACTCTTTCGTCAACTTATCGCACTTTTTCTCCTTTTCCTCGCACGTCTTCTTCACGTCGTACAGCTCTTCGGAAAGTTCTTTCGTTCTTTCTTCTGTCTTTTCGTCCGCCATTTTCTCCAACTTGCGTTCGAATTCCAACGCCTGCTCTTCCACCGTTTTCTCAAACTCAATCGTTCTCTCCTCCAACAGCTCTTCCGCTATTTTCGCCCTCTCGTCCGCAAGCTCCGCCTGCGCTGTGCGTTCGTGACACAAAACTTTCGTCCGGTCGTACTCTTTCAACAACTCGTCCTTGGCTTCGTTGTCCGAAATCAACGCGTCCACGTTCTTCGCCATCTCCACGATATCCTCCTTAAACCTCTCCTCTCGTTTCTTCATCTCCGCAATTCTCTCCTCTGCTTCTTCCTCGCGCTTTTGCAACGTTAAAATCGCTTTCGCCGCTCGCTCGTGTCTCAACGTCATCTCCTCTTTCTTCGCCTCGCTTTCGTTCAGATTAATCTTCAACAAAAGCGACTCCGCGGTGAACTCTTCCAGTTGCATTTTCGCCACGCCTTTCTCGCGAATCGCCACGTTTAGCTCGTTCGTCATTCGCGAGACTTTCTCTTCCAGGATTAACACGTCCGCTTCTCTGGCTTTCATCGACGGGACGTTTAAACTTTTCAACGACGACGGCGCCGCGGACGCGTTGTTATATTTTGCCTTGAGTTGCTCCAACATCACTCGCCCTTTCGAGATGGAATCGTCGATGACGTCTTTTCCTTCGATACCAGAAGCCATCGAGGTTGCGTTTGCGACTTTCTTTTCCTCGACACCGTCTGCCTCGACCGTTGTTCTCGGAATCGATGATTCCACATTTGCCGTCGATGAAGAAGTTAAAGAAGAAGAATCATCTTCGATCGAATCTTTCCCTTTGCCGAATGGTAAAAATCCCATTTTCTTCACGTTAAGTACCGCGCGATATTTTTTATCTCTTCACCCGCCACCGATGGATATGAAGCGCTTCGTTCTCACTCTCTTCTTTGATGTCTTCTGTGCGTATTTCGAATGCGCGCAGGAAAAACGTGCGTGCTGTTGATGCGTGCGTTGATGTGTGTCGTAAATTTGTTTTTTTCCCTTTTACAAATGTGTGAAGATATAAACGTTTTAGTGTTGAGATTTTTATATAAAATATACGGGAAGTGCGAGAAATCACTATCTTTGACGCTCTCTAGATGTATACAGAAGATACTAAAAAGAAACGATGCGCACATCAGTGAGAGTCAGGAAGAGATCTCTCGATTCGTCTCGTTTTTTTGTGATTCTCGTTCGAATTGATATCTAAAAGAAGTCTTCAAAGTTGGCCAATGTGAGCGAAATGATGTGTTTTCTGCAATTAAAAAAGGAAGAAAAAAGAACGTTGAACAATTTGCTCCTCAAAACTCTTTCGACACGTGCCCGCGAGATTTGTACATAAAACACGGGCACACGCAAGGGTTTGGCGATTTCCGGACGAATCCGTATTACGTATTTTCGAGAGGAAGAGGAGTAAAGGTTTGGGAATTTCGGGTTTATTGAAGCGCGTTCGCGTCGCGAGAGAGAGAGGGATATACGCGCGCACATTTACGCGTAAAAATATATTCTCTGTTTTTCAACGGCGAAATTTCGTCCTCGGTCTTGTCATCACGATAAACTTAAATTCGTATCTTGAACGGGAGCGCGTATAGCGATTAACGACGCGAGGAAAAAGGAACCAAAGACGAAGAGAATGTCCGGGTCAAAGTCTCGACCACAGAAAGGGTCCGTCGAGACTTCGCCGATGACTTTGTCGACGCCGCAAATACCGGGGGCGGGGTCCGTCCAACACCAAGAAAAACTCCGCGTCTGTCAAAAAGTCATCGAACAGTTGTGCGAGGATTGGCCGGAGTTGAACGAGGACGGCGAGCGGAAAGCGAAAGTGCACGATTTAATATTGAGGTTACCGAGACAGTACGGGTTAGACGCGCACCATTTGGAGGATATCGAGACGCACGTTAGGTTGTTGGAACGAGCGTCGACGAAAGATGCGCCAGTCGTGCACGTCAGAGAGGTTTTAGTTGGCGGGGAGGAAGAAGAGGAAGAGGGCTCGGAAGGAGAGAGCGATACAGACATCGGAGGGGAGGAGGAGGAGGACGCAAATAGAGAGGACGTGAGCATGTCGTCCGCGAACGAAGAGAGCGGACAGTCGGCGAGATATAAGTCGCAAGCGAAAGCGATATTGCAGCAAAATCATCAACAACAACAGTTGCAGCAAACGAGAGGTTTGCGAAGGCCGATATTCGGGTCTTCGTTGACGCTGAGTTCGTTTCAACCCGGGTCACCCAGCAGTCGAGGTGGAAGTATGAGTGGGAGAAGCATAGATAATAACACTAACAATAGAAATAGCGTAGAAGGGACGTATGAGATTGCGGTGTGCGGAGGGAACAAGCCGAGGACGTTGTCGAGGATATCGACGACTTTGTTTGACGTCGGGTTGAATATTGCCGAAGCGCACGTGTTTTGCACGTCGGATGGGTTTGTTTTGGACGTGTTTGTCGCGCAAGGGTGGCGTGAGAACGATGCGAAAGGGTTGGAGGCGATGTTACAAAGCACGTTTGATCAGTTTAATTGGGGCGATGCGGTTTCGTCGAGAGCGAGGGAGAAACTACAACAGCAGCAACAAAAAAGCGGAGCCGCGGTGGATTCTGCGCCGGCGCATCCGAAAAGAAAATCAGAAGATGTGAGTCAGAAGAAGAATAACGGTAGAGATAGACGCGCTTTAATCGACGATAGAAGCGTTTCGCCCATGCCTTCCGAGTGGGAAATTGATGAAAAGTTGTTGACTTATAGCGAGAAGATTGCGCAAGGCGCGTTTGGCGTTTTGTATCTCGGACAGTATTGCGGTCAAGAAGTCGCGGTGAAAGTTCTAAAGACGCCGAAAAACGAAAGTCACGACGATTTGAAGAGAGAGTTTCAGCAAGAGTTGTCGACGTTGAGAAAAGTGCACCATAAAAACGTCATTCAACTCATCGGCGCTATAACGAAAGGACCAATGTTGTGTCTCGTGACGGAGTTTATGCACGGCGGTTCGATGTTGAGTTTCTTGCACAAACATGCGCCTTTGAAGTTGTCGCAAATCGTCAAGTACTCCACCGGCGTCACCTTAGGTCTCGATTATCTCCACAAGATCAACATCGTTCACAGAGACGTGAAAACGGCAAATCTGTTGATGGATGAAAACGACGTGGTGAAAATTGCCGATTTTGGCGTCGCGAGGGTCATGGCGAAAGACGGAATGATGACGGCGGAAACTGGGACCTATCGATGGATGGCACCGGAAGTTATAGCGCACCAAGTGTATAATCACAAGTGCGATGTCTATTCGTTCGCGATCACGCTCTGGGAACTCGTCACCGGTGGCGATATACCGTATTCTGGATACACTCCTCTCCAAGCCGCCGTTGGCGTCGTCCAAAGAGGCATGCGTCCAACCATCCCGCAAAGTTGTCACCCGGTCCTCGCGCATACCATCCAATATTCCTGGCAAGCTGATATGAACACCCGACCGGAATTCGAGCAAATCGTGGAAATGTTGAGAGACATTAACGTCACCGACGACGGGAAAAAAGATGAAAACAACGGTTTGATGTCTCGATTCCGCTCGATGGGTTTCGCCGGAAGTAAAAAGAAGCAAAATAAAGAGTTGAAACAATAATAATAATAATACCATGGGGATAGATAGATAGGTAGATAGATAGATATACCCGTACTTTGTGTTGTGTGAGATATAAAAGCAATGTGTATTGAAGCGCGTACTTAAAAACCGACCAACGAGAGAAGGAAAAAGGACCTTAAAACCCGAAAAACATCATCACATCCCTTCACAACACATCCTCTCTTTATTGGATGAACAACAACAATCATAAAGTGCCGGAAACCTCGTTCTTCCGAATCTTAAACTGGGAGCGGTACGTGCCGTACAACTCTAAAATCGCGCTCGTCGGGACGATCGTTTTGACTGGTGCGGTTGCAAACATCGCGCTTTCTGTTTGGGAAAACAATAAGAACATACACAAGAGAACGAAGAACAAGAACGAGTGAAGGGTGTTAAAATGCCAGAAGCTTTGTTTCGATTGGTCGATTCCAGCGGAGATGCGGTTGACTCTCACCATCGGGGGCATCATCGAAAGAGAGTAGTATCGCCGATATCCTCCCCGCACTCTTCACCGAAACGAACGATGATGATCAACAGGAATAAACAAACGCAAACGGATGCGAACAACAACAGGAAAAGAACAC
>Ga0257106_1000368_pt1 | contig 27264 bp, 35 predicted proteins | sample LP_taG_3_FD_190177 | JGI IMG/M metagenome (GOLD analysis project Ga0257106, IMG submission 190177) | Marine microbial communities from Northeast Subartic Pacific Ocean, Canada - LP_J_2011_P26_10m | ecosystem: Environmental > Aquatic > Marine > Oceanic | place: Canada: Northeast Subartic Pacific...
CACGGACCGGTTCGTACCCGCAACAGCCCGCACGGGCAACGCACAGCTGCAACGGCAGGTGCCAAAAGTTGTGCCAGGCCATACGAGGGATAAATCGAAGGGTTAGGCTCGACATGAGCACCCCTCTCAGGACAATTCTTTTTAGTGTGGTCAGTGACGAGCAATCGCCCAAAATTTAATATTGTTTATAATCATTCATGAGAATTTCCGTCCACTTGGCCTTTCGTATCTTCCACCAGCCTGAGGCTAAAGGAAGCAGGGTAAACTCCTCCTCTCGTTCTGGCCCTCGGATCGAAGGAGAACATTTTAAGACGAAGCTATGGTTCGCGACGTCTTTATCAGCCCACAGCCGCGCGATAATGCGGAATTATGCAACGATCCCAGCAGCTTCGTGCTCCGCTAGTGTGGGCCTGAAGCACATGCGCAGACGCGAAGTGCTGCAAATCGCATGGTGACTCAGACGGTCCTTCGGGGGCTGGGATGGGGCGCGTTTGATCCCCTCGACCCCATTTTGATGTCTATCGACCTCTCGCAGCATCGGGGATCGTATATTATCGCCCCAGTCGATTCCCTTCAGTAGGGCTGGGTTGGTCGGTCGTCGTCGTCGTCGCCGCCGCCGCCGCCGCCGCCGCCGCCGCCGCCGCCGTCGTCGTCGTCGTCGTCGTCGTCGTCACGCGCGCGTGGAAATTCGAACCCACAATCAAGGGCAGCGGACCTCCGGAAATGGCATCTCAATTCCACCCGGGAAGGGCGAATTCGTACATAAACCACACGAAACGACCGTCGACCGAGGGGCCGCCCCGTTCGACGTCAAGATCGCCTTCGCCGACTAAGACGACGCGCGCACGAATTCGCGGACGCTGAGCCTCACCGCGCGATTAGTCGGAGAATAACGTGCGCAGGACGTGCTTCAACGCGATTCAAGTTAGCGTCCGGTCGTTAGAATGAGTCCCTCGAGGGGGGCTGAGCTCAATTAAACCAAGGAAATGCCAGGAAATGCCAGAATAGAAGCTTTCAGCTAAGGCGAGCCGTAGCGAGGTATCCGCAGTCTGGTATCCGGATACCAGACTGTGGATACCGGACAGCCCACTTCGTCGCAGACGCAGCCCGGGCTGCGTTTTCGCAAAAGTCGCAGCCTGGTCGCATTCTCCACGTATGGCGACCTACAGCCCGCGCGGCGACTCCTACAGCCTTCGTGACCGTCGATAGCCTGAGCCACTGCCGGAGTGACACAAACGATCCCTGTCGCTGCACGGGCTCGAAAACAGCTTTAGGGGGCCGGGGGAGTCGAGCGCGCCGCATTCCAGCCCCTAAACTCGCCCGTCTGAGTCGCCGTGCAATCGCCTGAATGTCGCGTTTTCACTAGTGTGTTGTCCGTGCGCGTGCGGCCCTCAAAGCTGCTGAGGTCGTTGCGCAATTCCCCATATTTGCGGAGCTGCGCCACCACAAAGGCTGCCATACTCTCACGGCCGCTCAGATGCGTCCTGCGGATAGACCGACTGGATGTTTGATGGATGTTTGACTTGGAACAGAATGGTGTTCATGTTGCCGATATCGATCTTCTTCGAAAGTTTCAAGATGATTTCCTGCCCCTTCATCGCGATGCCGGGAATGACGGGTATGCTCAGCAACTCTTCGTGCTTGCAGAGGCTCGGCGTCATATACCCCGGGGGTATCTCTGAGCAGCTCATTCTCTCTCTCTCCTTTGGGCGCTACTTCGAAGATTACCTGTACTCTTAACGCGCTGTGCAGCCTCGAAGCCGTGCCAACGATGCACATGGTCGTTACCGCGTCCAAGGATAACAGCTCAAAGATATTATTGCATTCGATTGCCGGCTCTCTCGCAGAGGGAATGGACATCTGCAAGTGTAGTTCGGGAAGATTAGCCACTACGTGGTTCGTCATTATTGCAGAAATTATCGGGGATTGTTTGACGACCTCGGCATTCCTGCCAAATGGGTCGCCACTCGACGCACGGATTCAGCTAGAGTCACTAATTCCCGCACTCGCAGTGATGTTACGCCGACCCAAAGCTTCAAAGATGGCAAAGTCAGAGCAGGAATACCCGCGCCTTGAGAGTCACGCATGCTGCACAAATACACCCCTGTATCCGACAATGACTCGCACCACAACATCCGATGTCATATCAATCATAACAACAGCCCAGCGGGTTCCTCATGTCAAAACCCATGTAACTCAAGATATTCCCTTCACGGTGTCGAAGTATACGTCCCCTTTGTCCCAAGAGAAATTTAATCCTGCGTCAGCGTTGCTTTCATCCTAATTTCCCACCCCTTCTTTCTTCGTTAGGTATTCCCAGTCTCAGCTCAATGTGCGAATGATGACCCACAATGCTTTGACCATCGAGCAACGTCAGTTCATCGACCTCATCCGAGTTAGCCGCAGGAAGAAAGATGCACTTGAATATTATGCAGCTACTAAAATCCAGGCTGCGATGCGCGGAGTCTCATCGAGGATATGTCTTATGGCGCATGATATCACTCGTGAGTGTGGTGTGCGCCAACACACAAGGAGAGCGCTCCACGACAACATGGTACACCAGACCTCGTGGGCACTCAAACGCAGCCACATGGTCCAGAATTGGGTTGCCAATCGCAATCGTTACGCAGCTGCAATTCAACTTTCTCATCGAACTCACAGAGCTGTCCAACTCGCGCACACTAAGCAGCGTGGTCAAGCGGCAGAGGTTATTCAAAAGTACTCTCGTAGAGGCCAGTCTGCCGGGTATGAATGCCAAATGCGGTCCATTGTGGAGCCGTTTCTCGCCGCGGAGCTAATACAGGCCTCATATCGAAGGCACGTGGCTACCATCCACTCCCTTCACAGGGGCTTGCGCTTCAGGGTTGTGGCCACTCTCGTGATTCAGAGGTTCGTCCGGCGTAACAGGCGTCTCGGCTAGCTCAAGTAGCCGGCGGTACTTGGATCTTCGAAGTAGGCCGGGTATGTCGCGCTTCGCGCTGGGCGTAGCATCGGCGGGATCTAGCGCATGCGGAATTAAAGAAGGCTATTGGCGGACCCGGACATCCGTTGCCCTTGATTGCAAGTTCCCATGCGCGCGCGGCGGCGGCATGATAACATGTCGAGTTGGTATTGCTGGTAGTCGCCGTGCTGACCACGCGATAGGTCGCCTCCATGCTAGTAAAAGGCGCGTGTAGCAACGGTGGGCGGAGCTGTACAGCGGGTGCGGAGGTGACGTCAGTGTGCTGCCCGGGCTGTCGCCCTATGGTAGGGTAAGTTAAACGGCGTTTTTGCGTCTGCCAGTGGCCAACAACATACCAACTGCCTCAAGTTTTATTTGTTTTCCTGTCCTGACATGATATCTTTTAGAAACTTGACGCGATTGCGATTCTCAAAGGCCTCTACCCTGACCTGCCATGCTCGCGGAGATTCACCCTCAAAGGGTAGCAACGCCATGGTAAGGAGATCATTCACGTTGCGCTGGAGTTCATCACATGAATCTTGCTTTAAGCCACGGAGGCCCAGGAAGTTCGCAAGGCGGGTAGCACTCCACCCCTGTTTCTGCTCTAGCCTGGTGTGTGCGCATGTCCATTGAACAAGTTCTTTGTTTGATGTGTGGAATTGGGCTCGCCCGAGCCACTGCCACGAGCCAGGAATTTTGTCAAGTTCCTTTGCACCTTCGTCGGTGCGACCAAGCACATGCATGAGTTGTAAACCCTGTTGCTGAATACTTGGCCGTGACAGTTGCGAGCGGAGTACGTCATACACTATCGGAACTCCACGAAGTGAGTTCGGCTCGGCGTGACCAGCAACGATGCTAACTCGACGCAGGCTTGCCACCGCAGAGGCAAGAGCATTCGTGCCAAGATTTTCGTCACTTCGCCTAGCCGCATAATTGCGAATAGCGGCAATTGCATTGAAGCAGGTATCAACAACACCCGCAGTGCGTAGCATTGTCCGGGCGGAGGATCCATATGAGCCAAGGTGTGCCAACACCTCACATGCCGACTGAAGAAGATCAAAGGTCAGCTGGATTTCTGTGCGTTGTTCGGACGGTCTAGACTGATCGCCTTCATTTCGGACGGTTTTCATGAGCCGGGTAATGCCAAGTTGAACGCAATGCTTGACTTCAGAGCAAGCGGGCGAGGGTGTTAATGGAGGGTCGGTCGATGTCATCGACTCACGCTCCTCAACAATTGAGTCTCGTTCCTCAAACTTATTATCTGTGCACCATGTCAGCACCGCATGTTGCGACGACGACGACTCCGTCGCCGCCGAGAGAGCACAAAGTAAATCACCGTGTGTTGGCACTCTGTCGCAATCGAGCGTACGACCGGCAACATTGTCAAATCTGATAGCATCCAGGGACCTAATCGATGACCAGGACTTGGAGAATGACATGTAAATATGAGAAGACACCGCAACCAGCACCATCTTAGAGTATCTATCATGACCAAAGCCGTTTCTGGTCTCGCAGCGAGCGAGCTTCGAGAATACTTACACTTAGCAAATGCTGCAAGGAGATTTGCACACATCGCTAAAGCTTTTTCAGAAAGTATGTAGCGTGAAATCGGAACACAAAGATGATCGATCCGAGTTTCCGCCGTCAGACAGTGATGACCATGTAAGGCATCCCGCATGGATTGTTGTACAGCTCGAAGCATCCCGTGCCGCAGCAAAGCGGATCGACCGGCCTGATTGTCACACAGAGTACATGCAGCATTCAGACTTTCATCAATTGCCCACTCATTGTCTGCGGTTCGGAATGACTGAACGAGCATCGGCACCTAGGCAGGTGGCCTTTCGTGCTTTGGTATTAGGTGGTATTCTAAAAGGGTCGCTGAAGAGCACATCAAAAACAGCGAAGCCTCTATGAGGTCCGAATGTGTGCTCCTGTGTGGATCCCGCTTATAACTAGGATACTCCCCAAATTTAAAATGTCTCAGCTCCGCGCAGCTGGCTCTTGGATGCCTGCCGGCAGGCACACACGCGCAGACTTGGTGTATGTCACAGACAGAGGCGTTCTTATGCACACCTGCGTGCTCGAGCCAGTGGTTCCTTGTTTACGCCACTTCGAGTAAGAAATAGCAGCCTAATAGAGATGCCTTGATTGAATGGCAACAAGGAAGGCGAGGAAATGATACCATGGCCCGTTTCACTACTTTGGCTGCGTGCATGGAATCAGCTCTGATTTGCCTTTGCCGCCAATCTTGTCTCATAGCCTCATTGCAAGGAAATGCGATTTGTTCTTGTTCTCCACAACACGTCCAATATCCACCACGAGAGAAGCGGCCTAGATCATAAACCTTTTTAATCCATGCTCCAGGATGTTTGAGCTTGTTTTCCATTGTGCCGCCGCGCCGATAATGCCTAGGTGTCCCGTTGTTGAATCGATGTGGCTTCGACGAACTCTGTTGGGATGGAACGTTGTTGCCAACTCTAGAGTTGGGCCTGTTGTGATTGTCGAGTTGCCGTCAAGGGTACGAGGGTGCGAGTTTGCATTCTTTGTAGGGGTCGCAACGCCAGACTGTTCTACAGTTCCCTCAATAGAATCAGCTATGTCGACCTGGAGAGTACTACCAGTTCCAGCCAAAAAAAAATCGGAAAGACATACCGCTTCAACATGATGCATCGTTCGAATATTTTCGATTAGTTCAGCCCGAGTTATTATACGCCTGCGTATCCGGTGTTGGGGCAGCCCGCGTGCGAACTTTCGGTGGGGCGGTGGGGCAGCCCGAGGTTCCATGCCCACACCGCCAGAATTTTGGCAGACCACGCAAAGAAATCTTGGGCCCAGACCTAGCAGAGCTCTAGAGGCAGCTGCGGAGGCGTGGAGGGAATGAAATACATGTAATCTTGATGTATAATGATATAATGATATAAATTGATTAGGAGTTGGGTGTGCCTAGAATATGAGCTCCGCCTGCATCTTATGCAAAGTATTTGTCCTGATTCTACCCCAAGGCGCCCCAACTTACCTTAAGGTGCCCCCTGCCATCCCGCATAGCCGATACGATTGCCGCATTAACTCGATGCTGCGGCGTGGTGGGGGCCATAATTCAACAACTTTGTCTCATTTCAGTTCGGTTGTAGACCCGTGCTCGCGCGGTCGAAGGAGGACCTCTATGCCATAGTGCGGAATAACAAACAAATACTTCTATGGGCGCGCTCAGCCCTCTGGTTGTTTTTGTCCTTGCTGGCGGGACATGTTAGGGTAAATACTCTGCACTTCCCAGGGCTATTCCCCTCTCTTTCCCCCCCAAAAGCATGCTTGGCGCCCCTCGCTACAACAACAGGGCTCGGGGCGGGCTCGGGGCGCACTCGGGGCGCAGGGCAGACCTTCCAGGCGGTCCAAAAAGTGGGATCGCCCAAAACTGTCAGTCACCAACAGCAGTTTGTCAATTCCATTCGAGGTGCGAGTGCACGGCCCAACAGGGAAAAACAAATTTCGAGTCAATCCAAGACCTATATTTTTTACTTGCATTCTCCCCACTGCGTTGATGTACCTTGGTTGGTTTGTCGCTACAAAATATCAGCACATGCGCCTGATCAAGCTGAAAAAAAAGCAGATACTTCGTTTGATGGGTGATTGAGCTACCATAGTTCGCGCCGACCTAAAGACTGCCACCGTCTGGCAAATAGATTTGATATTGCGAGCTTGGTCACGTACCACACAGTGCCATGTGCCACCGTATGTTGCATCAAAGGTTTTCTTCAACTCAGTAGCTACATCCTACGCGCCTTTGCGTGAAACTTGCGAATGCGATACTATTGACGCTCGATGGCACTTTCTCAATGCTGTATTTATCCATCGCGATGTCGGCGGCAATGACCGCAGCATTCTTCATTGCTTCTGGAATTTCCACGCGATGCAAGCACACCTGGGGGATGATATCATGTTGACACCCTGGCACTGACTAAGTCCACCTTCCGTGACGCTTCCTTTTTGGTAGTTTCAGGTTCATCCTCCGCCATTTGGCGTTAACCAGTCCGGCTAATGCACGAGCTTGATACGTGGCTTCTGATTGTCTTGGGATATAGGGTTACCCTGAGATCCCTGAGACAATCTTAGGTACAGAGCCACCCGATTTCCTTTTCCTTACTCATTACTTTCCAACCCTGTTATAGTCGCGCCCCGCACTGTATGACGGAAAGTCTCCCTGGACCTAGTGAGGCAGATCCTCTGCCCATCAACTTACACAAGAGACAATTCACAGCTCAAAATGTTACTGCATTAATGACCAAACAGAGAGGTTCCCCCCAGAGATACCCCCGGCGGTATCCCCCGTATCCACCTAACACCCACACCCCGAGTTTGGGCTATGGCAGAGATACCCAGGCCAGGGGCACCGTTGGCAGAGGTGGGGGTGCCATGGTGGACACGGTGTTAGGAGAGGATACGCCCGGATACCGGGGTGCCCCTGGCCTGGGTATCTCTGCTCCCCCGCTCTGTCCGCAGGTGGAGTCCGGTAGGGTCACGCAACGCGGGTCAGAGGAAGAAGTCGAGCCAGAGGCGAGAGAAAGGAAGGCGACGACGCGAGGTCGGCGTCGACGGAGGATGTTGCTACGGAGAGCCTGGGCGTTTAGCGCACAGGAGATGGTAACATTTCCCAACCACCCAGAAGGCGGCCCACTGCCAAAGGCAGCAAAGAATATGGTCAGTTCCTAAGTCGCATGTTAGAAGCTCAAAAGGTGCTGCGAAATTACAGCTCTTATATGGGCACTGTCAATACATTGGCCGCTAAAGACTACCAGGTGGTGTTACATATGTGGTATCCCCCATCGTATGTTTAACGTAGACCTGGTCTTCTTCGTGGCTAACCACGCTAAAGCACCATCGTTACGCGGCGACTGATAGGAGTCATGTTTAATGAATGGCCTCATTCAATTTCCGCAGGTCCACACACATGCGCCAACCTTAATTCTGAGGTTATGCACAATCACGACATACATAAAATATCCGAACTTCCCATGGACGGAACTTCCCATGTACGGAGTCAAAGTTTATATGAATATGTCGACGATGCTTAGGGCTTACGCCACAGGAATGTGTACCGAGGTAGCTGTGCGTCACGCAATTCAGCGCGCGAGCGCCGCCATGGCCTGCTGAAACACCAGAGGCCAGTTCACAAAGCCTACACAAGCATGCAATCACTAGATGCTGTTGCCCCCGAAGTAAACGGAATGGCCCATTTGTTCTTGAATGTTTGCCTGACAAGAAGTAGTGGTGTGAGATTTGCCAAGGTGTTTCGAGCTGTGGATGAAGCTTGGCAACTAATGGCTGAAGCCTTGGGTGGAGTCCACGGCGAAGAGGCTATGACACTGCGTTCACACTTTGCGGCATCGACCTTTTCAGATGTTCCCCCAGTGTTTGTTTCTAACATTGAGACCTTTCTAAGGGCCTATCTTCACGGTGCGCGTGAAACATCTGCTAGGCCGATGCGCTTGAGAAAATGTCAAGTCTCGCTTTCACTCTTCTGGCGGCAAGTGCGTGATCTTGGTTGGTTTATTTACTTCAGAGAACCCCTCCACACGACTTTGTATGCAGGAATCCACAAATTTGTGTACTATGCATGCAACTCTTGTTATGAGCTGCCCACGCTTGCGAAAAGCAATCAGTGGAAGCGTGAGGTTCTGTTACCGTGGGTACTCGCCCTCGGGACCGGTCCATTAGTCTCTGCTCAGATATCGCATGAGATCGCAACATTATGTGGATCAATCGATTTGGTGCTAGATGAAGTCTATGTGGACGCCAGAATTAGCGAGATTTATGATATAATCACTGAATTCCCAGAATCGGGTTGCGCCGTTCATGAACTCAGAGGTGCCCTCACGCGCACCCGGTATCATTATCGGATTGCCCGGACTGTCCGCGCAACTTTGCAGCGTCGCATTCTTCATCCTGGAGCCAACACTTCACAAATTATTGATGTTTACATTTCGACTGTCAAAGTCCTTCGAATACTTGATCCCACCAATGCTATACTCGATGCCGCTACGCGTCCAGTCCGAAAGTATCTCCTAAGGCGGAAAGATACGGTCCGATGTATCGTGGCTAGTCTGACCGATGAAGCTTCTGGCGAACTTTTTGAAGAGCTTCATCAGACTGATGCGCCCCCGCTTGAGAATTACAATGATTCTGACGACGAGGAGAACGGGAATGGAACATTTTCGTTGCCCGCCGAACAAAGTGAAGTAGCCAGCGAGGTCCTCCCCATGCTAGTTTCCATATATGGATCGAAAGATATTTTCGTCAGCGAGTACCGACTCATGCTTGCCAAGAAGTGCGTATTACGATTTATTGACTGTGCACAAAGATCACTTCTTGCGTAGGCTGCTTTCGAACTCATCGAAGGACTCTCCGGAACGTGAACTTAAATATCTCGAGTTGCTCAAGCTGAGATTTGGTGAAATATCCTTACACGAATGCGAAGTGATGTTACGGGATGTTGGTGACTCGACGCACATACATTTGACCGGTTTAGATGCGGAGATACTCAAGACCACGGTCATATCACAAGTCTTCTGGCCCCAATTCCCATGTGATTCAATGAAGCTACACAGGTGCGCGTTCTAAATGTAAAATCCAAATCTCCACCATTTGTAGACGCGTAGAGAAACTTTTGGCAGCATATGCAAGTGCATATAATAAGCTGAAGATGCCCCGGAAGCTAGACTGGCGACCAATGCTCGGATCCGCTGAGATTGAACTAGACTTTGGCGGTGGGCTGAAACGACAGTTCAAGGTTTCACCGCTGCACGCGACCCTGATCCTGCACTTTCAAGACCACAACAGTCATACCCTGGGCGATCTCGCCGCTAGATTGCAGCTCACTGAATCTTCAATTCAGAAGAAATTGATGCTCTGGATCAATTACGGTATTCTCGAGGAAATTGCGGGATGTTATCAACTGGTATTTAATTTGGACAATCTGAGTCCGATATCGACATATATCATTGACGATGAAGATTCTAGCCCTGAATCAATCTTGGCTCCATATAACGACACCGAAATGTATTCAGTATACATTGTGGGAATATTGAGCACGGTAGGAAATCTCCCTCTTGCTCGCATCCACGAAATGCTGAAAGAGTTATTGGGCACCCTGAGGTACACACTCTCTGCAAAAGGGCTATTGTGCACATTAAACCAGCTCTGTTTGGAGAACGTTATCAGCAAAGCGGCTGGCCAATACATGCTGAAGAAGTAGCTCGGCAATGGAGCAGAAGGGGCGTGGCACTGGCCTCGAACTGAGCCCAGCAGGCCCAGGGACGCCGCCAAATCGCCATGGGGGCTGATACGAGGCCCCTGCGCGCGCAGATTGACTTGTTGGGGCGCCTTCTGACGCGGTCGGGGCGCCCAGAGGCGTAAAAAAATTGCATTTACGGCAGTACTACATGTTTGAAATTGCATTTACGGCAGTACAATATGTTTCCGGTATCGAGTTAATGAGTTTAGGCCACCTATCATCATCCAGCTAAATAAGGCTGCTGGCTGTGGTGGTCCTGTTAGGAAGTTAGGATAGTTTATTAGCTTCCTAACGTCGCTATAGGAAGAAAAGGGAAAACATGGACAGTAGGGCAGATACAGGAGAATCTTCCTCCTGAGTTCCTAACGTCGCTATGACGCCAGTCAAACTACTACTAGCAAAGAGGAATAATACTATTAATCCAATATCGGTATTATACTAGTATCATACGGGGTATGATACGAGCCGCTTTCAATAATACGAGACCTTCGTTTATCAAATGGCTCCGGACGAGGGATATCATGGTATTTTGTGGTCAAGAGTATGGTTCAACTTAGGTCAAAATCTTAAATCGACCCAAAACCATCCATTTCGATGCGAAACTTTTGAAACTTGGTTTGGACCACTCATATTTTACCTCAATAAATATTTGATAATACGCGATAATACTCAATATATGTATCATACGTATTGACTTTATCAATCACCCCGTATTTTTGCTACGATACGCCCGGGGCCACTTAGCCGCTGTTTTGTATCCACATATCGTCAAGATGCCGACACGAATGCCAATTGGGAGAGGCGGTATTTCCCTGTCACGGGACGGTCCGTCGCCACAGTGGCGACGGACACTTCAAGAAAAAGTACAAGGCCAAAACTTAAAACGAGTGGCTGCGAAGGCGGCGACGGACCGGGGACGGACCGGAGACGGACACTAGCCAGCGCACAATGGACGCGCACCGAAACACGGCGCGTTGCGTCCCGCCCTTTGTGGCCTGTACGTGCAGGTGCGGCCGCAAGCCGCCACGCGACGCAGCGCAGCGCCGCGGCGTCAGCACTGGACTGTGTGGAGGGCGGGGCTGCCACGAGCTGCCCCAAAACCGCACGCCTGCCCTCGTCGGGGCAGCCCCTGCTCCTCCGCGCCGTCGTGAGGCTCTCATCGACGGCGGCAGCGGCGCGGCGCCGCTCGCCCGCGGCGGCGGCGCGCGCGCGCCAGGCGGCGACCGCGCGCTGCGCGCCGCGCCGCGCGTCGAGCGCCGCGGCCGCGGCCGCCGCGGCGAGTGCCGCGCGAGCGCCGCGGAGCGCGCGAGACCGCTGGACGCGGACCACGTGGCGCGCCGCCGTCCGCTGGAGCGCGCGGCACGCGGCCGCGGCCCAGGCCGCGAGGCCCCGGCGGAGCCGGCTCCGCGCGGCCGCCGCCGCGGCCGCGCGCCGCGACCGCGCGGCGGCCTCGCGCCGCCGCCAGGCGGCGACGCGGCTCCTGAGCGCCGCCCGTCCGCGGCGGCGGCCGCGGACGCCGCCGCGGCCGCGCGCCACGTGCGGAGCGCGCCGCGCGAGGCCGGCGCGACGTGGCGGAGGCGCCGGATCGGCCGCGACGTCCGCCGCGGCCGCGGGGCCCTCGACGTCGGCGACCGCCGCGGCCGCGGGGCCCTCGACGTCGGCGACGCGCGCCTTCCACCAGCGGCCGAGCGCCGGCGCCGCGCCGCGGTGGAGCGCCTCCCAGCGCCGCCGCCACGCGCCAAGGCCCCGCGCGAGCCGCCGGCGCCGCGACCGTGCGCGGAGCGCCGCAAGCCGACCCAGAGTAACGCACATAACTACCATGAGAACCGACGCGCTCCACGCGCCAGCGGCGCCGTCCGCGAGGCCCCGCGGCTGCGGCCGTTAGCCGCAGGGCGCCACCCAGGACGCCGGGACGTGGGGGACCTCCGAGTAAGGCCTCGAGTAGGGCAGGGCTTTCTTCCGAGTCGCCGGCGCGGTGCCGCATGCTGCATGCTGTTGGATTGTCGAGCTCCGCCCGCGTCACGCGTGTCGGCGCGTGTCGGCGCCTTCGGCGCCTTCGGCGCCTCATTTTTTTCTTTTTTTTCCCTTCTTTTTTTTACCCCGCCGTCCCATGACACGGAAAAATTGCCCAATTAGCGCACACGATGATACATATGGGGTGGCGCGATTATGGAGCTCTCTTGGGAGCAGGCTGGCTCCTGACGGCTGCCAGGGACAATGCACAGCGGAACACTCCCGGAATCGGCGCGCTCTGCTCTCCACGACGATGCACCGCTGTGCATTGTCCTTGGCGGCCGTCCGACGCTACGTCGCTCGAATCGATTTCGCCATGTTCGGAGAGCGTCATCGTCGAAGGGGTGCGTGGGCCACGCGCGGACCACTTCTGCGGGCTCCCAAGGCCGTATGACATGTCCCTGGGGCTGGGAGCCCCACAGTGCGGGCGGCGAGCCGAGTTTACGGCCTCGCTGCCCGGGAGCGGGCTGCCCTCGGCGCTGAGCCGGAGCCCACGCGCTTCGTGTTTTTGTGGGCATTGGGCAGCCTGTCGGCTGGCGCGGAGCCTCGGGGTACATGTCTGGTGCCCTCGGGCTGCTCAATCACTGGCTTGACTCGGATGATGTGCGATGCGGGCGCGCGACTGCGCGGGAGCGCGCGACGCGGTTTCAGCCCCGAACGTGTCGGACGACTTCCTCGGGTCCGATGGGCCAGTCCTTGTGGCATGGCGCTCTCGGGTCGACAACGAACGATCCCTGCCGCTGCGCGGGGCTGCCTGGATCGACTATGCGCCGGGGAAGGGGCATCGCGTCGGTGAAATCGGTCGTCCGAAACCGCTCGCGTTCTCAGCGAATCGCAATCTAGACGACGCCGCTCCTTCGCCGATGGCAGCCCTCATGTGCGCGCTATGCGCAGTCCCAGCGACCTTGCACGCGGGGACGCGCGCGCGATGGTAGGCGCGCGCGATGGTAGGCGCGCTCGACTAAATTTAATGCGTCCATGCCGTCTCCGCCCGAAATCGGCGGAACCAAATACATAGTGAAAGTTCGATTAAGAGAATATTCAGATTAAGAGAACACGGCCGGCGCACCCCTCCTAGCACCCCGCGCGCGCGCGTCATATGCGCTGAAATTTTCAAAATATCTTCGACTCAACTTCGTGAGAAAAGCTCCGAAGAGTTTTCGTAAATTCTCTTAATCGAACCCATCCCGCAGCTATGGCCCCGGCGCCGTGAGCGCGCGCATAGACGCAGCGGTCCAACGATGTCCGTTTCCGCCCTGCCCTACCCTCCTCCATCCCCGCTGAGGTGGCTGCGCCATCCAAGCGCGGTCCGTCGGCCTTCATTCTGGCATCTTTAATTGAAACTGAGCTCAACCTCCCCTTGAGGGGGGGATCTTACTGGCTTCCTTTAGCTCAGGCTAGTGGGAGATACGAAAGGCCAAGTGGACGGAAATTGCATTTACGGCAGTACAATATGTTTCCGGTAACGAGTTAGTGAGTTTAGACCACCTATCATCATCCAGCTAAATAAAACTGCTGGTTGTGGTGGTCCTCTCCCAGCTCGCCGCTTCCCCGGGGTCCGGGGTGGCGCGGCTTATATTTTTGGCCCGCCCACCACCCTCCTTCGGCGCCATCCAAGCGCGGTCCGTCGGCCTTCATTCTGGCAGTGGACGGAAATATATATTATCCAAGAATCCAATCCGCTGATCCCATTAGAAGGATCCGGCAAGATACAAGGAGCGGGTATAAGGGGGTTAGTGTAGTAGGGACCCAGCTAGGTATTTCCGCCGCTTATTTCCGCAGGAGGAAGAGTACTACAAAATTATGGCCGACCTGCGTAAATGTAGGCCGGTGCGGTAAAGCTCACTCATCTAAGTGCAGTCTTTTTGCCCGAGGATTCCGGCCGATGAGAACCCAGCTTTTGCTCGATTCGACGCCGCCGAGGCGTCGTTTCTCGCCGCCACTGCTGCGGATTGCAGGGCGGGAGCCCGCAAGGGACCACACAAGGGCTCAAGAACCAAGGGCTCAGGAACCGGAAACGCGGGACCTCAGAGGGCCTGGAAGGTCATGCGCGTACCTGGGCCATCCCCCCTTCTCGCAGGGGGGGCAGCACATAAGATTGCCACACATCCCCGTGTCCAAAGAAAGCATTATGGGCTGTAAACGACAACCTTTTTGCGGATGGCGAGGCGGCATACCGGGCATTCTTTCATGGTCACACTGCAGTTGCTACAAACGACGAGGTGCATACAGTCCAGCAAGAGGACATCCCTTGCCCCATCGAGGCAGACAACGCAGGAGTTTGCAATCGCAGCATTGCGCACGGCCTTCACTTGCACGACGCGAGAAAGAAACCTTTCTAAGTTAATTGAGATATGTTCCAGGGTATTTGTGTCGAGCTTTGCGGGTTCGATGCTATCTAGCCATTCAACAAGGCTCAACTTCTTCTTCACGCAGGTTACACAGGCACCAATTTTGGCAGTATCAAAAATTGAATAACTAGTTGCTAAGGCCATTTCCCACGAAGTACATCTTTGGCGATGCACCTCCTTGTGAGTAGATTCCGTGCCAATCAAATCAAATAGCTCTGTGTCAAAGATGGTAGCTTCCAATGTCAATGGCGACTGTTGAATCGCGACAAGCAGCTTGCGGCGTAGCACGACGAGCTTCGCATGCAGTTCATCGTACACGGAGCAGGCTCGCTCGCGTTTGTGATACTCAGACACGAGGCAGCGCTTCGACATGGAATTGAGCTTAGCCCACCGTTCGGTCTGCAACTGTAGATTTTTGACATGTTGTGCATACTGGACTCCTACAGCAACCAGCAAGAGGATTGACGCAATCAACGACATAAATTGAAGAAACACAGACATGCGTCGGGGATCATTTCTTCCATGGAAAACATGGTTTGTCACAACGCCATTCGCCTCGCAAGAATAATGCGCGATGAAAGCGCCAAAGTCCTCCCGCATCAACTCTCTAGGAAAAGCTGAAAGTGTGTCCTGAAAATCCGACATCGTTAATTATATAGTTCGACGAGGTGCAGCTCGAAAATGACCGACATGTCCGTTCTAGCAGATTATGCTCTAATAATGAGCGCGGCAATATATGTAACAAAAGCAACCGCTCAGAAGCTGCATCGTCGCGATTCTGGAATTCCTACTACATAGTAGTTAATTCAGTTCAAAACTAGCAGGATACGCAGCAGGAGCGCAGTGGGGTACCGCTATTCAATGCCCCATTCAAGTCACCATCTGCTTGATTGAACTGCCGTTTAATTCGCCACCAGTAGAATGCTTGAGTTCCTTCCTATTTCCAATGATTTCCAGGACCGCGCCGTCCGGGCTCGATAGGGGTCCCATGTTTATCTTCTATTTCCCGGGCATTCGCCGGTATGCGTGGTTAGCCCTGGCTAATTTTCCCCGATGTGGCCCGGGCTAGCCCAGTGGTGCGCTAGCCGCTAGGGGCTTTGGGCCTGTATGATATCCTCTGGGACTGTGACGATGGGGAGTTTATTAACAAAAGGGGGAAACCAGGTTCTGTGCCGCTCCAAGTTCATCTTCGGCACTTTCTTTAGCCCCCCAGTGCCCTAACCAACCACAACGCTAGGTTTTGATATAGGTTGTGCTCTCCTTGACTATCTTTTTTGGGTTGCGACGGTAGCCGCGATCCTTTTCGCCCTATAAACAGCAATATTTCCTGGTCAGGGCGAGGGACAAAACGGGAACAAACCTCACCATCTGCGAACTCTTTGTCCCACTTTGTCCATATCTCCCTCCCTGACATTTTCTCCGCAATGTGATGCCGTTTTATGTAGTCTTTGATGGCCCTGGGCACCTTGGGGGCAATGTCATCTATCCTTCCCGCGATCAAGGCCCGTCGAAGTTTGCTCGAGGAAGTAGATTCGAGATCGGCACTCAGAAGAGCGTTATCTTCCACGACATGCGCAACATGCCGCCATCTCGTCCCCATCTGGGCAAGGAGGCGCTCGTGCTCTTGAGGACGGCAGACTGTAATGCACTCGTGGCCTGCGTCTCGGAGCTCCTCAAGGTTGAGACGTAGCAGTTGGTCCGGTGCGACCAGGAGAACGAAACGGACAGGCGAGGTGAGCTCGGGGAAGCGCTGCTCAAATAGTTGGCGCACGTGGTCGAGAGTGCTGAGGTAGTCCAGGATGCGTCGTCGTGTGATCTCCCAGCTATCTACAGTCAGCCACGGAGAGCCACCAACGGCGGCACGGGCCATGGCGAGTCGGTGTCTTGGTGGAATAATTTCCCGTGGCCTAGTCCTGCACCGTTGTCGGACTTCGGTTGCATGCTTGGGGATAAGAAGTCCACCGAGCACACTGAAACGGGTCCTCTCTTCAAGATATTGACGCGCGATGACGAAATGTCGCAAGTGCATCTTATGAATTGGGTTATACTTGCCTCTTCCCACGAGAATTACTTTAGGCCGCAATGATTCCGTCGAAAATATTTCTGCAACTCGCTGCGCTAGATGATGGCATACGTTTTCAATGACAGGCACGCCGGCATTTGGGGCCTCTGAGACTCTGGCATATGTACCGGACTTCCACCGGTCGCCAATATGCACACCTGCGAGTTGGTACTCGGAGTGCTCTGTATGGATGTGGTCAGATAGGTCTGCGTCGGTGATGCTGTCGCGCTGTTTGTATGATATTGATGAGAGACGATTTTGCGGTGGTGCGTCTAAGATTACTGGTAACTTGATCTTCTTGAGGGATGGCGACGAGTCATAAGCCTCACCATGAGGAGTCTCATCCCAGGAACTCCGGAGACTACCGCCATCGCTGACTGGGCTTCCGCAGACCACAGGCCGAATGTGCTGCGGCAACTGCTCCCTGAAGAGTTCTATGACTTTTCTTCGGAACTCTGTCACTGCCTTTCGACTTGATGATCCGCCTGGGAAAAAGAAGATGGTCGGTGACCCTGAGGTGATCTGCTCTAATTTGAATGTGCCCCAACACTTATTTTTTGGCTCTACAAGTAATCGCACCAGCTTGCTCGAGTTGCATCACTACATCTCGTGCGGTTGTGTCGTTACTTGCGAGGAGACGATGAATATGTCGTGCATCGACTGCGTGCAACACTTCGTCTGTGACGAGGCGCTGCATCACCTCAGCTACTGAGATCCCCAAGCGCTGAATAAAAGTGTTCTCTATCTCTCCCATGGGCGTACTGAATGATGCAGCCGGTCGCATCCGTGACTTTCTCCGTCCTTTTCGTGATTTGGTTCGTCGCAAAAGGCCTGTCGGTGCACCTGGTGAAATTGTCACCCTGCGGAGTAGAAAAACTATTTCGGTAACTCTCAGAGACGAGCGCTGGGAAACGCGCATTGATGGCAGGTTGCTCATGTTGTATTCTGATTCTGTAGACTCAATTTGGGCACGATCTCTTGACGCCATCAATACTGTAGACTGTGACTCAAGGCTTTGGTGCCTTTGAGGTTGGATCTCGGGCAACGAAGTTGTTTGTGCGAGTGTACCATAGGCATCCCCGTTCGTCAACGTGGGTGAGGTCTTAGTAATTCGCGATCCGCGAAGCTTAGACTGAAGCTCCTCTACGCGTCGCCGCAACGCCCTCAGTTCCCGTACATTTTCCTTGGCTGTCCGTGGGGACGGAATCGGAACCGTGTCCGGCCGGTCTTGCATAGCGCGTTTGTTCCGCAACTGACGGCCCCCCTATCCAACTCCAGATACAATAGTACTCCAGCCCTCAGTTACGCCCCTTCTTGCTGATCATCATGCTGATCTGAAAACAAAACGCTTCGTTTAGAGCGGATCGGGATCGACCTCCTCGATCCGATCAAGAAGGTCGTGACGATGCATTCCACTGTTAGAATCCGAGTATGCTAGTATGAAGCACCAGCATAGTATAGCATGAGCATAGCCAGTATAAGGCAGACTGAGCATAGCCAGCATAGGCCAGTATGAGCGTCCCAGCATAGGGAGGATAGCATAGTCCCGAGTTAGGGTAGCATAGCCCAAAGAGGAGAATCTAGCCTCCCTAGGTAGCTGGCTTATCGCCAAGCGCACTTTGATTGTAGGCACATGGGCAACTATTATAGCAAAGGGCTTTTTCCTTCAGGCTGGTGGCAAAGTTCCATCCGATGTATGTCAGAAGGCAGAGCGTTACCTCGATAACTTACGTGATCGTGATGATGACGATGAGGAATGATTCTTTCTTTTTACCCTATTGCTGTTCTAGATAATGTTTTACTTTTGGAGAGCGATTTGGTTGATGTTATTCGCTACATTGTGAATTTTCTTGCGCATTTGAGATATCCTTTCAAGCTCAAGGTATCTAAACCATTGGTTCGTTAAGCTCTGCTATACCGAGGACGGTATGAGTCAAGTTTGGGGGCCTGTAGCGGGAATTGTCCCTTCAAGGTATACTTCTCTTACTAGCTTGAGGTTCACAGTGCAGTGGATACACGCCAGCTTAGTTGCTCACTTGTATCTTTTGTACGAGGATACGCGAATGCGGCATCCTCTTCTTTCTTTCTCTTGCACACTTTTAGTGACCGAGGAGCCTGGGAGTTGCGATCGCAGCTCACTGCTTAGTGTTACTAGATCCCCGCCGGTTGGTAGGGCAGTGTAAATATCTACCTTTCTAGTCTACAGTGAAGGACATAATTCCTTTTACATTTGCCTCCCCTTCGTTCCCTAGTCTAAAGCACCGCATCCAAAAGAGGCCAATGTGGAGGTTGTTGCATTTGTGGAGGTGTTCGTTCGATACTCAACAATTCCGGTGGGTGCCTTGTTGTTATTAACAACCCCCATTCGTGGTATATTTCTCATGAGCCTTCCGTGAGGTACCTTGTTGAAGTGCAAGGTTAGAGGCAGGTTGGAGGTTGGAGCCTAAGTTGAAGCGCCGAAAACAAATCACGCCGGCGGGGTCTGTTAGTAAACCGTGTCTACGACAGTCCGATGTCCGCGCGTGCGCTGGTGCCAGCGGACGGCCCGGCCAGCGAGGCCCAGACACGCGCACGGTCGACGTAGCGCCTCATGGCCGCCTAGAGGCCGTCGGCAAGAAATGGTAAAGAGTAGTTTCTATGGCCCAGGCAGCCCATGGTTGTTTCGCACACTGCTAGAACGCGTCGTATTTCCCGCGTTCGGTCGTATGGCTTCGAGCGCCCAGCGAACTAGCTTGAAACAGCGGCTTGAAATTGCCATGCAAACCGCAAAATAAAAGTTTGAAGAGGCTTGAAGGTTAATTTACCAAGGCCTGGGGGTTGCGGAACTTTGAATCGGAAAATCGTAAGGTGTTTGGGTCCGCGAGGGAGTCTGACGCGTGGTTTCGGACGGGTTGCGCCCGAAGGCGTGAACGGCGGGGAACGTTACGAGAGAAGTATGTAAGCTTTCGCTCACTGTCCGCCCCAGAATGGAAGCGATCGTTGCCACCCGGGCGATCATTGCTCAGGCTTAGGTCCTAGTTTGGCACTCCAAGTTTAGAGCGCGAGTAGAATCCGCTTATTCTCGGCAATCCAAACATATTATCGACTGCTGTGATTCAACGCTATTATTTTGGCACCATTGACTTGCGGAACAAGGCGACGTTTCTGAGTTTCGGTGGAGTCGCAGACGTGAGAGACGTTCGTGTTTAGGATAGGGACACATGTACCCTGTCCTCGGCTCAACAGGGCCATAACATTTCGCTTGTGTCTAAGTTCGTTTTGCCTCATAAAGGCTATAATGTTATCAAAGCTTGTGCTCCCTGGAGGGCCCAATTCATTGACGCAAAGCGTATCCTTGTCACATGTCTGTATATCCCCCTGCTGGAGATATTCGGCGTCCTCCAATTTCTTCCCTCTGGAAATGCTATCATCTAACCATTGTTTTACGACGCATGGAATTTTCCAGGCGACTGCTGCGTCATATTTAGCTCCATTCCCATGTTTGGCAACTAGGATGTCTGTCATTTCTGCATCGAGTGTTGGCATGTATACAGCCCCAGCTTTCAGTATCTGCGTGCATATTACCTCGCGTACGACTCTATCAAATCCACTCAGTGCAACCCGGAGCCCAAGCAACGGCGGAATGCGAAAGTTTATTTCCTTTAGTCTCGCGGTTGCTTCATAACAGCTCCTTACATAAGTTACGTCTACCACTACAATCTGTCCAGACATCGGATAGCGTGTTGCTGCCTCGTATTTCGATGATTTCACTGATGCACATACTAGGTGTGTGGTATCACTTGTAAGTTCATTGTTTACTTGTGCACCCATGGCAAGACCCATGCGGCACAAATCTGCGCGCGCGCTCGACGTGAGCCCAGTGGTGCATAGCACCACTGACCGCATTAAACTTGATAATCGAGTCGGAATTGATTCACCATTGATATTCATCGATCCCGCATAATATGATGAGTGTGCGGCTCGGCGCTAAGGCCAGTGTGGAAACAACCGTCGTCTACGAAGGACAAGCCCAGTGAGGGAAGTTGGACTCTAGATGATAGAGACTCAGACGCCCGCGCGGTGGGCGCAAGGGTCACCTATAGGCCCGGCATCATTCTTTTCAATGGCCGTCTTGCCGTGGGTGCTCGGCGCCGGCGCCGTCTCCCGCCGATCCGAGACAATCGAGCGAGACCATCGAGCGGTCCGCCGTGGCCCCGGCGAGGTTGGTGGCAAGTGGTGTCGGCGGCGGCGAGCATCTCGACGCGCGCGCACGCGCCGAGCAGTGCGCGAAACAAACCCTTGAAACGAAAGGCCTGGGGTCAACGGTTTTGTATCTTGAAGCTCATCTTGGTTAGTTGCCAAGTTCAACATAAAAGTTGAAGTTAGGGGTTCGTAAACCGCTCGAAAGTGGCGTCTTTTCGCCGGGGCTGGCGTTGTGAGTGCGGTAGCGTCGTACATTTTGAGACACTCGGGCGTCAAGATACAAAACCCGAGGCCTTTCGTTTCAAGGGCTTGTTTCGCGCACTGTCTGCTCCCCCGCAGGGGCCGCACGGCGGAGGGGCACGTAGCGCGGCCACTGGAGAAGAGGAGGGGGCGCACTGCCACGGGGGGGCTACGGGGGGCCGAAGCCCCAGGCGAAAGGGGAGGCTGGGTCGGGTGACCGTCTGTGACACCAACTTGCATCTACGACGGCAACTCGCTGCCTAATTAACTAACTAGTCTATGGAGAAGGAGAAGGGGCGCATGGCCGGGAGGCCCCGGGGCCGAAGCCCAAGGGGTCCGATCTCTACAATCCTTTGACAGCCGCGCAGCGCGCCGCGCGGCGGCTCCGCTAGACGTCGCCCTCCCAGATGTCGCGCTCTTTCCGCGTGCGCTTCGAGGCCCGGCTCGGCTCCGCCGCGGGGCGCTTCGTCGCCGGCGCCTTCTTCTTCTTCTTCGGCGGCTGCGCGCTCGCGTCCTTTCGCCGCGGCGCCGCGCGGTCCCGCGGTCCCGCGCGCGCGCGTTGTGGCGATTCGGCGAGCGGCAACTTGAAGGTAACTAACGAAAAGGAGCCCCCTGATTGGCCAGGAGATGGGTGGGTGGGTGCCGGGCCCGCGATCGAGGAACCCGACGTGACGTGCCTGGGGTTTTATCCCTAGGCGCCTCTTGCCTGTACAGTATTGTAGAAAAGTGACTTTGTGACTCTTGATATGCATCGAGTAGAAATAATTCAGAGCGGAGAACATTGCCTCCGGCTGCGACGTGTACGCACGTATGTGTTTGCTTTGCGTCAACGCTGGCTGTATGAAAACCAGGTCTTGTCATTTTCGTTTAATCTTGCAGACACTTTGCTTACAGAGAGCGCTTTTACGGATTCATCGGCTGCATGAGCAGCGCGATTCAAACCAAGCATTATTGAGATGGTGCTCAGCAAAGCAAAGTCAATTGAGTACAGTTAATGTCTTGAATGACTGCTTTCATATCTGGCATTCTGGACCGTTTGCTACGATAAACGGATTTCGTCTTGGTCGTAATCACACAACCCAGGTTTGTGCAAACTGGGAGCCTGACAGATTTAATTGCCGAACTAGGTGGACTGGAATGAAATAAATGCAGCGTTGGGTGATATTCTCTTGTTATTGGCTACTATCGATTATAATTTTTCGAGGTATACTCTATCTTTAATTTAGATAAGACATAAGTTTGGACTAAGATATGTATTATTCCCTATGGGAAACTATTCCAAATTGAGATCTGGTACCTTGACTTGCTGCCCTCCACAACTCAAATGTTGCTATTTGTAGCCAACGATCCAAAGGTTCAATACTGTTTGTATACAGATGATAGCTTTTCACTGCTACCGAAACGCAATTTCAATCAGGCCATGGTTGCCCTGCTGACATGTGCCAAGGTAGGTAGGTGGGGGGTATTGTCCAATCCGTTTGCGTTTTAATATTGTTTTATAAACAGGAACTTGGAAGTTTTGTTGAGACAAAAGACCCAGCCTTGCGCTACCCGTATCTGATCCAAAATGACAAGATCGACTCATCTTCCGTCATGCATACAAGCAACGAAGGGAAATGGACAAAAGCAATGAAATTTTTACTGACTGATCTCAAATGGGCTGTGGCGTGGATTGTCAAGCACTGTGATGGCCATCTAAAACCCTGACAGGTGAGACATTCCCGTGGCTCTCCCTACGCCTCCCTTCGCTGTTCTCTCTCCCTTCGATTCCTCCCTGAGCCGCGGCTAACTGACAGGTGAGACATTCCCGGGGCTCCGGGAAATCCCCAGCGGTGTGCCCCTCGAACGCGGGAAATACCAGGGATAGGGGGGGGGTCACTGAGCCCGGGTGCTCTCCGGGCTCCGCTCCGCCTCCGCTGACGCCTGGTTTTTGGAGGCGTCCCTGGAGCGACTTCCCGGTTTAGTGGGGACGCGAAAATTAGGGGAACTGCGTGGGGCGTCGCCCCACGGCGAATGCGCCGGTTTAGGGCCCCCCACTAAATCGCCCCGGATGGAATGGGTCACAGTGCCCTGCACTTGACGGACCAGGGAGAGCGTTTTGTGAGAGCTGGGCTGCCCCGTGTCGCCGCCCGTCGGACCGGCTGTGCGCCTGCGGGCGTTTGGATTCGATTCCCCGCGCCTTGCGCCGGCCCGAGTGGCCGCAGCAACCGCAGCGCTGCTCGTCGGCGCCTAAAGCTCGCTCTGCAACTTCCGGGCCGCCGCGCGGCCGGTCGCAGCGGCTCATACTGAGCCTACTGAGCCGGCTCAGTCTCAGTATGGGGGCGGCTGCGGATCACTGGATTTCCCGTGGATGATCGAGACAACAATCACACTTAGCCTACCCTCAGTGGCACGCCTCCTACCCTAGGAGGCGTGGCGGACGGAGGCGTCCATACTAGTACTCGGGGTCACAGTGGCTGGGGCTGCCTTTTGGGGTGGTTGTCGGGGGCGGGGCCGCGGTCGTACTCAGGTCGAACTGAGTCGGGGCTGAGTAGTTTCAGTCAAAGTCGTCGTCGGCGGGGGCGTTTAGCTTATGCCGTGGCCTTCGCATTTCTCGAGGACGTAGCCGCGGCGTCGCTCCTGTTCGGTTCCACGCCACGAGTCGAGGTTCCGCACTATGCTGCTGGCCTCGACGCCGTGGAAGCTGTTGCGTGACGATGTGAACTCTGCCCAGTTGTTTCCCAGTTTGTCCTCGAGTTTCGCAACGACCGCGCCTACTTCTTCCATAGCCTTTCCCCTATCAGCGATTGCTGTCTATTGGCTGCCCTTTACTTGCTTCGAAAGCCACTTAAATTTAGCTGGGCAGCAGTTGCCTTAGCAACCTAACTTCAGATGTCGATCCCTGATATTGTCTTCAGTCCCTCCTTTTCAAGTGCCTCCACTCAGGTCGACTCTCGAGACACTCGGAGAGCGTGCCTCTTTCTAATCGCAGGACTGGGGCAGCTGAATACTTTTCCGACAAATCACGGACAACTGGGATTACGATGCTACTGATGAAGTCTGGAATAGAAACGACGATTTCGGGGACTAAACTTCCATCTAAACGAATTTTTTTGAGCAGGCCAGCAATAACATTGAGGATCTTATTTGCATCTTCCACTTTGGCAACAGCATGCAAGATCGCAGCCTCGACAATTTGAGGTGGTTCGGTGGTGGCGCTAACTGGCAATGGGAGCCGTTCTGTAGCGACCGTGGTTCGGATCACGTAAGTCAAGTCAAGGGATGCTCTTAGTTTTTTGGAAGGGACGGCGGAAAGACAGCTGATGAGGAGGGCCTTCCTGGGCATATGCTTAGCCGCAATTCTCGCAAAATGTTCCAGATTGCTCGGTCGGATTGCCAATATGACAACTACTGCCTTCGAAAGCCGTTCTCTGGAAACTTCTTCAAACGGAGTACATCGCAAACCGCGAGTCATTAACGTCTCTAGGTGGTAGTGGACTTCCTTATTTATAGCGATCTCAATGTGGCATGGCGGCCAACCAAAGTCTAAGAGTTGGCGCGCCACCGTACTTCCCACCTGTCCTCCACCAATAATTATGCAAAAAGGAGGTTGGCATTCCTTGCTCACTGGTCGACTTTCATTGGACTCAGCATCGGACGATGCTCTCGTGTCTAGCGTCACTGCGCGTAGTACGTATGTTGCCCAGAAGACCGCTTGCGAGGAGGTAGCCACTAGAGAATCGCTCGCTTTGGACCTAAGATTCTCTCATTTTGTGATGCCTCTGATTCGCACGCCGCCAAAAGCATATAATCTCTGTCATTTCCATGCAATTGGCAAATTGTGTTCAAATTTTGTAGTATTCTGTCGGGATTAACCAGGTCGCTAAACAATTCGCCTAACACGTCGCTTCCGGCAGCCATGGGCTCAGCAAACGAAAGGTTCGTCGACGAACTCCGGGCCTTCGGGCATGAACAAATTTAATGACTATGGTTGATTTAAAATGGTATTAAATCGGCGCGCGGGTCGCCAGCACCGGCCAGCCCCGGCGTCCCTTCTAGTCGACTTAGATTAAATAATCCACGACGGCGTTGTTGCAAAGCATATAGACTGATCTTGCTGTCTGTCTGTAGCTAACTCCCTTTACAGGGCAGTGTCATTCTGAAGACACGCATACTATCGCCCGGCGTCCTCGCCGACACCGGGCCTCCCGTTGACCTGGACGATCTCGAGCCGGCCCTTATCTCGCTATGGCGCTGAGACTAGTCCGGGTGGCAATAAATCATTGATGATAGTCGCTTAAAATTTTATATATCCAGATATAATCTTTAGGCCGCGAAGCGTCGGCGCGCAGCGCCAAGCAGCAGTTTCAAGATGAGCGGGGTCTCGGTCCTGCAGCACTTCGAGGTATATCAAAAGTCGCGGGTACGTCTTCGGCAATAACCATTTGTCGAGCCCGCCTTACACAGGTTGCGTTTGTACAAGCGGTAGCGGAAGCCGCGACGCGCCCTCAGAATATCGAGGTTATGCAAAATGCAGGCGTGATGCAGTTGTTGCGACCACTGCTCCTGGACAATGTGAGAATATCAGTCTTATTTGCATTTCATCGGTGCAGCGAAATAGGTTCCGAGCATTCAACAATCAGCAGCTCTTGCTCTTGGTCGATTGGCCAACTACAGCGAAGATCTAGCAGAAGCTGTGGTTGGCAATGAAATATTACCGCAGCTTGTATATTCACTTTCAGAACAGAATGTAAGTGGTATTGACGAGTTGGATATCAATCTATGACATCGTTGAGCGATGCACAGCGCTTTGTGAAGAAGGCCGCCTCGTTCGTTCTAAGAGCAGTTGCGAAGCACTCGCCGGACCTTGCTCAGGCAGTAGTTGACTCGGGTGCACTGGATGCGTTAGTCCCATGTCTTGAGGAATTCGACCCAACGGTAAAAGAAGCGGCCGCATGGGCAATTGGCTACATAGCGCAACACACCGCGGAACTAGCTCAGGCAGTAGTGGATGCTGGCACAGTCGCTCTACTGGTTCTTTGTATCCAGGAGCCCGAGATTACCCTAAAACGTATATCAGCTTCAGCAATGTCTGATATTTGTAAGCATTCCCCGGAGCTAGCCCAAGCTGTTGTAGATGCTGGTGCTGTGGCGTATCTCGCACCTTTGATTGTACATCCAGACGCCAAGCTCAAGAGACAGGTCTGTAGCTGCCTTGCCCAGATTGCAAAGCACTCCGTGGATCTGGCTGAGGTGGTTGTAGAGGCTGAAATTTTCCCAAATGTATTAAACTGTCTCAAGGATACTGATGCATTTGTTCGCAAAAATGCTGCCACATGCATTCGTGAGGTGGCAAAGCATACCCCAGAGCTAGCAAAGCTAATAGTTAACTCCGGTGGTGCTGCTGCTCTCGTGGACTATGTTTCTGAAGCTCAGGGGAATGCAAAACTTCCGGGAATTATGGCTGTTGGTTATATTGCTGCCTTTTCTGAGACCCTCGCCCTTGCCATAATCGTGTCGAAGGGCGTGGCCCCGCTCAAAGAGGCCCTTGTGACAGAACCTGAGGATCACATAAAGGCGGCCTCTGCATGGAGTCTTGGACAGATAGGTCGACACACGTCAGATCACGCTAGGGCACTTGCCGAAGGTGATGTCTTGCGGCATTTGCTCGCATGTATGGTACATCAAGACAGTTCCGAGGATTTGAAGACGAAGTCAAAGCGGGCACTCAAAGCCATTCTTGCGAAGTGTACGCACCTTCAGGCACTTCAGCCACTGTTACGCGAAGCTCCAGTAAAAGTTCAAAAGTATGTATTGAAGCAATTTGCTTCCATTCTGCCCCATGATGTCGAAGCTCGACGTGCATTCGTGCAAAACGGTGGACTGCAATTTCTCCAAGGTGTGTGCTGCAACTTTACAATCCATCAGGTGATCTTCTCAAGTTTTGTGCAGAATTAAATGAAACTGTGGGTGGGAAACTCACTGAATTCATACAACAAATTAACAATTGTTATCCACCTGAAATTGTGGAGTACTACTCCCCGAACTATTCGAAGCGGCTATTGGAAAAAATTGAAGATTACTCGCCCAATGCATAGCTACAAAGACGATCGTGAACTTGCACGGCCGTTCTCATCGTATTAGCTGGCACCAGTACTGACAAACAATCACCCGGAAGCCAGTGCCCCCCCCTCCCCACCCCCACCCC
>Ga0257106_1000369_pt1 | contig 27232 bp, 18 predicted proteins | sample LP_taG_3_FD_190177 | JGI IMG/M metagenome (GOLD analysis project Ga0257106, IMG submission 190177) | Marine microbial communities from Northeast Subartic Pacific Ocean, Canada - LP_J_2011_P26_10m | ecosystem: Environmental > Aquatic > Marine > Oceanic | place: Canada: Northeast Subartic Pacific...
GCAGTACTCCTACCCTTACCCGCCGGCGTCCGGCGAAGGTTACCCCCAGGTGCGTCATCGCTACGGCTTACATAGAACACGCGCGGGCGTTGAAGCCGCGTCGTTTCGAGATGAACACGCCCCGGGCGCCCCCGAAGCCCGCGCCATTGCCGACGAACGCGAATTTCTCATCGCACCTCGGGAAATTGAGACGACGCTCGCCATGGAGACGCTGACCGCCGGACCCGACCCTTCCAACCCTTCCCAGGTTCCCCCCGGGGTTCAGGACCCGTACGCGACGCAGGGTAACTATGGATACCCCGCGGCGCCCCCGGCGCCGGACTACGGCGCCCCGCTCATCCCCGGGTTCGGTGCAAGCCAGGCGCCGGCAGCCTACCAACAACCACAACCACAACAACAACAGACGTACGGCCAGCAGCCGGACCCCTACGGCGGCTACGATGCCGTCAACTACCCCAGCATCCCTGACCTCATCGCACACTCGCAGCGATCCAGCGCGCCCCCATCCGCGGGCTACGGCGGTAACAACAACGGCTCGGCTTCGGCTTCGCGAAGTAAAAAGCCGCAGGAAGTCGCCGGAGCTCCGAGTGGGAGCAACCGCTACCGCTGCATGCTCTTCCCGACGTGCGACGGTGGCGACATCGATAGCGTCGTGTGCCAGGTGGGCTTGGACGGTATCGCGCTGTTCGAGGACGACGGAGCAAGATGCGGAAGCGAGATGAGCGCGCACCGGTACGAGATGGATAAGATATCAAAGTGGCGCCTGGCGGACCCCACCATTCTCACCGTGAAAGTCGCCGGTCGCGACGGGATTTCCTCGCTGTCGCTATCCTCCGACGACGCGACGTGCGCCGCGATGATGGACACGATGGTCACATCCGCGTTCCAGTGGTGCGAGCTCCGCGGGCACGATCCGAGCGACACGATCGGAGACGACGGAGCCGGGGAGTGGGTCAACAAAAAAGCGCTCGTATCCGCGTCGACGGGGGCGTCGTCGTCGTCCCTAAACGCCGATACGAGAACGCAGGTGGCCGCGGCTGTCGCGGCGGTTCAAATCGCGTGGCACGACGCCCCGGAGTACTGCGGCTGGCTCACGAAGAAGGGCGAGCACCTGTCCATGTGGCGCAGGCGTTGGTTCGTGCTCAAGGATAAAAAGCTCGGGTGGTTCAAAGACGTGAACCAGGCGAACAAGCCGAACGTTCGACCGCGGGGGGTCATCGACCTCGGCAAGGTGATCAGCGTGTGCACCGCCACGCACGCCGACGCGGGACGCGCGCACGGGGTGGAGCTCATCGGCAGCGTCGAGGCTGAGAAGGCTGGGTGCAAGTTCCTCTGCGCGGATAGCGAGCGCGAGGGTGACGGGTGGGCGACGAAACTCGCCGAGGTTTGCAACGACGCCGCGCCGACGACGGATCATTCGCCGCCGGCGCCCGGGTCCTCGTCCGCCGCCGCGCCGGCACCCGCGCCGACGCCTTCCTCGCAGCTCGCGTCGCAGCTCGCGCGCGGGTACCAGAGCTCCGCATCGAGCGGCGCACCGAGCGGCGCACACGGAAATGGAAATCAGCAACCTCTGATGGACATCAACGTCAGCGTCACCGACTACGCTCAAAACGCCCAAAACCAAAACCAAAACTTTGGCGCCGACCCGTACCTGAGTCAGTCGGCGCAAGGGGCGTGGGATACGTACTACACGAACGAGGGCGTCGCGTACTACGTCAACTCGCTGACTGGGGTGACGCAGTGGGAGAAACCCGCGTGAGGGAGGGAGAGTAGCACCACTACCCACTCACGACGCGATTCAGAATCGATCGCTAATAAGAGTTTCACATAAAAATTAATCTTGGTCGTAGTTTGGATCTCGCGGCCGTCCCCACGCGAACTTTGGATCCAGGACGACCGCGCAGCACGTCAGCGCGCCGTCCGCCCTCGCCAGCTCCGGCTGCTCCGCTCCGATCACCGTGACCGCGTCTCCACCCCGTGCCTTCACCGCGTCCACGGCATCCGGGTGCGCGAAGACTACCGCGTTTGGCGATGGATTAACTTTTGGCAATGCCAAAACATTCGCCGCGTGTCTCGGGACGATGACCGGCGGGTCCCGTATCTTATTCACCGGCGTCGCCTCGAATCCGTCCAGGCACTTCAGCGCCCTGCGCAGCACCGGGCATTCTGTGGACGACGCCACGAACCCGACGTTTGGCGCCCAGGTGATGGCGCTCTTGAGGTGGAGCCAGCCGGTTTCGTTCATGTCCACCTCGTGTACCACGAAGAGCATGTCTTCGTCGACGAGTTCGTGCAGGACGCCGTCGGCGGTGGCGCACGATCGTAACGCCTCGCGTAACGCCTGCGCGCCGAGCGCGTTGGACCTGTTCCCCACGCCGACGAGGTAGTGGTGCAGGGTGTCCGCGCCGCCCTTGACGTAAAGAACGTCGCCTCCCTCGATGAGCTCATCTTGTTTCTCGTTGGCGAGACCTCGAAGTTTCATCGGGCCGACGTCCGGCCAGCTCACCCCCATCGCGGCGCCGACGACGGGGTGCACCTCCCCGCGTCGCGAGGGATGCGGGCAGCACGCGAAGAACCCACGCGCGGGCAGAGCGACGACGCAGTCCTCCACGAAGACGCAGTCGGGTTGAGCGTCGTCCGGCGGGATGGTAATCACACGGCCGGCGTGAGGCTTGAGCTTCTGGACGAACGCGTCGTGCTCTGCGGCGGCGAGCTTGTCGCTGAGGGGCGCGCCGCCGTCGTCCTCCATCCGCTGCGCCGCGGCGAAACCCGGGGAGACGCCCCGGGTCAGGAGCACGCACCCGTACTGCTTCGGGTCCATGCTGCCGGCGCAAGGGTGGGACCGAAGAGTGACGAACGCTGACGAAGGACAAAAGTTTGCCATTTCAGAATACGCCTTTCTCGGAAAAGTAAAAGCCACGACCAGGAGGAGCCACGACGCCTCACTCTCCTCCCCGCACCGTCACCATGCAGCTCAGGAACGGCATACAGACGCTCGATGCGTACCGTCCTACCTTCGATCCGCACTTGGATATCGCGACTGTGGTGTTCTCCCACGTGCAGTGCGTCAAGACCCGCCACAGCCTCGCCCTGGTGAGCAAGTTGTGGAGGGACGCCTCCAAGCCTGCCGCTGCGTACCCTCGCAAGTTCGACTGGGGCGCGTTCCCGGAAACGCATCTTACTCGTGGCATAGACATGATGGACAACGACGAAGCACTGTCTCTGCCCTACGAGAGAGTCGTTGGACTTCTTGGTGAAGCTGCGAACTCCGTATGCTCCTACGCTGCTATGCAGGGGTGTGTAAAGCTGCTGAAGTGGGCGCGAGAGAACAACCGTGATTGGAGTACACACACGTGCTACTACGCAGTCGCAAATGGGCACCTGCCCGCTCTCAAGTACTTGCACGAGAACGGGTGCCCTTGGAGCTTGAACACGTGCATTTCCGCAGCCGAAAATGGGCACATGCACGTTCTTCAGTACTTGCGTGAGAACGGGTGCCCTTGGGACAAGTGGACGTGCTCTTCCGCCGCCTATTACAAACACTGGGACTGCCTGCAGTACGCGGTGGACAACAAGTGCCCGGGGTGGGAGATATTCGCCAAGAAGTACGCGAATCATCTCCGATGAAATGCCAACAATAGACGAGTACGATCTTCGCACAACATCTCAGCTTCTGTTTTAGGCTCGAGCAAATTTTTGCGATTGTTTAAAAACGACGGCGTTGCTATGACTAGCGGTCGCGGACGAGCGCGGCGGCGACGGAGTTCTCGCGCGGCGGCGGCCGCGTAACCTTCGGCGGCTTCACCTCGTACAGGTACCCGCCCAGCACATTCGAAGACCCCCGCGCGCGCTCCCTGTTCGCCGCCAGAACGGCATCGTTCTGGCACATTCCCTTCATGTCGCACATGAGCTCCTCCGTTCGCAGCGCCGTCGCCTCCATGATAGCCGCCTCGTGCTTCCGTCTCTCCTCCGCGCGTGGATCCACGAGCCTGTAATCGTCAGTCCTCGGTTTAAGCGCCCCGGCGCCGCGCGAGTGCTTGTACGCGATGACACCCTCGCTCTCGAGGTTATGCCCCCACGGATCGTGGTACTTGGTCCCGCTCGACGGCGACCCCTTCGGGTTGAGCGTCACGGGCTCGGACGTCACGTCCACGGCCCGGCCCCACTCGCTCCCGACCACCGAGGTTCCCTTCTCGATGGACATGGAGTCCGGCGCGGGGGTGATACCGCCGCGGCCGCGCATGTTCCCAAGCCCCAGCGGCTTCTCGGGTCGATCGGCGATTAAGAAGTTGGGATTCGCGGAAGCCGGCCGGTTGTGTCCGGGTTCCCACTCGTACTTGACGTGCGCCGCCTTCTGGCGCCTGTACGTGTCGGCGTCGATGCCGTCGTCGCTCCCGGGCTCGAGTGATTCGGTGCCCTCGGCGACGAAGGAGAAATGCGTCGCTTCGTGCTGCGTGGGCCCCGCGGGTCTGCCTTTGCCGGATGGCTTCCCGTGCAACGATTTGGGCCTGCCGAAGCAGTCAGCTTCTTCCGGGTCGTCCGCGGTTGGGAAGATTGACGCTTTGGTATCCTTGGTCTTGCCACCGTATGGGACGCGGCCGACGGTGAGCATGTGCGAGTGCGGTGTCCATGTTTTGTGCCGAACGGCGTCGGGGTCGAACTCTTTGTCATCCTCCGGGATCTTGTCGGGGTGGTGGAGTTGCGAGCCGAGGACGTTCGCGGCTTTGTAGGATCGTCGCGCGTCGGTGACGCCCGCGGCGTTGGCGGATGTCGGGGCCATGGGCGCGATGGAGGGGCGCCATTCGTCCTGGGCGCTCTCCATGTGGAAGGTCTGCGGGGTCTTCTTCTGCACCGACGGGCGGACTGCTGGATCGTACCCGTCGTCGCCGTCGAGGAAGGGATGGCGGTCGGCGTCCACCTGCGGGATGGCCGCGCGACGGCCGACCGCGGCCTGCTCCATGTGCGACATGCGCGAGGGGAGCGCGGAGCGGATGACGTCGGAGCCGCGGGACGCGCGCTCGTCTGTTGGGGATGGACGGGGAGGGACGGGTTTAGGGGTCGGGGGGCAATTGTCAATTGTCAGCGGTAGCGCGTGAAAAGTTCGGCCCTGGGGAGCGTTTGGGGGCCTGGGGGAGCGAGCGAGGGGACGCACCGGCACCCTGACCGGTGGCCAGGTTATAGATCGAGGATCGTGAATATTCCTCGGGCGCCATGTCGGGTCTCGCTTCCTCTGGCAGCCTGCGGGCGCCTCGGAGTGGGTCGGGGGGCGGGACCGAATTGCCGAATTGTTGTTGTTTCAAGCTGTGACTGGGCCCGCTCACTTTTTGTGAGAAAGATAGAAGGCCAGCCCTACCAGGAGTATCCACAGCGAGACGCGCCCGGGATGACGACCGCGACGCTCAGCGGGGTCCTCCCCGCGTGTACATCACGCGGGAGCCGACGCCACGCCCGCCATCAGGACGGCGACCGGCGAGTCACGCGCGGCGGGCGCGGGGCACGCATCCCGAGGTGCGACGCCGCATCTTCCGAGGCTGCCTTCCGCGGTGGCTGCCAGGGTTCGGGCGCGTGGAGCGGTGGGCGTAAGCGCGTCTCCATCGCGCCGATCCGATGCGTCTCCACCCCGGCGAAGACCAGCGATCCGGACAGTAAGACCCGGCCGGACGCGTCGCTGGTGAACGTCAGGGAGACAGAAGTCAGCAGCGAACTTCGGGCGGCGGCCGCGGCGAGGGCGCTGTCGTTCTACACCTACCCGGCGGACCGCTCCGAGTTCAGCGTCCGCGCGCACCGCAACATGCGCATCGACGCCGAGTGGGACGCCATCCGCGCCAAGATCGCCGGCACCGACGTCGCCTTTCGAAGATCCAGGGTGACCTGCCTAGTAGCCACGCTCGATCTCGACCAAGACGGAGTCGCGCCCGGGGGGTGGGCGGAAGCCGGCGTGGACGCCAACCTCGATCCCTCGTGCTTCGCCAACGTCGCACCCGACGGAAGCAACGCGCGGAGGGTCATCCTCGGTACACTGGACGTCAACCAGGGCGTCAGTCTCCCCGCGGAGGAGCTCGCGGGTACCTTACCGAGAGCCGAGGATCCGACGCCGACGCACGTAAACACGAATCAGGACGGCGCCGGGACCAACGGCCCGAGGCCCGGCGAGTGCGACCGCGACGGCACCGACATGGACGGCGGCGTGCCGTCCTCCTCGGGTAGCGCGGGTGCCCTCGTGGACGAGTCGAACGGGACGTGCGGGGTCGAGGGAGCGTTTGAAGGTTCGGAAGGTTTCGCTGGCGAGGCGGGGGCGAGGCCTATGCGGTACCGCCGGGCGTACCTGAGCAACGTGTGCGTGTTGCCCGCGGCGAGGCGGACGGGTTTAGGGCGGCGTTTGATGAACCGCGCGATGCGGGTGGCGCACCAGTGGGGGGTCGAGCGGCTGTACGTGCACGTCGTCGCCGATAACGACGGGGCTAAAACATTTTATTTGGATTTGGGTTTCGAGGTCGAGGCGGAGGAGAGCGCGGCGTTCGCGTCGGGGCTTAACCGCCCGCGGCGACTGTTACTGACGCAGGTGGTGCGAGACGTGCCGGAGTCCGAGTGCTGAGGTGGTGCGTGTCGTGGGTATTAGCGCGATGATTGATTTTTTTGTCGTGGGTGTTAGAGCGATGATTGATTGTTTGAACGGCGGCCGCCGACGGCGTTGTCGGCGGGGTGTCGTTTCGTTGAAGGAATATAATTTGATATTCGTTCGGAGACTCACTCCTCTTCCTATTCGTCCTCGTCCTCGCCCTCGTAGCTGTGTTCCTGGTGCATCTGCAGCCCGTGGACCACCTGCGAGAGCCTCGGGCCTCGGACGCTGACGCGGGGCCCCGCCACCGACACCCGCGGCGTCGGCCCGTGCGATTGTGATATGCTCAGCCGCCTCAGGTTCTCCTGCGCGAGCGTGGCGACGTTGGTGAATCCAAAGTCCTTGAGCTCGTCGTCCTCGTCCTCGTCGTCGCCGGCGGATGAAGACGTCCCGCCGAGGCCGGAGCCGCGCTCGGAATCTTCGTCCTCGTCCTCGGTGCCGCTCCCGAGAAACTGCCTCTCCTCCTCGTCCTCGTCCTCGTCCTCGGTATCAGAGCCGGCGAGCTGCGTCGCGATGATGGTGTTCTCCTCCAACTCGTCCGCCTCGTCCTCCTCGATCCCAAACTGATCCTCCCCCGCGGTACCTTCGCTGGTGGGATACGACGCGTAATCGCCCGATTGACTCCGCAAGTGCGTCCCTCGCGTCTGCGTCTGCGCTTGCCTGGCGGGATCCGGGGTGTTGGCCCGGGACGACTCGAGGCTGATCATGATCGCGTCCCTCTCGTCCTCGGAGTTGGCGCCGCTGCTCGGTGGCCCGTCGCTCTGCGTCCTCAGAGACGCGTTCGACGCGGGAGCCGGCGGCTGATACTGAGGAACGGGAGATAACACCTCACCGAAACTTCGCCTGCGGGTCACCGTCGTGTCGACTCCCGTCGCTTCCGTGACTCCCATCGCCGACGCGGGCCGGGGGGGCACGCCGATGTTCGAGGAGATCCCCGAGGCGAACTGCGCGGGCCGGGACGCCTGCTTGAACCCGGACCCTTTCCGCGGGGACCCGCCCTCGCCGCCCCACATACCCTGTCCGGGACCCGTAGATCCGGAGGTTGGTTTCACGCCCGTCTGCCTAGCCGGTCCGGGGCTCGGCGATCGCCTCCTTCCCCCTCCATCCATCGGGTCACCGGCATCCGCGGCGTCCAACGACCGGCGCCGGGACGATCGCATGCGACTCGGGGACCCGAACGGTAACGACGTTTGTTGCCCGGTATGGACGGAACCCAAGGGCAACGGCGGCGGAGAATTTTTGCGAAATTCACCGGCGCCCGGAGCTGCAGAGCCCGGAACGTCGGCTTCGTCAGAGTCGTACTCCAGCACGGACGCCGCGCGGCTCGCGGTCGGGGATGCCACGGACGACGGCGCGTACGTGCTCGGCGCCCGGGACGTGCTAGCGTGCCCAAGGCCGGAGGTGCCCAGGGATGACCGCCTGGATCGGGAGTTGAGCGCGGAGAGTCGTTGCTGGTGGCGGTGGTACTCAGCCGCCGCGGAGCTCGTCGTGGGCATCGGGTGCGTGACGTGCGGAGGAATTGGCTGAGCTCCGAGAGAGTCCTCTTCCATGTTGAGGGAGGTGCGCCTGGAGTTGTTCCTGGAGTTGAGCCGTGAGGTGTTCAGGCTTCCGTCCAGGCTGCTCCGCCGGGAGTGCCGCCCCCGGGACTGGCCGTCCTCGGCGCCGTCCAGCGATTGCCGCCGGCTCTTCGGCTTGCGGACAAAGTAGCTCGTGTCCGTCTCGCCGTCGACGGTGGGCACGAAGATGGGCTGCTCGGCGCCCGGCGGGGGCGCCGCGGCGTTCTCGCCCGCCCTGCAGTCCTCGAGCATCTTCTCCCAATCGATCCCGGCGAAGAACGGGTGAGCCTTGAGGTCGACGGCGCCGGGCTGCGACCCGAGACGACGCGACACGTCGGGGTGCAGCAGACCTCTGATGAGATCCTTCGCCGCGTCGGATAGGCGACCATCGTCCTCGTCATCATCCTCGGGGTGGTCGCCACGTGGTTCCTCCTTAGGCCACGCTATGTTTCCGGAGAGAATATTCTCAAAAATTTCAACCGGCGTCGACGCGTGAAACGGGGGAACGCCCGCGAGCAGCTCGAAGATGACCACCCCGAGCGCCCACCAGTCAACCTCGGGGCCGTACGGCTCACAGAGCAAAACCTCGGGCGCCAGGTAGTCCGGGGTTCCCTTGGCCACGCCCTGTATCGCGGCGGCGCCCTGCGACTGCATGACGGAGTGCGAAAAATCAAACATCGAAGTCATACCCCTGGACCCTAAACCCTCGGAGCTCACCGCGGTGCCCGCGTCGCTGTCGGCGATTGACGTGGCGTACGTCGACGCGTACGCACCGACACCCTCGCCCCTGGGCGGTTTCACCGGCGACTGTATCCGTGAACCCAGGCCCGAGGGGTTCCGCAGCGCGGCCAAGGCTTGCGTGCGGCCGTGCCCAGAGTTTTCGGGCGACGGGTTCATCGAGGACGGCGCCCGCCCGCTCGCCCTCAGTTGCCCAATCCCGAGCGTGGACCCAGCCCTGGACCCCGCGGCGCTTCCCGTGCCGATGGTACCGGCGCTGAACCGGCGGCTGGGGACACCGCGCTGAGAATTGCCCGCGTCGCCGTTACTCTCGGGAATTACCCCGTTACCTTCGCCGCCGCCGCCGTGCTGGCTCCCGTGGTTGCGCTGCTCGCGCGATATGCCGATGTTGGAGAGGCCAAAGTCCGTGAGCTTGATGTGCCCGTTGCCCGCGATGAGCAAGTTATCCGGTTTCACGTCGCGGTGGATGATACCCCGGTCGTGGCAATAATCCAACGCCAAAACAATCTCAGCCGCGTACTGCCTCGCGTGGTCCTCGCCGAGCCTTCCCAAGTTTTGAAGCAAAGAGTACAAATCGCCGCCGTTCGCGTACTCCGTGACCATGTACAGGTGCCTGTGCGACGCGAACGAGTAGAAGAGCTTGATGATGAACGGGTTATCGGTGTGGATGAGCGCGTCGCGCTCCGCCATCGCCTGCGAGGTCATGTTCTTGTACAGTAAATCGCGCTTGCGCATAATCTTGACGGCGTACGTGTCCCCGGTGGTGTGCTTCCTGCACAGGTACACCTTGCCGTAGGCGCCCGAGCTGATGAGCTTCAAAACCTCGAAATCGTCGATGCTGTGCTGGTGTTGCGAGTGCGTCGAGTGCTGCGACGCGATGGACAGCCTCGGTCGGAAGTCAACCGGCGAGCCCGGCCGTACCGGCGGCGAGAAATGCATTTTGCCCCCAAAGTCCTCCGAGGTTAGGTCGACGGACAGCCCCGAGCTCTGGCTATTGCTCCTGTGAAGCGACCTGTTCCCGACGGCCCGCCCCCCCGGATCGTCCCCCGGTGAGCTGCTCGGCCCGCTGTTCATCGCCATGGACTCCTCCCACCACCGTTGAAGTAGCCACAGTAAGTGGGTCACCGCGGAAGCCGTGACGTGATGACCGGCTTCCGCGTTTTCATCCAATAAATGTTCGAGGTTCTCCGCAGTCTGCCCGACGAAGATCGGAGATACCCCCCCCGTCGGCTCGACGCTCGCGCGCCGCGCCAACTCCCGCGTGATCTCCACCGCGGCGATTCGGAACCGCTCGAAGGACGCGTGCTCCTCGTCGGTCATCACGGTGGGCGCGCCTTGCCCCGGGTTGAATCCCTGCGGCGTGAGGCAAACGCCTCGGGTCATGGAGGCGTCCTCGAGCGTCTGGAGCGTCGCCTGGAACCGTTCATCGATCCCGACGTTGGATTCGAGCGCGAAATCGACGTCCCTCAGCGCCCCGCAGCACAGCGAGTGCGGTACCAGGCCCTCCTCCGGCCACGGTTTCTCGCAGATCCTGCATATGATGTACCCGGGCTCAGCCGCGGGGAGAGGCGCGGAGTGCTGCCTCGGAGATCCCCCGACGCTGACCCGTGGGGAGTGCGCCCCCCCCCGGTGCCGCGACGACCTCCCCGACCCTGACCCCGACGGGGAGCTACCCGCGTGTGCCGCGAAGCCGAACGCGCTGGGCGGGGACCCGCGGTGGTAGTCACCCGCGGCGCTGCCCGGCCCGCTCCCGGCGTTTGACGATCTGCCGAGTGACGAGGCGGAGACGGCGTTTTTGGTCAGAATCTGAGCCAGCATCGGGTTCGCCTGCGTGCGCTTGCCTTGCTCGCGCTGGGGCGGGAGGAGCGCGTCGCGGTACGGTTTGGCGGCGGGCGGTGAACCCGAGGGCGGCGATCCCGGTACCGATGATCCCAGCCGCATCGCGAAGGAAGCGGTGTTTGTGTTTCTATCCGGCGGGCTCGTCTTTGAAGGGCTTGTCTTCGCGGCGTTTTTAGTTTCTGTATCGGGCGGGCTTTCCTTCTTCACGCCCAGCGCGCTCGCGTACGTGAGCCTCTGCTGCTCACCGATGGATACACGGGGGGCGGTGGAGTCGGTACCCTCACGCGTTGGCGACCGCGGTGGCACCGGTCCCTCGGAGATGACCTCGAACTTGGGCGCCTGCGATCGCATCTGTTCCTGGATGGCCCTCGCCGCCGCCTCCGCCACCAGCGTCGCCGACGCGACCGAGTAACTCCGCCGTAACCCCGGCGATGCGACCCCGCCGGGAGCGTCGACGACATCCTCGCCACCCACGCCGCCAAAGGCCCCTTCCGCTCGGTCCCGCTCCCGCAAAGTCTCGATCCTGCTCACCTCCTCGTCCCTAGATTTCCGCCGCTCTGATTTATTAACCGCTGATTGTTCGTCCTCGTCGCTTACCCCTTTCCTGGCGTCCTCATCGCTGCCCTCCTCGGTGTGAACGCTCTCGGCTTTGACACCGTGCGGTGAGCGCGCGTCGTTCACGTCCAGCCCTCGTGAGTACGACCTGTGCGATCGCAGCACGATTCCCGGGTGCGGGGAGTGGATATGCGGCGGCGGCGATTGGATCCGTCCCGGACCGCCCGGTTGAAACTCGTGGTCCACCACGGTCGTCTGCCACGCACTCACGGACGCGGCGTAGGAACGCAGGGCGGCGATGATCGTCGCGACGTTTCGTGTCACGTCCGGCCGTTGCCGTTCCTCGATCTTGTCGCGTGATCCGTCCAAGGACCTGCGGCTCATCAATCGATCGATCAGCGCCGAAGCCTTGTCCTGCTCGAGCCTGGCGGCTCTCGCGGCTTCCGTCACAGCCTCTGGGGCGTCCGCCGCTTCACCTTCTGTATCGTCCAGCGCGGTGAGGTCCGTGGTGGATGCCTTGCCCGGGTTCGTTTCCTCGTACGACGCCACGAGTGGCATGAACCGTGAGAGCGAGAAGAGCAGGGTGCCGAGGAAAACCTTCTCCGGGGATCGTTTCGCGGTCACCTCTAGGAGCCTGCGCACCTGCACCACCACGAACTTGACGCAGGCTCTCAGCGCCTCCGCGTCCATCTCCATGAGCGCGGATGTCAACACGCTGATCTCCGCGGCGACCTCCGCGGACGTCGCGCGCGACGCGCCGTCCACCGGCACCTCCGGCGGGCGAAGGGGCGCAGATCCCGTGCCTTCCGCGTGCGTCGCGACGTGCGACCGGCAGCTGTTGCGGAGCTGCCGGAGCGCCGCTCGGACGTGCGGGAGCGCGAGGCGAAGGTGGACCTCCGTCGTGGTCTCCAGCGCGTTCCCGACCCCGTGCTTCGCCTTCGCGGACGTCGCGGGGGGATCCACTCGGCGACCGTCATCGACCCCGTCCACCAGGCGAACCCGGGGCTCCGTCTCTGGAGCCGCTCGCGTATGCGACGGGGTTGCAACGACGGGCGTCGCGGGGCTGGTCTCCATCGCAGCCTTCCTCGCGGCCGCCGCGTAGGTCGGCGTCGGGGATTTCTCCGTCCTACCGACGTCGGCGAGGTCGTGGAAGGAGGCTGAGATCCTCGGAGGGCGCGGGCCCCCGGGAGGGGTCTGCTCCGCCATCGGAAGCTGCGAGGCCGACCGCCAACCCGAAAATATACCTTCCTACGTGACCCGGTCTAAGGAGTCATCTCGCCCTATCGGCTGCGACTCCCGGCGGCTATGTGCTACGTATCCGAACGCTCGTTGAGGTCCCGGGTCGGTCAGCTCCGGTGCCTCGCGCGCCTCTACGTGTGGCACCGCCTCGGCACTGATGAGGGCACCCGAGTGACAGACGACAGACACAGTCGGAAATGTAGATCAAAACTGCCCGAGTTCCGAAAGGTCGCGAAGAAAAAAGTTGTCGTCAAAAACGCATGTTCAACAACCTCGCGGGTCGAAGGCCGCCGCTAGGTCACTCGTCTCGGGTCCAGCCATCGCCCCGCTCGTCGTGCACATCGTCAACTCTCGTTACATTCGTCTCTCACCTCGCGCCACGTCGTCGTCCTCCCTCAAAGCTTCCTCTCCCACCAAGGCACCCCCGACGCATTTGCATTTGCATTTGCCGATACCTTTTTCCCAAACTGGAAACTGTCGTCGTCCCGCTTCACAAGTTGCGACTTTTTAGCCCCGACCCCGACCCCGGCGCCGACGTCGCAACTAGGGGTGAACTGAACCTTCCGCGCCGGAACCCCAAGGCCCCTACCACCCCGGCCCTTACCCCCGGCTCCACCGACCCCTCGAGCGGCCGCCTCGAGCGGACCCATCCGCATCGACGGATCCACCTTCGCGCCGACCCGGGAAAGCCCCTTCTTCTTCGACGCGTCCTCGGCGTTGTCGGCCCTCCTTCCCTCGGCGGACACGTCGCGCAGGGGCTCGCGCGGGTGGAGACCAGCCGTCAGCGGAACCTTCGACTCGACGAACGGCTTCACGTTCTCGACGGAACCGAGAAGGGACTTCGGCTTCACCGCCAACCGAGGAGGGGGTTTCTCTGTCTCCTCCTCCTCCACCTCCTTGTCCAGCCGGCGCACTTCTTCAATCGCGCCCCAGGCGTCGTCCCCTTTCCTCTTCTTCTGGACGTTTCTAGACGCGACGGCGATCACCGCACTCTTCATCGGCCTCTCTTCACCGTCGCCGTCGCACTCACCGCCCCCGCGGCGGCGCCTCAACGCCAAGCCATCGCGTGTGCGTTCCGTGAGGTACCGGACCAGCTCGGGGAATGAATCGCTGTACACAAAACACGATGTCATCAGTCAAATTGCACATACGAGAATTAAAATAAACGTACCGGAACTTTGTCTTTGGTCCCGCGTCGCGGACGGCGCCGAAGAACGTGTGCACCGGTTGCGACGCCATCGCCCCTTTCACGATACCCCCGTTCCTCCCGGCGGCGCGCGCGAGGCACCGCGTCCAGCTCTCGTCCGGAGTTGAAGCGCCGCCGGAGAGGCGGCGCTCGATCGATCGGGCGCCCGTGGTGCCTTCATCGAACCCAGAGGAGTCGAACCCAGAGTCCTCTGAGTCGTCCTCGTCGTCGTCCTCTGAGCCGTCCAGTTCGCTTCCTTGGCCCCGCTCCGCGAGCTTTGTCTGCATCGCGACGTATACATCCGGGTCCAGCGATATACTCGGGTCCGTGGCGACGAGCTTATCGAGGGGCCACGCCAACGCCATGGCGCCGCCGTCGGGGCTGGAGACCATACGATCGAGGCAACCGCTCTCCCTCAAACACCCGCGGAGCTCCCGGCTCGGCCCGAACCCGCCGTCGCAGACGCACAGGAGCGCGTCCAGGGGCGTGGACGCTAACGCGCGGACCAGGTGAGCGCGCGAGTGGTGATTGGTCCACGTGGATTTGGTCAAAGGCGCGCCGGGGGAGTCGACGACGCCGACGTTGAAATCGCGTTCGTTTCCACTCATTTCGCCGCCTTCGTCGGTTCTCATTCGCAGCTCCACGAGGACATCGCCCGCGATGCAACCCCACCTGGACCAATCGCCGTGTGCCACGCGGCACAGGTACGCACGAACCGCGTCGACGACCGCGCCGGTCAACGTCGGGGTTTTCGTGTGTTGTTTAGTCTTGGCGTCCTTGCGAGGCCGCCCCCTTTTCGCCTTGCCTTTTTTCAGCGACCTAAACTCGACCACTCGGGTCTTACCGAGGAGTTCCACGAAGCGGCTCGGGAGGTACGGCTTGGACCTGTCGCGTATCGCGGCCGGTACGTCGCGCGTGCGCACGCCGAGCACCGCGGCGACGCGCCCGAGGTCCCGCGCGGTGAGACCGGACGGGTTGCGGCGAACTTCGGCGTCGGCGTCGGCGTGGGAGGAGGACTCCGCGGACGTGTCCGAGTGCGAGTCCGAGTGCGAGTCCGCGGCTTCTGAGTTGAAGCCCGCGGCGGCGCGTAGTGGGGGCCCGCGTGACTCGCCGTGCGCCAGCCGCGCGCGCTGGATGAGCGCGTGGATCTCCGCCTCGTTCGCGTACGTGACGGAGACGCGCGCGGCGAAGGACGCGTGTTCGGGCGCGGGAACGACGCGGGTGGTGACTCGCGTCGTGACCCCCGTCGGCAACACGCCGCCCCGCGTCGCGACCCGGTTCGCGGTGGCGATGCCGTCGGGGTGAGCGGCGAGATCGGCGGACTCCTGCGCGGATATCCGCTCGGTGGACGGCATCGACGGCGCACCGAGTGCGGCGCCCTCGAGGAGGTAAGTGACGTCCACGGTGTTTTTGCCGTTAGAGGCGGTCGACTCGGACGGGGTTCCTCGCGCGGTGTCGGGGAGAAAGGACGCGAGTATCGCGTTGGCCATCGTCGTCTTGCCGGATCCCTGCACGCCGGTGACGACGATACACGCGGGGGGCGCGGCGTCGGTCGGGGGCATGGTCGGGGGCGGCGTTGGAGTGCGGTTTGAAACTCTTGCAAACTTTAGAAAGGTCCTGATGACGACACAGCTGTGAAAATGAGTTGAAGCACTCGCCTCACTCTTCAGGACGGGCATCAGCGCACCCGCATTAGCACCCGAGACGAGACACCGACGCCTTCCTCGCCATGGCGTCGACGCGCACCGAGATCGAGGCCTACGCCTTCCGCCAACTCGTGGCGCATCTCCAGGCGCGGACGGACTCCCAGAACATCGACATGATGAACCTCGCCGGATTTTGCCGCAACTGCCTCGGCAAGTGGTACCTCAAGGGCGCGCGGACGCAGGGCGACGCGTACATGACCTACGACGAGGCGCTGGAGGCTGTGTACGGCGAACCTTACGGCGATTGGAAGAAGAAACACCAGGCGAAAGCCACGGAGACGCAGATGGCGGCGTTCGAAGGGGACAAGCACCGGCACGCGAAGCACGACGAGGATCTCCTCGCACCACCCGCACCACGACCGGCGGGCGCCGCGCCTTTACCTAAACAATCGCCCACCGTCCTCTCCGACGTGTGCTGCACCCCGGCGGACGAGTGCGCCCCCCCGGGCACGGCGGCATCCGGGCAGCGAACGGGCCCCGTCGCATCACAGATCCGCGGGCCCGTCGCCATCCGGCTCGGCATCCTCACCGTCAGCGATCGAGCATTCTCGGGAGAGTACGCCGACGAGAGCGGCCCATCCGTCTTACACGCCATCACCGCCATCGCGAACGATTCCGGGAATCCATCCGCCCTACACGTGGAGTCCACGCAGCGGCACATCGTCCCGGACGAACGGTCGCAGATCGCGTCCAAGATCAAGGAGATGACGGCGACGGGATGTAACCTCGTGTTGACCACCGGCGGCACGGGATGCGCGCCCAGGGACGTCACCCCGGAGGCCACCGCGTCCGTGCTGCACAAGCTGGTGCCCGGTATCGCGCACGCGATGACGGCGTCGGCGTTGGCGCACGAGCCGCACGCGATGCTGAGCCGGGGGGTCGCGGGGATCAGGGACAGGTGTCTGGTCGTCAACCTCCCGGGCCGGCCCAAAGCCGCGGCGGAGAACGCCGCCGCGCTCGCGCCGGTGCTCGTCCACGCCTTACGCCAGGTCAACGGCGATTGATGTAACAAGTGTTTAGCGGTATATTTGGTATTTAGCATTTGATATTTAGCACCACTATGTCAGCGGGTGTAAGGCCTGTCGAGTGGCTCGCCCGTGTCGGGGTTCACCGGCTTGCTCCGCCCGAAACTGCCGAGCTTTTGCAGCGTCGCCCACAGTTTCCAGCTCGTGTTGGGCGACAACGTGGGCTTACCGGTCTGGTCATCGCCCGCCATGATCTCACCCAACGTCTGGCCGGGGTTACCTTGATCTTTGATACCGAGGACGCGCCTTTCCATTCGCCTGGATTGTTCATCTGGATTGTTTTTATCAAAGCCGGCGTCGTCCATTGACACGTCGGATTCATCCCCGTCGTCGTGCGCGTGCGAGCTCTCCTCCATAACGATGCCTTCCGCCGCGAGCTTGGCCCTCAGCACCGCGTCCGTCATCCCTTTCCTGTACTGCCCGCGCACCATCCAACGCACGCTGTTGGCCAGCGTCTTGAAATGAACCTGAGTTGAAAACAAACAAACACGTCAATATAATTGCCCATACGGAAATAAAAATAAACTCACCTTTCGCCGGAGCCAAAAGTGGTCCACGATCCACGCCATCGTCGACGTCCTGTGCTGCTCCGCCGCTGTCGCGATGAGCACGTTGAGGTTGCGGCACTGCGCCTCCAGGTCGCCCTTCTCCCGCCTTAACTGCGTCACCTGCGACTTGAGCCTGTCCAGCTCCTGCTGCCGCTCCTTCGCCTTGGCCCTGAACCGCGCCGACGCCATCCGGTTCTGTATGCGACGTCGGTACTTTGGATCCTTCGGGTCCAAGTCGCTTGTGTCAATCTGCTCCAACCCGCCAATCTCGAAGCTCTCGCCGCTGTGCCGCCGGCCGTGTCCTTTCTTCCCTTTATTGTTACCGCTTCCGTCGTTATGTTCGTGGTCGCTGCCGTAAAAGTCCAGGTCCTCGGATGACGTGTTGAGGCCACCCGCGTGGTCCATGTCCCCAGTCGTGTTGGCTCTGTCCACGTTCATTATGTAGCCTTGGGGCATGCCAAAGTTGCCGGATTGCCCGAGGACTCCGTCCATCTGGCCTCCGTTGTGTCCTCCGATGTTGTCAAAGTCGAGGACGCCGTCGAGGTTGGCGAGGTCGTTCTCGTCGAAGAAGGCGCCGGCGTCGGCTGGGACGGAGGGCATGCGGCCGAGTTGGCCGGGCGCGGGCGCGACGGAGTGCGAGATGAGGTTGTGGCCGCTTCCTCCTCGGGGGGCGCCGGTGCGGGGTGGGCCGACGCCGCCGCGCGGGGAGTTGAGGAGCGGGCCGAGGTCTTTGAGCACCGGGTCGATCTCTGCCGGGTCGATGACTGCGTGTGAAGGGAAAGTGGCCGCGATGTCAGGTGCGCGCTCGCAGCAGAACACGGAGGAAACGTTCGACGTGGGCGACGGGCTGGAAGGGCGGGAATGTGGGGGGGCGTCGGGCCCGGGGTTGAGGGGCGCCGACGCCGGGTTCCGTTCGCGTAGGCGATCGTGCGCGCCATCATGGTACTTACACTCATCCTGGGAACGTCGGGGGGGATCGGGAAGGGCGAGGATGGTCAGCGGGATGGGCGCGGGTGGTGCTGGCGGACGCGTTGTTGGTCAAACCACGGCAGCCCGCGGCCTTCGGCATGCGCCAAGGGACGACGCGGCGGGACGCGCCTCGTTCATCACGGGCGGCGGATTCGCGCGTCGCACTCACCTCTACTCCCATGAAATTGCTATCCATGGCCTGGTCCTTAGCGTTCATGTCGCGTGTTACGGCGTGGGCCGCCGGGCGCGTCGGCGGTGCGCGGGAAGCTATGACCCGTGCCGAGTGGGATAAAGTTGCGCTGACTCCGAGAATCGATTTCGATTCCTGTCAGTGGGCGGGGCACCCGGGGTTGCGAGGGATGGCGGGACCGAGGCGTCGGATCAGCCGGCGCGTGCTCCCCCTGCTGCTCATCATCGGGGTCCTGGGGCTCGGCTCGCGAGTCCTGGGGCCGCACCCGGGGGGCGGTGTGGACGGCGACGCGGCGGCGACCACCGCAGATCCTGGGTCCCATCATCGTTCCTCGGCGTCGAACGATGAGAATCTGGGCGTCGCGGTCGTCGAGGAGAAGCGGTTGAAACCTGGTGTGAACGACGACACGGTCCACGTCGATGCCTTCGACTCGCCGCTACCGCCGATACCCCGACGCACGCGGTCAAAACCGCCACCCTCTCGGGCCCCACCGGCGGGCGGGGCGGACCGCGGACGAGACACGAAGAAGGATGAGGGCACCACCGGAAGACAAGGCACGAAGAAGCTCGTGGCGGGGACCGCCGCGCTCACGGTCGACCAACGCACCCACGCCGCGGACACCCACGCCGCGAAGGCCATCGCCAACGCGGGGAAACAGACCAGCGGCTACGCGGACGCCCTATCCACCGATAAGATCGTCTTCGCAACCTTCGTGTCGAACGGGTTCCACGAATTCATGCTCAACTGGTAAGTTCATCTTAATTCTCGTATGGCGCGTACGGGCAATTAGAGTGACGACGTCGTGTTTTTTACTCAGGTTTGCGCACACCAAGAGGCTCAACGTGGACAACGTCATCGTCGCCGCGCTGGACGCAGACACCGAAACGCTGTGCAAACAACACAACATCCCGTACCACAGCGACAAGGACCTGCGGTACACATTCGACGTCATGGCGACGGGCGGGCAGCCACTGCACGACCCGAACGCCAAGGTGACGATGGAGGGACGCGCGTTTCAACAGATTGGAGCGCTGAAAGCCGCGTTCTTACTCTTCCTCTTGAACCGAGGTCACCGCGTGTTGGTGTCCGACGTGGACACCGTGTGGCTCAACGACCCACGGGAATGGTTCGAACGCGATGATCTCCCGACACGTGTCGATGTCGCGGTATCCACGGATTGCCTATCGCACGAGGAGGAAAAAAGGCACAGCGGGTGCTGGGGTCCGGTGAGTTTCTTTTAATGCGTGTACGGGCAATTAGACTGACGTCGTGTTTTGTGTGCAGGGTTTCAACACTGGGATACTGTGGCTTCGGCCCACGGAACCGACGATTAAACTGATGGCCACGTGGCGGGACGCGCTGTTGACGACTACCGATAAGTTCGAGCACGACCAGGATATATTCAACAAACTGCTGAGAAACGAAGACGACGGGTCCCCGGCGCGTTTCACCTCCGTCGAGGGTTCAGACGGGGTTCGGATGACGAAATCGACATTCGCCGAGGCGGATGGCGACGGCGCCGTGGGCGAGAGGCTCCACATGACACGAGCCGCGCGCGGTATAACCCTGGGCGCGCTGCCCCTCTCGCGGTTCTGCAGCGGGCAGGTGTACTTCGTCCAGCGGCTGCCCGAGCGACTCGGCGTGAAGCCCTTGGTGGTGCACACCACCTACCAGTTCTCGCAGGCGCGGGGAAAACGGCAGCGTCTGAGGGAAGCGGGGTTGTGGCTCCTCGACGACGATTCGTATCGCGGCGTCGGACCGCACTTTAAGAAGAAAGGGTTCATCGCGATGTTACCCACCGATCAGCCGCCGCTCTCGGTGATTGAAGGCGCTGGGGTGGAGAATCACCTCGCGGCGGCGGCTTGGTACCGGCTCGTCATTCGCAACTTGATTGCAATCGGCGAAGCCACGGATCGCGTGCCGATCATCCCTCGGATCGTGTGTACGTGCGACCGGTGGTGGGGGAACGTGCTGCCTTCTTGTAAGATCCCGGGTTCGGACGTGCCCCCGCCGTTCACGACATGCCCGCAGGATCACATCATGAACCTTCCGAACATGGAACGCGCCGGGGTGGATTGGCGCGAGTGGAGCTTCCCGGACCGGCTACCCGAGGGGGAGAATAACACGGCCGTGTTGGTCAAGCTGGCGCCGGGTGGTGAGTCACCGGGTGCCGAGGGGGGTGCCGACACAGACACAGCTGTGCGGGTCACACGGACGATCGAGTTACCCGCGTATCCCACGGACCGCGAGTGGGTGACCGCGATCGGTGACGCGACGGAGAAGGTTGCGTACGTATCATCCGCCGTCGATTCTTTTTGCACGTTTTCCGATGCAGCCGCGTCCGCCGCGTTCGACGCGAAGATGTCCGTGGCGCTGCAGGCCGAGTCGCACTTCTGCGAGCTCATCGAGGGCGCGAGGGACGGGCCGAAACGCGCGTGCCACGTCGGGTTCGATACTCCGCGCGGTGTGTCCAAGGATAACGATTGCGTCGCGATGCGAAGAAAAGCGGGGTCGGAGGACGCCTTCCGATTGCGCTTCGATCGGCGGCACCCGCTCGGCGGCGAGAAGCGTCCGCCGGCTTAACGGTGACTTAGCGGTTTCACGAGGTGGCGATTTAATACTTCAACTAGGCATTCATTAAGCGTCGACTAATGGTGTTATTCGCGATGTCGAGGAGGCGACGGGGGTTGTCGTCAAGCCCCGGGCTTGACGGACGATCCATTTTCTCCTGACTCGGCTTCGAAAAACAGTTGGGCACGATCGCGCCCGCTGTTGGGCTCTATCACGGCCCGATGATGACTGGGTGACCGTGTGCCCGATCAGTCGTACAGGCCGTCTTCGTCCCAGACCTCCACCAGGAAGTCCACCATCTCCACCAAGGGCACCGGCTGCGGGAACGCGCGTGACGACGTGAGTAGATCGTCGTACGTCGCGTCCGCGCTCAGCACAGGCCGTCTCGGTGCGCTCCGCCCGCCCCCCTTGGCCGCCTTGCCCGCGCGGCCCGCAGCGACCCAGTCCGCGCGCTGCCTCTCCCATGCCGCCCGACGGTGGTTGACGAACGGCTCGCCGGGCTTCTGCTCGGGAATCCCGCTCGCCCCGGCGTCGCCGGCGCTCCGTCGCTCCCCGCCGATCGTCCCCTCCATCTTGTTATTCGTGTTGGTCTCCGTTAGGTCTTGGTTTCCTTTCTCCTTCTTCGACTTGCCGAGAATCTTGCCAAAGAACATGTGGTGCAACACGCGCCGGGAGTGTGCCGCCGATCGACACGGCCGCGATGACCTCTATCGGGCTCGGGTGGTCGAGATACCGCGCCAGTTCCTGGGCGGCTCAAAGTGAATAATCGCACGGGCCGAACTTTCTCAGAAAATTAGGATCTGGGAGACGGTTATTTTACAGGCTGGCGACGACACGGCTACTTGTATGATGACACTCACGCGTGGACATTCATTCCCTCGAGCCGCCCTGAACACTCACGCGGCACAAAACACTCACGGATCAACACTCACGCACTAAGTTAATCATCCTCGGCATCCAGCGTGACCACCACCTTGCCCGAGGTTCCCCCCGACTGAAACACCCGGATGGCGCTCGGCAGTTTGTCAAACGTAAACACCTCGCCAACCTTCGGCGCGGGCAGCCCGAGATCCGTCAGCCCTCCCAGCAGCTCCCCGAGCTCCACGATCTTATCAAACATCCAGATCAAGTTAAATCCCATGACGGACTTGTTATCGCCCGGTAAGTTCGTCGGGTCCACCATCGGCCGATTGACGTACTTCCACCCCAGCTTGAGCCAACCGAATACGTTCCAGCCGAGGTCACCGGCGGGGGTCAAATCCGCGGCGCCGTACACGACGTACCTCCCGCCGCGCGCCAAGCGTGACCACCCGCCCTTGAAGAAGTCGCCCATCACCGCGTCCATGACCACGTCGCACGTGCCGTCGGTAGATCCCGCCGCGGTCGCCGCCGCCTCGACCTGATCTCCGAATCGCTTCCGCTCGCGAACGATGATCGTCTCCGGGTCCATGTCTGGAAACCTTTCCAGAATGGCTGACACCTTCGTCGGCGATCCCACCGTCGCGATCGGGACGGCGCCCAGCGCGTTGCATATGCCGAGGCCGAATAAGCCGCACCCGCCCGCGGCGGAGTGCACCAACACCGTGTGTCCTCTCCGCACGTCTCCCAGCTTTTTCAACGCGTAAAACGCGGTGAGTCCTTGGACTAAGAACGCCGCTCCTTGCTCGTGGGTCCACCCGGTGGGGAGGGGCCGGCACTGGTGTAAGGGCGCGTTGACCGCGCTGGCGTACGCCCCGAAGCGCGTGACCACCATGACGCTGTCGCCGACGGCGACGGCGGGAACGACGGTTCCCTCTGGTAAGTTCTCATCGGGCGGGCCGATCGCCTCGACGACGCCGCAGCACTCCAGGCCCGGGACGAAAGGGCAATCGGGGGTGGCGCCGTACAAACCGAGGACGCTGAAGACATCGGCGAAGTTCAGGCCGATCGCGCGGACCTTCACGCGGACCTCGCCGGGTCCCGGGGGATCGATCCGGGCGTCGTCCACGCGCATCATGCCGCTCAACGAGCCGGTTTTCTTGACCTCCCAGACGGACCGGGTGGTGCTTCCCATGTCAGCCGACGCGGCGCGGGTGGCGCGGACGTTGTTTCTGCGTCCCGGGGGAGAGACGCGGCGCGATGCGGAACGTGCGGGCGGAGCGGTGGGCGCGCTCCGAAGCATCGATGCGTCCGATGCAGTGGTGGCTCCTCAGAGAAGATCGGTGGGATGGTGTTTTTTTCAAATCACTTCGAGGGGCGCCGACCTCGCGGGGGGGGATGACGACGACGATTTGGAGGCCGAAAGTCAGGATAGACGTTCCGGATGTCGGCGATGTCGATGACAAAGATACATTGAGAGATGAGTCGACCAAGAAGGGCACGAAGCGGAAGAGAGCCCCTCCAACAAAGGGGCCGTGCGAGCACGGGGTGAAACCTCGCTCTCAGTGCAAGGTGTGCGGTGCTTGTCCTCACGGTCGTAAGCGCTCTATATGCAAGGAGTGCGGCGGGTCATCAATCTGCGAGCACGATCGTCAGCGCTCTAGGTGCAAGGAGTGCGGTGGGAAGGGAATCTGCGAGCACGGTCGTCGGCGCTATGAGTGCAAGGAGTGCGGTGGTGCATCAATCTGCGAGCATAGTCGTCAGCGCACTAAGTGCAAGGAGTGCGGTGGTGCATCAATCTGTGAGCACGGTCGTGAGCGCTATAAGTGCAAGGAGTGCGGTGGTGCATCAATCTGCGAGCACGGTCGTGAGCGCACTTATTGCAAGGAGTGCGGTGGGTCATCAATCTGCGAGCACGGTCGTCAGCGCTCTCAGTGCAAGGAGTGCGGTGGTGCATCAATCTGCGAGCACGGTCGTGTGCGCTCTGTGTGCAAGGAGTGCGGTGGGGCATCAATCTGCGAGCATGGTCGTGTGCGCTCTGTGTGCAAGGAGTGCGGTGGGGCATCAATCTGCGAGCATGGTCGTCAGCGCTCTAAGTGCAAGGACTGTCGAGGCAATAAATAACATTCAAAGGGTCCACCCCGCGCACTAACCTCATCAACTCGTGCACAGCTTTGGCCAACTTTTAGGCTTTTAGTTCCCTGGCGCGACGCCGCTCCTGGCCAACGAACACGCCCCGCCGCCCCCGTGCCCGCATTGCCACTCCAACCCCTCCGTCACCGGCGTCTTCATCCGTCGCGCGTTCGCACGAAACGCCCCGACCAGCGCCTCGCACCACCACTCCCCGTCCCTCATCATCCGAATCTTTTCCAAAGCGTCCACAGCCGCGACCCTGGTGACAAAACACGACGTCAATCTAATTGCACATGCGTGAATTAAAAAGAATCTCACCTGGACGCCTTCTTCTTGCTCACGTCGCGTCCCTCGCCAATCTCGACGCCGTCCAAGAAACACCTCACGATCGCCCCACCATCCGTACTGTTGTCGTGTCCAGCCTCCTGCCTCGGGACGTAGTCGAACCGGAGGTCGAGGTCCCGGTGCTGCGCCAAGATCTGCAGGGTGGACCTCGCGTTGACCCCGGTTTGGCCTGTGAACAAAACACGCCGTCAGTCACATTGCCCATCTGGACAGAAATAACAAATAGGAAATAGAAATGAACGTACCAGTCGCCACCCCCTCGTCGTGCGTCGCCAGCGCCTGGCTCGCTTTCCGAAACACTTTAACCGCCTTCCCGTCGCTCTCCTCGCGCGTCCACGTGGCGAGCCTCTGCTTCATGTGCGACCGCATCGTCGGGTCGGTCACGCCGTCTAGACGCTCGCACCGAGCGACCAGATGCTTCCGGGTCTCGCACCCGGCGAACGATGAGGACCAAGTTTCTATGCCAACCCCACTAGGGGCGTATCCGTCATACAGCCGCTGCAACACCCACAAGGACAGCGCCGCGTCCTGCGCCGCGTACCGTATCTGCGCGTCGGTCAGCGGGGACTTGGACCAGTTGCTCACCTGCACCGACTTGGGCTTGGAAACGTCGTGGAACCCCGCGTGTTTGGCCAGGTTACCCTGTCGTAGTAAAAGAATGTAAAAAAAACACGACGTCAGTGTATTTGCCCATACGGAAATAACCAAATAAACGCACCAGCCCGGTTGCCGGAACGTCGTAAAAGTCGACTATGGCGGCGAGGTCCACGAACCCTCTGGACGCGTCTAGTTCAATCTCCGGAAAGTTCCGCGATATCTGCCTTAAGTCCTCGGCGACGCCCTGGCCCACCGCGATGACGGTTCGATCGTTGAGGAGTTTCGACAGCGCCGGCGGGAACGGGCGCCTGTTGGAGCCCGGGACGTAGGCTTTGTCTTGGTGCGAGAAGAGACCCATCGCGTCGTAGACGTGCGCCAGGAGGCACCCGGTGTTGTCCGGGGTGGTCACCTGGACCAGGGCGACGGGGTGCGTGATGCCCTTGACGCGTGAGGGCCTCGCCTCGACGTCCAGACCCACCAGCCTGATCCCTCCGGCGTCGTTCGTCGCGTCGTCAGGCCTCGACGGATTGTTAGGGTAGAAGTTTTGATGGACGTAGGCGTCGATCTGCGTGGATGTGTACGCGACCGCGATGTCGGACGGAGCGACGTAAGGCGTCGATGACGTCGACGGCTCATCGGGCGGGACCGCCGCGGCGGCATCCGCCGCGAACGAGCGGCGGATGTCACCCACGCGGCGGTGTAGGTTGGCATCGTGCGTTCCTCCGTCGCGCGTCGACGGGGACGACGGTGCGGGGCGCTTGGTCCCGCGTATCGATGCCGTCGCCATCTCGGCGGCGGGCGCTGACGCCACGTCCGATGCCGTCATCGCGCGGAGCAAAATCCTGCCGAGAGCCGACCGTCGCATGAAACCCCCAGCCCCCGGTCGGGACCCCACCGAGGGCGCTGGGCTGTTGTGAAATTCGCTTGAAATTTTTTCAGTTGACATCGTCAAGAGGGGTCCCGTCACCCAAACCGTCACACCCGGAACGGCGCACCCGACGCATCCCACGCGACATGGCCGAGGCGATGCTGCGCGGCGGCGACGGCGAAATCTTCCTCGGTGCGTCATTTAACCGCCCGTCACCGTCCTCCGTCTTCCTCGATGCGCGCGTCCGGTCGTCCCCCGCGCGGACCGGCCCATTTTGGAAATGAAATGACGCGACCCGTCACCAGTTTTGGCATGTCTCGCCATCTCAACGAGACCGCCCTCACCTCGTTACCCCGATGTCTCCCCCAACAGACGAAGACGATACCGGCGAGGACTTCGCCTTCTCCTTACCCGACATCGGCGCGCTCATCGCCGGGCCCCTCCCGTCGCTCGGCCCCGACGACCTCACCTTCATCGCCAACATCGACGATCTCGACAAGCTCCACCCCGATGCGGGACCCTCGTCGTCCATCACCTCCAACGGGGGGTTCCAAACCGGCGCGATGCTTCCCTCGCCGAGGTCCTCGTTTCCCCCCGGGGTCCGGCTAGGGTCCACGCACGCGTTCGCGCCGCACGGACGCGGCGGCGCATCGGACGACCTCGACGCGCTGGCGCCGTGGTTGCCGAGGTGGTCGGTCGACGAATCCGTCGGAACCCGGAACGTCCCGAACGCCGCCCCAAACTCACAAAGCGGCTCGTTCGCGTCGACGATACTCGACGACGAGCACGGCGCGATGCGCGCCGCGGTGCGCGCCAACCCTCGGTACCCGAAGCTCCTCGACGCCTACTTCGCATGCCGCCGCGTGGGCGCGGACGCCGCCGGCAAAGCATCGCTCCAGCGCAGACGCCGGCAGCTCTTGAAAGAAGCCGCAGACGTCAACGCGGGCGCCATGCGTCTCGCGCTGGACGGATGCGTGCGCGCGTACGGCGCCGACCTCGACGAGTTCATGGACCGCGTCACCAACGAGCTCACCGCGTACGCGCAGGAGCTCAACGCGTGTTTCGACGAGGTCGTCGACGCGTGTCGAGACGCGGAGGCTCGGGTCGCGAAACTCGCGGTTAAAACACAAAACGCGCTCAACGTCTCCGACGTCTCCAAAAAGTCGGTCAAGGCTGCCAAACACGAGCCGAAAGACGACGACGACTCCGACGACTCGGATCCCAGCGACGACGACGACGAGTCAGCCGCGTGGGTGCGCAGGCGCAAACGCAAATGCGCGAAGGAATCCAAGACTGTGGACACCCGCGAGGACGACCTGCGCAAGTCGCTGAAGCGCAAATACGCCTCCTCCATCCTCGCGCTGAAGGATGAGTTTCTAAAAAAGACGAAGAAAGGGAAACTGCCAGCCTCGTCCACGGACGCGCTGAAGGAGTGGTGGCTGGCTAACCTCCTGTGGCCGTACCCGAGCGAGGATGCCAAGAAGGCGTTGATGCGACTCGCCGTTCTGAACCAGACGCAGATCAACAATTGGTTCATAAACCAGCGCAAGCGGCACTGGCACCGGCTGTTCACGCGCGACGAGGCGCAGCCGATCAGCGAGGCGGAGGCACGGCACATGATACTGGAGAAGTACGGGAACGTCGAAGCCTTCCTGGAGGTGGCCAGGGCGGCGTGAAGTCACTGTAATAA
>Ga0257106_1000370_pt1 | contig 27187 bp, 12 predicted proteins | sample LP_taG_3_FD_190177 | JGI IMG/M metagenome (GOLD analysis project Ga0257106, IMG submission 190177) | Marine microbial communities from Northeast Subartic Pacific Ocean, Canada - LP_J_2011_P26_10m | ecosystem: Environmental > Aquatic > Marine > Oceanic | place: Canada: Northeast Subartic Pacific...
TCGTTTCGTCCGCTCTTCTTTACACGCCTCTTTGTGTACTTCAATCATCCGAACGAGAATATCGCCCATTTTTGGTCGGCGTTCGGGAAGCTTGAACCAACAATCGCGCAAGATGGATTGTAACGGGGGACGGAACGGCGTCGATGCTATCGATGATGATGATGATGATGATGTGCTGCTGCTTTCTTGATCTTGTTCTTCGTCGCTCCTTGCGTTCATTAACAAATGTTGTTCGCACGCGGCGTATTCGGTGTCCCAGTTATCCAACGCCGAACTCATTCGGTAGACTATTTGATACTCCGTCAAGCCGTCCCACGGTATCTTCCTGGCGATAATTTCCCAAGTGGTGACACCGTATGAAAAGACGTCGCTCGATTCCGTGAATTGATTTCCGATGATAACTTCCGGTGCGGCGTAAGATACCGTTCCAGTCACGCCGGTTTGCCTCGTCGCTTTGCTGTGTTGCTTGACTTTGGATAAACCGAAATCGGTAACTTTCACGGCGCCGTCTCGGTTGATGAGAACGTTGTTGCAATTCAAGTCGCAGTGGATAATCGCGTGCGGTTTGTGGGTGTGTAAATACGCCATCGCTTTGGCGATACTGATGGACCATCGAATGCGCGTAGATAAGGTCAACACGGCTTCCGTGCGATGCAAAACGTCGTGTAAAGAGCCTCTATCCATGTACTCTAATATGATGGCAGTGTTTGGCGAGACGGTACACGCGCCGAGCCATAGGACGATAGACGGATGTCGCAAGGTTGATAAGACCGAAACCTCTCTCTTGAATTCGTCCAATCCTTTCCCAACAGGAGATTCGAACAATTTTTTTACAGCGACGAGACTGCCGTTGTATCGACCTAAAAATACTTCCCCAAAGCCGCCTCGACCGATTCGGTTCGAAGAGGACGCCTCGCCAGTTGAGAATTCAATGTCATCGTATCGAATCTCGCACTCTTCGGCGAGTTCCATGACCGAAGACACGTGCCGTAAATGATGCGCATTTGACGGCGACGCGCTTCGCGAGGACGGCTCCAACTCCCCTAAAGACGCCATCGACGTTCCGCTTCCAATGAACGATTGCGCCTTGGCGTTCAACACTGGCGGCGGAGTTGAAACGCCTCCACTGCTCCCCATCCAATTATTCGCGTGGTTTTCGACATCCTCCACTTCTTCTTCTTCTTTCAGAAGTAAATGCAAAGCGATCAAGTTTTTTTGCAGCTGTCGCTCGTCCAACGTCTTCGGGTCGTCGAACAATTCCAATTCCTTCGACCACCCCTTGACCGTTTCTAAGCTTTCTCTAATTCTACTTTTTCTCGCCGTCGTCGGCGTCGATTGTTTACTCCTGTCGGTATTGATTTCCTGTATTTCCAACTCTGCCTTTATCGCCGAGACGCAATACACGCTAATCTGTGCGGCGATTGTTTCACGTTTTGACCCGACGTCCACGTTGAATCGCTCTATGACTTCATCGACGACGTGAGAAAGCCACCCGCTCAAGACGGCTAATCTCCTCATGGGTAACACAAACTGTAACCAAGAAACGTCCGCTTCAAACAAATCTACCGGAGTGTTGAACGAATTAGTACTCGCCGTAGTTCGGTTCAACTTATCCCTCGTTTCCTTCTCGAGCGATCGAGTCTTCTCTGCGAACGGAACGCGAGAAGCTTTCAAAGCGTCGATGTTTCGAAACAATCTCAATCGTTCCACGTGAGAGGTTACCCGTAAATCTTTCAGAACGTCTTGATCGGTCAACCTCAACAACACGTACCCATCCACGGCGGAGTTGGCGAACCTAGAAACCAAAAAACCAAGCATGTTCGATTCCAACCAGTTCCCGACGTCCTTCACCGTCCACACGTTTGGATCCGCCGGCGTTTGCTTGTTGTTTTTTCTGCTACCATTGCTACTTTTTTTCTCTTCTTCTTCTGGGTCGCTCTTTTCGTCGTCATCGTCGTCATCGTCATCATCGTCGTCGTCGTTATTGCTCTCCAAATCTAAATTCCGGAACATATTACTCGTCGCCGTCGCGTCGTTATTCGGGTACGTAAATCTTCGTTTGGCAACCGCCGCGTCTTTCTTTTTACTCCCGCTACTATTACTACTCAACATCTTCGCCGCTCGGGACGTCCGTTTCCCTTCCTCCTCTCCCTCTTCATCCTCGCCGCTCCCTTCTCCCTTCACCACTAAAATCTTCTTTATCAACTCCGGTTTAAAATCCACGCGTTCAATCGTCTCTCTCGCGTCGCCTTCCGCGCACTCGAAAAACTCAAACGATTTCGTAAACTTCACCGGCGGTCGATGTAAACTCGACCGAAACGTGATCTTAATCAACACGTCTACGCCTTTCAGCTCGGTTTGAAACGTAGCCACGAACGGCGCGCGTGACATTTCCACGCTTCCTAACGCCTCGTTTCCGAACAAAACGTCCACGCGTTTGATGATTTTATTCGCGTACAGTTTGTCTAACTCAGCGTCCTGTAAATGGACAAACATTTCCCCTACGTTTGATGTACTACTTTCATTCAAACGGAGGACTTTAAACCCGACTCGAAAGTCAATCGTGCCGTTGATGAGATGCGAAACAGACGAACTAAACGACGCCGAATCGTTTCCCCGGAAGGGGCTTACGGTGTTCGTCTTTTTCTTTCCCGAACTAGTAGTCGCAGCATTCGCGGTAAAACCGCCATCAAAGCTCTGCGTGTCGAACTCCTGACCACAACCGTCTCTGCCGTGCAGTATCCCGCTCGCCCTGACTGGCATCGGCGTTTGTTTGAAGAACTCCTGCAAAGACATCTTGTTTTCTCCGTTCTTTTTTTTCTTCCCCATGATGACGTGATGTGTTGTTAACTTCTCTCTCTCTTTCTCTCTCTTATTTAAAGAATAAGAGTATATTACATAAAACACGTCCTCGTTCTCTTCTTAAAAGGACGTTCTAGCATCGTGTTTTTAACGTATTCTTTCTCCGGTAAAGTCGGTCGTGTAAACTGTGTGCTTCGCTTTGCCGCCTTTTCGTCCATTTTTGCTAGGGAAGCTTGCAAGGACATGTTTAGGGTTGTAAAGTAGTAAAGTAAAACCCTAAATACTGCATTTCTTTCTCCCTTTAAAAATGAGACAGAGAGAGAGAGAGTAAGAGCACGGAGGAGAGCGTTCCTTTTGCGTTTGAAGAAGACTTTAGTCGTAGTACATACTTGAACAAACCGGTTAGGAGGTGGCGCACGAGAGAGAGAGTGCTGCTTTTGTGTTATACTAAACTCTTTAGTAGTAGTAATAATTAGGGGAAATTCTCAAGCAAAATGGTCTTAAATCCAGTGGAGAAACTCCGGAAACAGAAGCAGAAACAACTGCTCGCGAAACAAAAGAAACAACGACAACTGAAAAACAAAGAAAAGTTTACGAAACTATCTCGCGAAGAAGTGGAACAGGAGTACGAAAAACTCAAAAGGAAACCAAAATCGAACGTGGATGAGAAAGATGTGCAGAGATTGAAAAGTTTAGAAAAGCGGTTGAAAGAGGAGGAGAAGACTTTTGCGCCGAAGAACGACATCGGACCAACAGCATTAAATGGTGGGGTTAAAAGGAGTAGTAATGGCAACAAAATCGCGTACGATGATTACGTCGGCGGCTCTGCGAGAGATGCGAAAGATAGCGTGTATTATCATCCGACGCTCAATCCGCTCGGGAAACCGCCGCCGGGGAAGCCGCAGAAGTACGTGCAAAGGAAGAGAGGCGGGAAGGTGGACGCGGGGATGGCGTTGCCGGCACCGGAAAAGAGGAAGAGGAAGAGAGACGGGGAAGAAAACACGGAGAGTAGTAGCGGCGAGAGTAGCGACGACGAGGAGGAAGGCGGCGGGAATATTTTCACCAAAATGTTCAACGTTGACAGCAGCGCAAAGGCGAAGAAAGAAAAAAAAGTGCCGGGCCCGCCGAAAGGTCCGCCGCCGCCGTTGTTAGAAGGAGAAGATGCGAGCGAAGATGAGGAGGAGGAAAAGTACACCGACGTTGTCGTTCCGCCGCCGGTAGGACCGCCGCCGGGATGGATGCCGCCTGCGCCGAGCGGGTCGCCGCCGCCGTCGGAGGAGGATGAGGAGGATGAGGAGAACATAGAAGAGATAGTTATAGACGGTATCGTTGTTCCGCCACCACCTCCAGACGATACCGATGAAGACGACGACGAGGAGGAGGAAGACGAAGAAAAAGAAGTAGAAAAAGTAGAAACGACGGCGCCTCCACCTCCGCCTCCGCCGGTTGGTATCGACATTGCCAGGACCATCAACAAACCGCCAATGTTCGGCAACACGCTGGAAATGAAGGCGCAGTCGCACATGGCGTCACTATCTCGACCACCCCCTCCTTCCCACCAACCCATTCGTGCCGCCAACATCTACCAACGCCCGCCGCCGATACACTCGATGAATAATGCTCGCGGCAACAATCCACCGCAACACTTCTTCTCCCCGGCCGTGCCGATGGCTGTAAAAAAGAAGTCTCAAGAGCAAGCCACCATACGCGGCGAAGCGACCACCATCGCCGCGCCGTCGCAAAACCCAGCGTTGCAAAAACTCGTCCCGGCGCACTTGCGCGTGCAAAGAGGCGGCGACCAGAATAGGAAGAAAAAAGTTAACCCGGCGCCAACCGTTGTCGTCTCCAAGGAAAAGAAGGACGAGAAGGGTAAAGACGACCAATACTTGAACTTCTTAGACGACGTGGCCACGTTAGGCGCGTTCCAAGAGTAATAACGACTAATGCGCATTTAATAATGACTAGAAAAACTACAACCTAGATAGAAGAAACGCGACGAACCTCCTCCTACTACTACTCTTCTTCACCCTCCTCCTCCTCTACCACCGCGGAATGTCTCCCAACCGCGCACGGCGGAATCTTCAAAAACTCGTCAAAGTCGTACACCGCCTTCTTCCCGCTCGCGCAACACGACCACCCTTTACTCCTCTCGTGAAAAATCGGCTTCCCTTTGTGATATCGACAACACTCATTCTTATTTTCGCTCTCTCTAAATTTCATTCCGCACCCTGTTCGTTTGCACGTTTGCAGCGCGTTCGGATCCATCTTCGCTTGCTCGAGTTCCTCTTCTCTTTTCTTCTGCTCTTTCAGCTCTTTCGCTCGTCTCATTTTCTCTTCGTTCTTTTTGCTCTCTTCCGGGTGCATTTCGCACGCGAAGCCGTTCGAACACCGAGGACACTTTTCAACACCAAGTGCAACGTCTTTCTCTTCTTTCGTGCTCGTCTTTATCGTCGTCTGTGGTAAGACAACTTGTTCTTCGCTCGAATGCGAATCCAGTTCCCGGCAGCCTTTTATGCTCAAAAACGCGTTGAAATCTTTGCTTCGTTTATTACAACACGGCCAAAGCTTTTCGCCGTCTCGAAACTGAGGCGGTTGAGTGTGGTGCACGCACTTCGTACTTGTGTCGGAGAGGAGACAATCGCAAGAGATGCGTTGACAGCGCAGAGGGAGAATGTTTGACATGTTGTTTAATACATAAAAAATGCGTTACAAAAGTCAAGAAGAAGCGGCTAAAATCTCGATGTCGTCGTCTTCGATGTCTGCTACTACCGCGCTAGAACTCTTTTCGTTGTTGTAATTCGAATCATCTGTATCATCGAGTAAAGGTCGAACGCGCGTGATGGAGGAGACAATCGGCGGTCTCCTTTTTCGTTTCGACGGATGAGAAGTGTGGTTTCTATTAGTATTGGTATCGTCGTCTTCGTCTTCGTCTGAATCATCGTCTTCGACGCATACGGCGACGATACTTCTTTCGTCCTCTTTGACTTTTATCGTCGGTGTCTCGCGAAAGAGCTGGAACCGCCATCGACCGAACGTTTCTGGATCCGATTCAAAGAGTGAGATGTCTTCGCGCTCGTCGTCGTCGTTCCTTTTTTCTGTCACCGCGATGTCAAAGTTCCGGAACGGCCTGCCGGAAATCCCAACCCCTAACGCCTTCACGTAACTTTCGCACAAACACCAATACCTGACAAACATCCTCCTCCCCCAATCCTCCTCTTTAGCTAACGCGGTTTCAATCCTCTCGACCGCCTCGCCTTTCCTAAAATACCTCTTTGCTAATTTCAAGCACGCGTCTTTCGTCCTTCTCTTCTCCACTTCGCAATCGATCCCCACGCGTCTTCCGTCCGTCGTCACCGCCATCGCGACGACATTTTTCGAGTGCGATACGCTAAACTGAATATTCAAATTTTCAGACGACATCGACGTCGAAAACGAGTTCGTCGACTTCTCTTCCTCGTTCGAATTCGCAAAAGAACTCGTCGTCGTCGACTGTTTCAAAAACGGTTTCCCTTTCTCGTTGAACGTAAACTCCAACGAAGACGGATCGACGACTTTACGCTGCGATGGTTTCCTCCCTTCTCTTCCTTCGTTCAAAATGGACGATAAAACCGTCCGAACCATCGCTCGGGTTTGTAATCTCTCCTTTTTCGTTTCCGGGTGTAAACTTTCGATTTGAATCGAATCCAACTCGCGTTTCGAGAGTAAGCGTTCGTATTTTTCGAGCAAACTTGGGGTGTCGCACTCGTTCCGTTGGAGAATGTACACTCGCACTCCATGCTTCGTCTTCTTCGTCTTCTTTGTCTTCAAAACCACGGGGCTGTCTTCTTTCTTGATTACGCAGGATTCTTCTACCTCCTCCTCCTGTTCGTTCGTCTTCGCATTGTTCCGCTGCTGCTGATGAAAATGCTTTCCCGACGGGGAGGAGGACAAAAACGAAGACATCAATGCAAAACGATGTCGACAATTACTTTTCGTCGTCGACAAAACACTCGTTCTCATCATCATCGTCTTTGTCGAACAACTCGTCGTCATCATCATCTTCTCTCTCTCTCTCTCTCTCTCTCTCTTACGCGCGCTGCTCTCTGCAAAAGAGCGCGCAAGTTTTATACGTACAAATAATAATGGCGAGAAAAGTGGTAAAACTCAACAAAACAAGAAAAAGCCTGAGTAACTTAAACCTTAATGGCGAAGAAAGTGTTCTTTTGAGTATTCGTTGAGTATGTGATGTGAATGTATGTACAACAGGACTACAGAGGAGCTAATGTTGAGTGCGCTTGTGCCTTTTCAAATTACTAAGTTGACGAAAAGCTTTATCGCACACATCGCATTCATACGGTTTCTCGTTCGTGTCAATACGCATGTGGTCTTTCAAAGCACTAGAATGACGAAAACGCTTCTCGCACACATCACATTCGTACGGTCTCTCGTTCGTGTGAATACGCATGTGCTTTGTCAAAGCACCAGATTCACGAAAAGCTTTATCACAAAAATCGCATTCGTACGGTTTCTCGTTCGTGTGAATACGCATGTGTATTTTCAAATGACCAGATGTACGAAAAGCTTTATCGCACACATCGCATTCGAACGGCCTCTCGTTCGTGTGAATACGCATATGCGTTTTCAAATTATAGGAATCACGAAAACTCTTCTCGCAAACATCGCACTCGTGTTGTTGCGTTCTCTTCCTCTTCACTCCTTTCTTATTAACAGTCGTTTCTTCTTTTCGTATCTGATGATGATTCGCCTCGAGATCATCCTCCTCCTCAGGAATCCTCGAGCGGTTTTCTTCTTTCTCACCCTTCAAAACCGTCCTCGCGTTCACCGCTCTTTTCGGATGTGGATTCTTTCTTCGTTTGCTCGTAGTATTACTCGTCGTTGTAATTATTATTATTATTTGTAGTAGTAGTAGTAGTAGTCGTACTAAAACGAGTTGTTTGTAAATAATACTCGAGAACAACAACAACAACAACACGCATGTGATTGATGATCTGCGAAAGAGTCAAAAGTTCTCGATTTTTGGCAGTCGTCAGATTTTGAAACCCTAAACCCTAAACTCTTGTGTTTTTAGGAAACTCTCTCCTTTTGCTCTCAAGTTAAAAACACAGACAACAGAAGGAGTTGCTTCTTTCAAATTTTTTTTTCATTCTTGTCGTTGCGATAAAAAACTATCATCATCATCATCATCATCGTCGCTTTCTCTTCTGCTCTTTGCGCGAGAGGCAGCGGACGCTTCCGTGTGCTCTCTCCGCGCTCTCTTTGCAACGAGGCGTTTGTTGTTTCTGAAGAGGAGCGCGTTTGTTTCCGTTTGAAGTCTCTTTTTCTGGTCGTTTGTTATACGTAATGAGTGAAGAGGAACAGAAATCATCCTCCTCCTCTGAGGGAGAGGAAGTTCGAAATCATCATCATCATCGAGAAGTTGTCGTCGTTCTCGCGGAGAAGAAGACAGAAGAAGAAGAGATGAAGACAGAAGAAGAAGAACTGAAGAGGACGAACGTTTCATCGATCCCCCCTACCAAAGAAGAAGCTTCTTTACCAACGACGACAACCATCCCGCAGAAGAAAACATCGTCTCAATTTCACTTCCATCTCCCGCCGTATACTCTGGACGAGGAAATCGCGTACGCGTGGGCGACGCAACCGTTCTCGCCTCGAACCGGCGTCGACGCCGTCTTCGAGTGCTGGATGCAATGCGAAAACGAAGAGTGTTTAAAATGGAGACGGATACCGAGGATTGTTGGGAAGGTTTTAGAGCAAGGGAGAGCGGCGGTGGAAACGCAACTGGTGAAAGATGCCGGGAAAGGGATGATTGTGAGGACGTGCGAAGACGAAGTAAACGAGGACGCGAAAACGACGACGACTACAAATACTACTACCGAAACGACGAATACTAGTAAAAAAAGAGAAATTTGGACGTGTGAAGACGTGGTGGACGCGCGATACGATTCGTGCGAGAAACCGCAAGAACTTTCAGACGACGACATCGACCGGCTGATGGCGGACGCCGACGAAGCGGCGGAGAAGGAGGTGCGGAAACGGATGAATTCGAAAGCGATGAAAGAAGAGGAGAAGAAAAAACGAGCTTACGAATATAACAAACGAAAACGCGACGAGGCGAACGAGTTGAAGATTCAAGCCGGGACGCACGAGAGGTTACCGAGCGGACACGTGAGGAAAATCACAGAGAGGAAGGAAAAGGTCGTCAAAGAACCACGAGTGAAGAAAGAAAAGGTGAGCACGGTGAAAGTACAAAAGGAAAAGAGAGGGACGTTGAAGTACCTCTTGGAGCAAGCGGTTGAAGGCGAGTTATACGTGCCTCCGAGACTACCGAATAAATTCACGACGGAGTGGACGTTTGTAAAGTGCGAGATTGCGTCGTGCGGCAAGCGGCGACGGGTGAAAGCGAACGAGGCAGTCGGGTTAGGAACGAGAGATCGATGGGTGTGTCCGCTGGGAGAGTACGGTGGTTTAAGGCAATTTGCGAGTTGCGACGCAGAGGAAGAGTTTACGAGCGAAGAAATTGAACAGTACATGAAGACGCAAACGGAAGCTTTAGAACAAGAGAAACAGTTGAAGAATTTGTTTCGAGAGTTTTGCGAACGGAATCCGAAATACGTCGTGGACGGATCGTACACAACGAGAGACGGGAAAGTAGTCGTAGACGGGGCAAATAAAGCGGTAAAAATTACAGCACCTACTGTTACTCATATAGTACCACCATCAGCGGTAGCAATGGCGGCGGTGGCGGCGGCGGCGGCGACGACGACGACAACGATGACGACATCCAATCCATCGGAGGCGTCGACGCAAACGACTGAGAATAGAAAGAACCTCAGCGCAAGCAAGTCAAGTAAGGGGGGTCAAGGCGAATTAATCATCGCTTGCATGGCGTTCAAAAAGGGCGACATCACGGGCGAGCAGTTTTTAAATATCGCCGCGCAATCGCCATTTGGTGCCCTTCGCGCGTGTTTTTACGTCTTGTTTGGCGTCGAAACGAGTTCGAATAACAAAGAGTGGATTTTTAACACGCTCGCAAAGAGAACCAAGGACGCGTCGTTTATGCCCACGACCAGACCTCGATACAACAACGCGTCGCGGCAGAGCAATGCTGGAAGTAGTATTCAAGTCGAGACTAAAGCGAAGAAAACCATCGACGAGAAGATTAAGAAGATGGTTGGCAAGAGCACTTTTAACGGTGAAAGCGATAAAAGAGGCTGTTTGCGCAACGGGGCATCATCGCAGAGAGTGAAACTCGAAGTTGAGGTAAAAGCAGACGAAAGCGGAGTAAAAGTAATATTGACTCCAATTGTGAACGGCGTAGAAAAAGAAACAGAAGGGGCAGAGAAGGTTAAAATGGCCGTGGATGTCAAGAAAGAAGACTTTTATAGTAGCGCACGAAACGAAGTAGTAGAGAAGGAGATGACGAAGAAGAAAGTACACGGTCGCGGCGGCGATATCGATAGGCAAGAACAAGCAAAGGGTGCTCTCAACGTGCTCATCGACGAAGAATCTCCTGAAGAAGACCCGAGCGTGTGGCCAGGGGCGCCGCACCCTCGCGTCCTTCCGGAACCGTTCGACGCGGACGCACAACTCCTCGCGACGATTACGAAAATCCCACCAACCATTCGCGTCACGTGTAACGAGCACGACGGCGTATACCTCGTCAGACGAAAAATGTTTCGATGCATGTGCGAGCAACACGGGTGCTCAAAAGTGTCCGGCGAAGGCGATGGGAACGTGTTCGGAGGCGCGGAGTGGGAGAAACACTGCGGAAAAGGATCCTCGAAAACGTGGAAACGCTCGGTCCGAATCGTAAAGCCAGAGGGAAAGAAAGAAATGATTGGAAATTGGTTGCATCGAACAGGATTGCAACCGATGCCATCGCTGTCGACAAGGGACGATCATCTCGACGTAAACGTTGGCGTTGGTGGTTTGAAGAAGCGGAAAACCGTTAGTGGTGGAACGAAAAAACAACAGATTCAGCAAATCATGATGGAGGCGCTCAAAGATCCAGATTCCAACGAAAACTGCGTCTCTTTCAACGGTCTCTCGCTAAAAGATTTAATGCGCGCGTTTAACTTTATTTTTGACGACGCGCATAAGGACGACGAGGAAAAGAAACAGTTCATAGTGCCCGTGCCGGAAACATTCGACGCCTCGCTCGTTGGTCGTTGCGTGGAGGTATTTTGGGCAGAAGAAAACGCGTATTTTCCAGGCGTGATTTCTCGATATATCCCAACCTGCGAAGCCGAAGACGCGAATGCAAACGCTATTTTTGAAATCACCTACGACGACGGCGACGTCGAAAAATTGAAAAACTTTCAGAGCGAAAAAGTGATTTGGTTTTCCAACGAGTACGTCCCAAAGAAGAGGTTAACCGCGGAAGAAGCGTACATTGAGAGCGAGAAGAATCTCGGCCGGTTCGCGTGCGTCTCGAAAGCGTGGCGAGTTGCCGCTTTGACAGTTCTGAAAGCGAGAGGTTCGCGATCACTCGAAGACGCAAAGAAAGAACAAATCGCAAGTCGACAACAAGTTGGATTCGTTCAAGATTACGTTCACCGCGCGGATGTGAGAGAAGTAGCGAGCGAGCGTCAATGCGAACCGATTCGTGGTCACGTGTCTTTGAACTCCTGCTTCGCCGCGGATGCCGAGGAGAATGGAGGTCAAATCATAGATGCCGACCCATGCGATAAAGGCATAGCGAAAGAATGGTACCCGTGCGTCGGTGAACGCAATCCTAGACTGAAATCCGGACGTGATGTTCGCGAACAAGAGACGTACGGGTGTGATTTTGTCACCGGAAGAGACGCCGTCGCCGTGCTCGCGGAGGCTTTGCCCGAATTTTCCGACGACGAGCATTGGGGAATTTACGCAAAGCTCATGAACCAAGTGAACGAATCGTACGGAAAGATGACCCCGGATACTCTTGCAACGCAATCATTAGCGCTCGCCGCGGAGGATATCGCGGAAAAGTTTGAAAGAGCAAACATAACGTCACCAAAGGACGGCATGAAGAATTTGGCGTGCGCCAAAGCGCTTTGGACGTTTTCCAAGAAAGCCCGAGAGAATCCAAATTTGTTTGTCGTTCACAGAAAAGGCTACGGTGTGGTGAACATTCGCGAAAAGAACATACAGAAAGGCGAATTCGTCGTCGATTTCTTGGGCGAAATCTACCCTCCTTGGGCGTGGATGGAAAAGCAAGATGCGATCAAGCAAGCGCAAAAAGCCAAAGGACTGAAAGATATTGGCGCGCCCGAATTTTACAACATGCAAATGGAACGGCCTGGAGGTGATAAACACGGCTTTGGCTTACTCTTTTGCGACGCAATGCACTACAACAATTTTGCCGCGCGAATGTCGCACTCTTGCGAACCGAACGTGCAAGTCATCCTCACCGTCGTCGACGGTAAATACGAAATTCATTTCTACGCCACTCGAGAGATTCAAAAAGGAGAGGAGTTGTGCTATAACTATCACAGTTGCTCGGACTCGATGAAAGAAGTCGAAGCGGCGTTTTGTTTGTGCGGCGCGAAGAAATGCCGAGGGAGTTACCTTTCGTTTGTCGGTGAGAACAACAACTCGCAAGTGTTTGACTCGGAACATCGGATCTTGGATCGATACGCGATGTTGTTGGACGCCATCGACGAGGCGAAAGAGAAGCGCGAAGGGAACGACGACAACGATGAAGTCGTCAAGACGCGATTGGCAAGTTTAGGTTTTCGAATTGGTTGCGGCATTCTCTCCGACGCGCCGAAGTGGTTGACGAATTATTACGCGAAAGTTGCTTCCTTCATCGATCACGAACGTGAAACGTTGCCCCCGCTCATTTACGAAGCCGCGAAGGAACATCACATCAACAGGAGGAAACGCGGGGATCCGGGATATCGAGGTGAATTTGTTTATACCGAGAAAAACGCCGAAATCGAAGCTATGGCGGTAAGAGAGAATAGAATTCAAGCGCTTGCCGTGTGCATGTCAAAAATTCGTCGTTTGTTGACGTTAGGAGAAGGTTTCGATTCACCGAAATATGGCACGAGTCCGCCGCCGTACGCGAAATTATCCGCGAAGGAGACCATCGAAAAGTTTTGGTGCAACAAAATCGTTACGGCGCCGCCAAATGTTGCGCCAGCGGCAGATTCTGATGATCCGACGACAACAGCGACGACGACGACGACGGCGCCGCCGCCGACGACGACGATAGTAAAAGCAATATCACCAGTAAACGGTGGCGCCGGAAAGAAACGGAAAGGAAGAGGCCGGTGGTCGAAAGGTGCGAAGAAAGAAGAAAACGGCACCGTCAACGGGGGAGTGGAAAGTAACGCGCCAAAAGATAAACCGCATGAAAACGCGCCGAGCGTTGCACTGTTCCTTTCTCAAATCATCGCGCAACACTCCAGACGCAAGACGCTCTCGCACGCGCAGCGCGAAAAGTACCTCTCGTTTCTCTCCTCTCTGAAGTTCAAATCGAAAGAAATGATGGATTTGGTGCCGGCAGCGGGAGATGAAGAAACCAACGAAGACGACGACGACAACGAAAATCGTTTACTCTCCAAGAATCGCGCCGCGTTACTCTGGCTTCGCGACGCTTTACTTGATCTCCCCGTAACGCCGTGCGCTCGTCACGACCTCTGCGCCGACATCGTCCACCTCTTTTCCAACACCGAACATTTCTACAAATTCGACCATCTCGCTCCGTGTTACCAAACGCAAGCGGGGATACAAATAGACGTCCGCGAAGACGAAGTGATGGCGTTCGGCGTCGGTGCGCAAGCCGCGTCACACAAAATCGCCAGTTCGCACTCAAAGAAGTATAAATACGATTACATACCAGCCGCATTGCTTTCGTGGCATAAACAAGAATTGGCCGATCCAACGAAGCTCGTCCACGTTTCATTTAAAGGATGCGCGTACTTGCCGGACATTTCGTGTTGCTACGGCGTTCGCGCGGAAGCGAAGCCGATCGTCAACGGATGCGATCTCGAAAATCGATCAAAGTGGCTCTCTTGTCTGACCGAGAAAATAAACGAACCGTGGGAACCGAAAACGGGTCCTTGGGCGGGGACGAACGCGCAAAAGTTGATCGGCTCGCCGATGTTGGACGCCTGGAGGAAGAAGCAGTCGATGTTGGACGAAAGCGCTTTAGATTGGTTGAGGACGAGGAAAGCGACGGATGTCAGTTTGCAGCACGTGTTACAAAACGCGCAATCAGTTGGGTACCAGAAGAATTATAATAACGATCCGGCTTTATACGAAAGCGGCAGATTGCAGCAAGTCGAGAGAGCGTTGGCGGCGCCGATGAACTTTGCGTCGAACGGCGACGACGAAGAACAAGGACACCTCAGCAAGAAAGCGAAGCAAGAGTTAGCTTCGCTGGCGCCGTGGTCGTTCGACCCAAAAGTCAAGATACACCCCCCGGGACCAAAGTCCATGAAAGATTTCTCGGAAGTCGCTAAGAATGGTGGAGGACACAACAACGAAAACATGGATGTTGACGAGGCGCACGTGGCTGTCGTTGAAATCGCGAAGAAGAACGTCTTTGAGAAAATGGCGAGATAATAAATGAATGAACACCTATTAGTATAAAAGAACAAACAATTGTAACATCAAAAGATAAACACCTGCTGCGTTAAACACACTGCTACACGCTACCTGGCTGCTAAACACTCTAATATCTTATTCCTTCTTTCCTTCTTCTTCTTCTGAAGCGTCGTCGTCCTCATCGTTATTCTCTTCGGAAGAGGATTCTTCTTCTTCTTCGTCGTCGTCATCGTCTTCCGCGGACTCATCACCTTCTAACTGATTCCCATCTCGTAAAACCTCTCTTGCGAATCGACAGGCGCACAATAGAATCTTTGACATGTCAGCCGCGCCGTTTGGTAAGCGCTCTCGAATCGTCGCCAACGCCTTTTCCTCCCGGCTTTGTAAAAACGTTAACCAAATATCGTTGGAAACACCTAACAAATCCCAATAATACGGATGACCGGCTTTAAACGCAATCGTGAGCTTTTTTGAGATATCCGCTGACGTGAGTTTGAGTGTTTCGGCTATATCCTCGACCGCTTTACCGCCTAGATGTTGGATTAAAATCTCCTCCACGTCTTCCGGAATGGGCGTCTTGCGTTTCGCGCCGCGAGTGAGTTCGAGTTGTTCTTTTGTTTTTGATTGTTCTGGTTGTCCCGATGTCGTCGTCTCGTTCTCTAACGTCGTCAGCGCCGCTTCACGAAGCGCGGCGTATGGTTCTATTTCTTCGTCATCGTACTCAACTTCATCATCATCAACATCTTCTTCTTCGTCGTCGTCGTCCGGATCGTATTCGCCTTCTAAAATCCTACCGCGAAAGACGAACCCCTCCGGAACCGGATCCATCTCGTACCCATCCCCTCGCATCTTATTCAGCGCGACCCACAAATCCAAACCAACCATCGCATCGATCGCGGCGTACGTCAATTGCTTCTTGTCCAACTTCCCGTCCCGTTCCCAATTCGATGTTCTCGTGTTCCCGTCCTTCGGCACTCGCTTCTTGAGCACCCGTATTGCCAATCGAGCTAAACTCCATCGCTGACTTGCGTTATTGTTATTATCTCTCTCCTGTTCTTTCCCAGAAACACTTTTACCGCTACTCCTCCCATCACCGCTCGCAACATTCTTCGCCTTCGCCAACGCGTCCAACTCCACCACTCCGTTCACGCGTACCTTAAAATCCCTTCGTAGCTTTTGCGCGTCCCCTCTCGCGTTCACGCCGGCTTTCCTCACCGCGGGGTCCTCTAAAAACCGAACCAGTTTCGACGGGAGTGGGTTTTTACACTTCAGACGTTTCCCGAGTCGTATCAAAACGACCACATTTTTCGTTTTCGACGACGACTTTGTTGAAACGTCGGTGGTTAAATACGCCAACTGTAGTAAACTCGTCTTCGCTTCGCCTCCGCCTTTCTTATACAGCACTTTCCACTCCATGTCGAATCCAACCACGAGAGACTGTTGATTCCTACCAAAAGTACCACCGCTTCCACCACCATCGCAAAAGTGGTCCAATTTCATCGCTTCGCGATAGATTCGTTCGATTGCCATTTCGATGTCTCTTTTCGTCTCCGCGAGGACGATTTCTGTCCGAGCTTCGTTCAGTTTGTACTCCGAAAGCAACAGATGTTGTTGGGGAAAATCACAAACGTGATTTTGTTTCCTCGTTACAGCATTGGTATCATCATCATCATCACCGGTCAAAGTTTGGTGTTGTTTTTGGTCGGTAAAAAAACTCTCATCATCACAGCGCGTTGTTACTGCTCTTGCTGCTGATGATGAAGGTACTTTCAGTCGCTTGGTGGTCCTCGCGTCGTCCATCATTTTAATAAACGCGCGTACTAAAATCTCTCGAGAAATTTTGAATTTTCCCTCTTTAAGGTTTGCTCAGTTTTAGGGTTTCAGTAATGGTTAGGGTTTAGGGGTCTTGAGGATTGGAAATTTCTTCTTTGCGCGCGCGACAGAACAAAGACGCACGGACGGCTTCGAGGGCGACGAAAGCATCCGCAAAAGCAGTATTTATTATTATCAGCACTATCGGCAGAATTTTACTACGATGCAGTCCTCGTCGTCGTCCTTTTCTTCTTCGCGCTGTTGTAATAAAGGCGCTTCGTCGTCGTCATCTGTTCCCCGCTTTTGCTCGAAAGCGTTCAGAACACCGACGAGAACGAGAGTACGAGCGAACCCGTTCGAGAAATCCCCGATCGTCCTCTCCGAAGACAGCTCGGAACGAACCGTTTTAGACGTCCTCGAACGAACCAGGGAAAGTTTGCTCGAAGACGAGGAAGTGTCCAAACAAAACGCGTTGGCGAATTACGGAAACATGTTGAGGCTTCCCGGAGGACCAAAAATTTTAAGCGAGATTCCGCCGGAGGTATTACCGATGTTACTGAGACTACCGACGACGAGAGGGGACGTGGAAAAGCTGAGGAAGGCGAAAGATGGGTACGAACAATGGGAGGAGGCCTTGAAGAAAGGGTTTTTACCGAAATCTTCGTCTTCGTCTTCGTCTTCGTCGGCGAACGGATTCGACCCCCACGCGGTGGATTGGCCGGAGGACGAGACGTTTCGGGAGGCGTTGTTGGAAACGTTGGGGGAGTTAGATATGGCGAGGTTTACGAGGAAGTTTCCTCCGGTTTTGAAGACGTTGATGCGGAACGTTTTGGATATTTTGTACCAGTACGAAGTCGCGATGGATGGCGAGGAAGAGGAGGATCCGAATTCTGATCCGAGGCAAAGCACGGAGAGCAGTCAGAGCAGAGGCGGGGAGCAAGAACCGAACGAGGACGAGGAGATGAACCCAGATGGAAGCGGAGCAGGGGACGATACCAATCAAGAGGAAGGCGATCCTAACGGGGAGACGAGTGGAGGTGGCTCCAGCGGCGACGGCGACGGGAAAGACGAAACGGACGTGGACGACATCGAGATGAACATGGAATCGAAGGAAAAAGACAACGACGCGTCGTCGAACGCGGAGGAGAAACGGAAAGAAAAAGAGAAACAAAAGAGGGAAATGGTGGAAAAGATGATGGAAGATTTCAAAGAGCAATGGGAACCCGCGGTGGATAAACTGGAAAAAGCCTCGAAAGCGTTCGAAGGTTTAGATTTGAACGATTTAACCGAAGGGCCGGAAGGGTTTGATTTATCCAAAGGGTTGTGGCAAGTCACCGGTTGGGAAGAGATGGAAAAGTTGCGGAAAAAGTTGCAAGATTTGAAGGAACTGAGAGACATCGTGCGTTCTTTAGGACGCGGTTCGGGAAGAGGCCCGTTAAAACGCGCCCCTCGACAGCGCGAACGCAATCGATTCCCGGAAGGCTTGACGCGATCGCCCATGGAACCCGAACAAACGAGCGGTTTAACTCGCTCGGACGACATCTCGCGCGTACTCCCGGCCGAGCTTCAACTGTTAGCTATGAAAGACTCCGCCGCTGCTCGCCGATTACACTTCGCACGTCGCGCCGAACGTACGTTAGCTACGTACGAACGCGTCGGGTGGGCGGAAACGCCCGCGGTTACCGTCGAAGGGTTCGAAACCCGTCCCGCGGCGGAATGCGGTCCAATCATTGTCTGTCTCGACACCTCTGGCTCCATGATGGGCGCCCGCGAAACCGTCGCCAAGTGCATGACTCTCGAGTGCGCGAGACAAGCGCGCACGACCAACCGCCCGTGTTTCCTCTACGCCTTCTCCGGCCCGGGCGATTGCATGGAACTCGAACTCAAAGTCTCCGCCAAGGGCCTCTCCGATTTACTCGCGTTCCTCGAAGGCTCATTCCACGGCGGCACGGACGTCGACGAACCCTTCGAACGCGCCTTGGCGCGTTTAGACACCGAAGAGTGGGAAAACGCGGACATCCTCCTCGTCACGGACGGTGAAATCAAACCCATGCAAGAAGACTTGTTGGACGCGCTCGACCAACGCAAATCGGAGCGCGGGTTGAAAGTCCACGGACTCGTCGTCGGAGAACAAGGGAACCCGGACGTCGTCGAGGCGGTGTGCACGCACACGCATAACTTTAGGAGTTGGTCTGCCGTTACGTAATTTGTATATCATCATCTCGTAAACCTCCCGGGCATCGATACCGATTGAATGTAATCAATCAATCCCAAACGCTAAATAAATCCAAATCCAAACCAAACGCATTCCCTCACACCTTGAAACGCAACGCGCGACGACGCGAGGACGAGGACATGCCACCTCGGCGCCGCAAAAAACCTACCGCACATGGTGGCGGCTTCAACGAGTTACCTCCATCTCCACCCAGACGCCTCCTTCCCTCCAAACCTCTCCCAAACCCAACGAACGTTTCCTCGCTCCGCCTTCGGGAAACGAACCGTCAACTCCGTCCGCTCGAATTCCAATCCTCCGTCGCGAGATACAGCATCCACCGCGGGTTTACCATCGCGAGCGAGAAACAATTCTCGCGAATATGGAACGGGGGGGTCACGTGTTTAGAAATTGGCGGGACGATGCGCGAAAAGAGGTTCGCTTTAGTCGGGACCGTGGATGGAAGCGTGGTGATGTATGACTCGATGGATGGTTTCGGAGGTGGACGAGAAGAAGAAGAAGAAAATTTCAATCGGAACGAGAGGAGGAATGTGGAGCCTATTTTTGCATCCAACAGGAGATTTGGTCGTCGCCGTACCGATGGTGCAAACGGTATCGCGAGCGGTGAAAATGGAGCGCGCATCGTGCGGACGTCGCAAGGGCACGAGAAGTCGGTCTCGGCGGTGGCGTGGTATCCCGAGGACGCGAGTGCGTTTTTTAGCGCGTCGTTCGACGGGACGGTGAAGTTGTGGGACGCCAGTCGCGCGGAAGTGGCGGCGACGTACGCGGCGTCTGTTGATTCTGGGAGAGGTGGACGGAGTGGTGTCGCGCTCGGTTCGAGAATACGGGACGTGAGTTTGTCTTTGTCGAGTCATTTGAATAACGATTTAGTCGCGGTGGCGACGGATGAGCCGGACGTGAAATTGTGGGATCCCGGGAGTAACGTGGTGGGAATGACGTTACCGAAAGCGCATCCGGGCGGGTGTTCCAAGACCGCCTGGTCGAAAGAGAACGCGTTTTCTGTGATTACGTGCGGGTTTGAGGGTCGATGTGCGGTTTGGGACGCTCGGCGGTGCGCGGCGCCGTTGTTTAGCATGGATAGGCGGAGGAGTAATAGCGGCGGAAACGGCGGCGGTACCGAAGGTTTAGGAACATCAGGGTCGTGGAGCAGTTTGAGGAAACCTATAGATTTTTACGACGAAAACGCGAGGGCGCACGCGGACGGGATAGAGAGCGTATTGATACACCCAAACGGTCGTTCGGTTTTCACGAAAGGGTTTGGATTCCGAAACGACGCGAGGGTTCGCGAGTGGGATTTGCGCACCGGTCGGTGCGACGCGACAAAATTCGAACGATTTTCGAATTCGTCGTCGTCGATGACGACACAAAATGCTCGGGGCGGCGTAAGTGCGATGAACACGGGTAGCGGCAGTGGTAGGGGTTCTACAGCTGGTGCCGGGACGGCGTCGGCGGCGTCGGCGCAGTATCGGTATTCAACAACCATGTCGTGCTCGGAAGACGGCGTGAACGTTTTCGTGCCTTCGCAAGACGGGTTGATACTCGTGTACGATTCTCGAACCGGCGCGATTTCGGAGCGCTTGAAGTGTCACGCGGACCGAGTGACTTCGGCGCAGTTTGTCGCCCGCGAGTGCGAATTGTTCTCGGCGAGTATGGATGGGTTTCTCGTTCGATGGAAGAGCAAAAATGCAAGCGCGGCGATGAGAACGACGATGGGTACCAACCGCGAAAGCGAAAGAGATTGGGTGAGCGACGAAGATGATGATGAAGAAGAGAATGTTGGCGGGCGCGGGGGCGGCATGTATAGGAACGTACGCGCTCGTCGATGATGTATTATTTAGTATTTTATAAAATAGTTTCGGGGGATTGTTAAAGCCCTCCCTCCTTCCTTGTATATCGCGCGTAGGTTTTGTAGAGTAAACACGTGTATATCTATTTCGGCGAACACGTCGATGGCGGTCCATTAACGCCGCCGGTACACGTAAATTTAGCGTTGAACGCGTCCGCGTTTAAGAATCTGTTGTTAAGAAAAGGCCGAAGAGTACTCCTCAGTGCGAGTCTCTCGCGACGAACGCAAGAACTTTGCGCGCGGTCGAGGGAATGCGCGTAACACTGTATAATAAAAATAATAAATATACTACAAGTTTTCGAGCGCTCTCTCGCTCGGTAGCGGTGGGCAGGTCTTTTCTCTCTTCTTCTTCTTCTTCTTCTTCTTCTTCTTTTTTATCGTCCGTCTTGTAAATCCGTGCACGATTCTCCGACGTAATTTTCGTTGCACTCGCAGACAAAATCATCGCCGTTGAAATATAACCTAGCCCCGCCGGGCGGTTCGCACGCCATCGGCGTCAGACGTCTGATGGACTCCGCGATGGCGGTAACGACTGTACTCGGCGAGTTGACGGAACCGTCTTCGTTGATGGTTGTCGAACACTGCGAGGTGCTTCCGCTGGCGGATGAACCATCGATCCACTTTTCCATCATGTATGCCATCACGCTCTCTCGTTCGGTGGGACTGAGTCTCTGGTTAAAATACAGGACTTCGCCGACGAGACCGTGCATGTGTTCGGAATCCACATTTACTCCGCCAATATGCGGCTCGCTCATTGCGTCCACGTCATACCGACCACTGATGCTGAATGACTTGTTTAAACTTGGATCGTTATCAATATTGAGAAAGCCATCGGTATTGCCATAATAAACATCTGCTACGTGCCACATGTCAAAGTCTGCCTCGACTGTCCCCATGTTGGCGTTGTTATCGGCGCTCATCCCAACCTTATTATTCCCGGTCCCGCGCGTCCCGAACTGGTAAGAGGGATCATCAGACGAATAGTCGCCTAAAATGACCCCTTTCTCCATGTACCCAATCTGATTATACGCGATAATAATCTCGGGATTCTTCCCTAGCTTGGTAGTCCCAAACCTCACGCCTCTCGCCGAATTCACGTCGTTGAAGAAAGCCGCGCCGTTTCCGAGATGAACACCGTGCATGTACTCCACGTCTCCAAAAATTTCAATACCGGACGCATTATTCACGATATCAACGGCTGAATTCATCATCGCCCCAGATTCGAACGTATCCTCGTAATAACTGTTCGAAAAATCAATCCAATGCGTCAACGCGCTCGGGAAATTCGCCGCGGACGCTCCACTATAGCACGAAGTAAACGAGTCCGGATCAATACCTAACGTATTCTCCACGTTCGTCACTCGAACATCGTACACTTCAACATCCGTATCGTTCACGTACAGACTTCCCGACACCCGCAAATGCCCGTTGACTAAAAACTCGTCGCTTTGCACGTGCACTTCGCCGTCGCTCCGAACGCCCACGGTGCCATTGCGAAACCGCACAACCGGGTAATTCGCGCGGACTTGGAGCACGAACGCGGCGCTACACGCGAGCACGAAGAGACAGACGAGACGGAGGGGTGGATGCGAACGTGTCGTTATCATTTTGCTGATCGTCATTCCCGGACGCTTCTTCCTTTTCTTCGTATCTCGCCAGAAAGAGGAATGGTGGAGCAAGAAATTTTCCCCTAGAGGATGTCTCTCTCTCTCGTTCTTTGCGCCAAACGAAGGCTCTTCCGCGAGACAGAAACACCGACGACGACGTTCTCTCTGCTCTCTCTCTCGCTTTCGTTTCGATCGCGGAGAAAAGACAACGAGGCGTGTGTTTGTCCTCGCAGATTTCCGCGCGCGTGTGTTCAAATTCTGTCGACCGATGGGAAATTCTCCCCAAAAGCTTTGCGCTCTGTCTCTGTCCTGTACTTGTTTCGAGACAGAAAGACGCACGAAAAACGTCGCCCGCGAGTACTCGCGCTCTCTCGACGGTCTCGCAACGTCCGCGTATCTCTCTCGGTCGCGTATTCGCGAGTGTAAAGAGAGAGAGAAACGATCCAAAATTTGTGCGGAAATTGCTTTTTTTTTTTCCTCTTTCCTTTATTCTCCAATTAAGTGCTCACAATTTTCACAGAGGGCTGGCGAGAGCGAAACGACGACGCGCTGCGAGATCCTTCTTTTCGAACCCAACACACACCGGGAGAAGATGACGACGGCGAAGAAGAAGAAAGAAGAGAACTTTATTAGCGCGCACTACTTTCGTTCCGTTTAAAAATGTGTTGTTTGCTGTGTGTGATGACTTCTAATAAAAATATAACAATCTTAATCTTCTAACGATGATGAGAATTAATGTGATGACTTCTATGTTGTTGGTGTCGGTGTCGCTCGAACGTCCACCTCTGCGGAATCATCTTCGTCGTCGGGGTCGCCAACACCGTCGCCGCAGTCTTTTCCGTTTCCGTGGAGTAAAAATATGTCCGGCCCGTTTTTATCGACCATCGTTCGGTTGGCGTGTTGCATCAACCGAAATATTTGGTTCGTGAGAACGGCGAACCATATGCCTCGTAAACCCAAGGAGAAGTGACCAACGCCTCGTAAAACGACGGCGAGGGCGAGGAAGTTGAGCAAGTGCGCGCGAAGTAAATATCGCGCGTCGCCGGCGCCGATGAGGATGCCTTCGCTGACAAAGACCACCGCCGAGACGCACTGGGAGACGAGCATGTAAACAGAGACCGATCGGACCAAGGATTGGACGTAAAAATCCGTGGTGAACGCTCCAGAGGCAAACGCGGAGACCAAGAAGGCGACGATGGAGATGAAGACGCCGACGGCGAAGGAAAGAAGGAGGAGTTTTTTGGCGATGGTTTTCGCTTTCTCCGCGTCGCGTTCAAAGTCTCTGGCGATGAAGGAGGTCGAGGCCACGAAGAGCGGGTCCACGAAGTAGGTGAGCGACCAAAAGACGTTCAAGGCTATTTGGTGCGCGGCCATGACGGCATTCCCTAGGTGCAGAGCGGTCGTGGTCATCATCGTGTACACGCCCATGCGGCAGATTGAGGAAAAGAAGAGCGCCGAGCTGACTTTGGTGATGCGTTGGATTTCCGTCGCAGTCGGCGGAGACTTCCACTCGGGACTTCCTATTTTCGGTAACATCTTTTGCCCAAAGAGTTGCGAGGAGAACAGAACTGCGGAAGCGCACTGCGCGAACAACGTCGCGGACGCGGCACCTCGTAAGCCGTACGAAGGAACGAGCAAGAAATCGCCGAAGACGTTGAGCACCGCGGCGAAAGCGAAGATTCTCAACGGCGTTTTGCTGTCTAATTTCCCAATAAACGCGCCTTGCGCGCAATAGGAGGCCAACACGAACGGCGTCGCGAAAGCACGTATTCGCAAATACGGCGCCGCCGTCGCGAGCAAACTCTCCGGCGTTCCAACTACACGTAAAATATCGCTCGCGAAACAATTCAACGCGATCAAAGAGACCATGCCAAACGCGACGGAGAAAAACAGCGATATCGACACGCTCCTCCTAATTTTATACTCTGCGATTTCGCACCCTTCGTTGAATTTCACGTAGTGTCTCGCGACCATCCCAGTCGTCGTGATGGACAGAAACGAAAAGAGTTGAAAAATGACTTGGAATATAGCCGCGTTAGGTCCGAGCGCGGTTAACTCGTTCACGCCGATTCTCCCGACAAACATCGTGTCGATCAAAGACATCAGCGGATCCGCTAACAACGCGCCCAGCGCGGGAACCGCCAACGTGAATATCTCTTTCGTCTCCTCGCCGTCCAGTATCATCTTCATGGAAAAGTTCGTAAACGCAGACGAAGAAGACGAAGACGACGACGAGGTCGTCGAAGCGCTCTCGCCCGACTGTCGTCGTCTTCGTCGTCTTCGTCTCTGCTTTTCTTTGTCTTCTTCTTCTTCTTCATCCTCGTCCACCGACGAAAAATCTTCCGGCCGAAACCCGCCTCGCGAGGACCGGTCGTAATAGCTCGTCATCGTCCGCTCGGTCATCTCTGCCGCTTTCTTTCTCTTACTATTTTTTCCTCCTAAAACTCCTCCTCCTCCTCCTCGATGTGATGATACAAAAACGCCGCGCTTCTCCCCTCGCGCGCGGAGGACGCACCTTTGGTGCAGTTTCATCACCTTTTGTTGCTTTCTCTTCTCATCGTCATCATCATCGTTAAATACACGCAAAAACATCATCTTCCCCAAAGTCGTCGTCGCTTTGCTCCTCGACAAAGAACGACGACGATTCCGACCGCACTCTCTCTTCCTCGAGGACGAGCTCTTTCGTTGTTGTTGTTGCCACGATGGAAGCACCGATATCGTCACCATCGGAATCCTTTTCACGTCTTCCCTCTATGATGAACACATATAAAACGCAGGAGGAGGAATAAATACACGCGGGAGGACGCTCTCGTCTCTCTCTCTCCTCAAAAGATAACGATCGACAAACAATACGCGCGTCAACCTTTAAATAGTAATAAAGTATATGTGTTAAATATAACAGAGAATAGTATGTACAAAATGTGCGAGTTGGTTTGACGCTTTTTCTTCTCCTCCTCGGGTTCCCAAACGACGCCAAAAAGAGCACAAATTAGAGGAGAGTAAGACACAGAGACTGAGGAGTAAGAACTTAAGGACTTAGAAAGTCTAATTTTTAGGGTTTTATAGTAAGAAAGACAGACTCAGAAGTAAGCACTTACAGACTAAGGGTTCGTTAAAAAAATAAACCCTAAATTTTGCGTTTCAAAACTCTCTCTGAAAAGTCTGACTTTTTTGCTTTGACGAGTAGATTTGACGCATCACAATCAAAGACTTTGAGCGCAGGAGTACGAGAGAGATTCAGAGAGAAACAAAAGAAGAAAAAGAAGGAAAGACGCGACGATGATGACGACGCCGTTTTTTTACGCGTTGTTCTTTAAGCGAGAAACACCAGCAGTGGTGGCGACGACGACGACGAGAAATGATTTTATCCTTTGGGGCGTCTGCGTCGTTTCCCTCGCGTCGCTGATCGCGTTCCTTCTCTTGGTCGTTTTGGACGTGCTCGCGCGTAAAGTTTTCAAATCGAAGAAAACGCCACCTTTGATCGAGTGGAACGGCGGTTTGAAAATCCCTCTCGTCGGCGGGATGCTGGAGTTTCTGAAAGGCCCGATGAAACTGATGGCGAAAGCGTTTCCGAAATACGGGGAAGTGTTCACCGTGCCGGTGTTTCACGAGAGAATCACGTTTTTGATCGGACCGAAAGTCTCCGAGTTTTTCTTCAAAGCGAAGGATGTAGAGATGTCGCAGAAAGAAGTGTACGAGTTTAACGTGCCGACGTTCGGGAAAGGCGTCGTTTTTGACGTCGATCATCAGACGCGAGCGGAACAGTTTCGGTTTTTCGCGGATTCGTTGAAGAGCGAGCGGTTAAGAACGTATGTCGGGATGATGGTGAAAGAGGCGGATGCGTTTTTCGAGAAGTGGGGAGACGAAGGCGAGGTGGATTTGTTGGACTCTTTGAGCGAGCTGATCGTTTTGACCGCGAGTAGATGTTTGCTCGGGAGAGAAATTCGCGAGAATTTGTTTTCCGAGGTGACGGCGTTGGTGCACGATTTGGATAAAGGGATGGTGCCGTTGTCGGTGTTTTTCCCGTACGCGCCGATCGAGGCGCATAGGAAAAGAGATAAGGCGAGGAAAGATTTGGCGTTGATTTTTGACAAGGTGATTCAAGCGAGAAGAGAGAGCGGGAGTTTGGAGCCGGACGTGTTGCAGACGTTCATCGACGCCAGGTATAAAGACGGGTCGAAGTTGACCAACGACCAAGTTTTGGGGATGTTGATCGCGGTGTTGTTCGCCGGGCAACACACCAGTTCCATCACGAGCACGTGGACTGGATTACTCGCGATTGCGAATAAAGAACGCGTGATGCCGTATCTCGAGCAAGAGCAGCAAAAAATCATGAAAAAACACGGCACGAAGATTGATTTCGACGTGTTGGCGGAAATGGACGAGTTACACTTTGCGGTGAAGGAAGCGTTGCGAATGCACCCGCCTTTGATCATGCTTTTGAGAAAAGCGCAGGTGAACTTTGACGTGGAGACTTCGGACGGTAAGAAATACACCGTCCCGAAAGGCCACATCTGCGCCACCTCTCCGGCGTTTGCCCATCGCATGGACTCCGTCTTCAAAAACCCAAACACCTACGACCCGCAACGCTTCAAATCGGACGAAAACAAGTTCGCCTCGTACATCGGCTTCGGCGCCGGTCGACACGGATGCATGGGCGAAACCTTCGCCTTCATGCAAATCAAAACCATCTGGTCCGTGTTGATTCGAAACTTTGAGTTTGATTTAATCGGCGACTTACCCGAACCCGATTACGAAGGCATGGTCGTCGGCCCGAAACATCCGTGCAAAATTCGATACAAGAGGAGAGACAGGAAGAAAAACGGCTTGATGAAATCGCCGTCCACGATGAGTAAATCATTTAAAGCGTGAGACTTTGAAATAAATAATTATTTAAGTACCTCTTAGTACTCGTTCGTCCCCCCGCATGCGTATCCCGCCCAACATTCAAAAGACCTCTACTTTCGATGCGTCATTAAAAATAACATCAACACCAATACTAATAATGTTTCGACAAAACGCGAAACGCATCGCGCGATCGCTCCTCGCTTCCACCAGTAAAGGGAGCAACGCTGTTCCTCCTTTCTCGAATCCACCGACGATGATTCAAGCGATGCATACCATACATCGAGCGCGTCGTTTTGCATCCAAATCGAGCAAAAAACGCCCGCATTCAGAGTCTGAAATCCTCGCGATGATCCGCTCACAAATCGCCATCCCAGTTCCCTCGGACATCCCAGACGGCACGAACAACATCGACGACATACCGGAAGGCGTTTTATACGGCGAGTTTAACGACCCAACGGCCGAGAGGCACTTGGAGACGCAAACGAAAGAGGAAAAAGAAATCAT
>Ga0257106_1000371_pt1 | contig 27182 bp, 21 predicted proteins | sample LP_taG_3_FD_190177 | JGI IMG/M metagenome (GOLD analysis project Ga0257106, IMG submission 190177) | Marine microbial communities from Northeast Subartic Pacific Ocean, Canada - LP_J_2011_P26_10m | ecosystem: Environmental > Aquatic > Marine > Oceanic | place: Canada: Northeast Subartic Pacific...
CATCGGGGTGCACACCACTTGCATGAGCGGCGGCGAGAGGAGCTGCGCGGCGGCGCCCGCGAGTTGCGGGGCCATCCCGAATCGCGCCACCATGCAATCCTTCGCCGCATCCGGGACGACGAACGCGCCGCCTATGGTGAGGCAGTCACGCGCGGCGAACAGGATGTAGGATGTGGTGGGTACCGCTACCGCGGTGGCTCCCGCGGCGAGGGCGGCGCCGAAGAGCCTGGCGAACGCGGCGTCTTTAAGGATGGACCCGCCCATGTTAACGCCGGTGACAACCCCGAACTTGCCCCACTCGGCGATGGGCCCGTCCGTGCCGGTGCGCTCGATGACGACGTCGCTGACGTTCTTGGCGAAGTAGGTGCCTCCGTAGACTCCCGCGACCATCCAGAGCGCGGGGGACGTGAACGCCACCTTGGGGTTCTTGACGAACTCCCCCGCGGCGCCGAAGATCGCGCGCGCGAGCGAGCCCCCCGGGGCGGTGCCCGCGGCTGCTGACACGACCGCGCGGTCGACGCACATGAGGAAGGGCGCGACCGCGACGGACGCGGTGAGGCCCGCGGCCATGGCCACGGAGACATCCGCGACCGCGGGGATCGCGGCCGCCTCGTCCTTGGTCCTCTGCGCCACCCCCATGATGTCCCCCTCGGTGCGCCGACGGATAGATCCCCCGTCGAAATAAAAGTTGTAGAATCAACCCTGATTCTTATCTCCGGGCGGAGTCCTGAGTGCTGCCGCGGCCGGGGTATCGGCCGCGCGCGAACTACGAAACGCGTGTGGACCTTCCTTTCGGTCGCACGCTTCCCTCGCGGCGGTCGCCTCGCGGGGTGGTTAACAGTGATGGGGCCTGTTCTGCGGCTGGTGATGGGGGTATTTCTCCGGCTGACTCAGGCCGTCCTTTCACTTTTCACAGGACGCTCCGAAAAAACCAAAATTTGCCTATGGGCTTTGTGACTTGGAAGTCGCGAATTCCAATTGCGTTACAACGGTCGAATCAACAGACTGGCAGATTGCAGATTGTGTGCTATCCACCATGGGCGGCTCGAACTTCCTTTCAACAGTGCTTTCAACTATCATCTTTCAAGTGGCCAAAACGCGATGAAATTGAAAGCGCTTCGGACGTCCTTGACCCACACTCTTGTTAACCGCGCCAAACGAAACGACCAGCCAGCCATTGTTGTTTGCTCCGACAGCAGAGGGGGGAGACCCAGGTACCAGGGGGGGAGACAGACCAAGTTAAACATGGGCTCTCTCCTCCCCGACGGGTTCCTTCGCGCCGCCCCCGCGGACCTCCTCGACGCGGAGGAGACCCGATACGAGCGCGACCTCAAGACCGCGCTGGAGGAGTCCATGCGGCTCGACGAGGTTGAGCGCGACCCGGACGTCTACCTCGCGGTCCAGGCCATGGCGCGGATGGAAGCCGGGGAGGAGGACACCAATATCGAGGTGATCGATGAAGACGACGACGACGCGGCGTCGGCGGCGTCGCTCAGGTCCGACATCGAGTCCGCCGTCGCCGTGTTAGCCGACGAACAGGTGAGGTCCGCGGCGAGACTCGCCGAGCTCGAGACGAAACTGAGGCAGTCGTCCTCGTCGCGCTCCTCGACGAAACTGAGGGAAGGGCACGCGGAGGCGTCGGAGGAGGCGGCGATGCTCGCGCGACGGCGCGACCGCCTCGAGCGCGCAGCGTCCGAACTCGACGCCATGGAGGTGGCGCTCAACGGGAGCGACGCCCCGCCGGAGGAACGCAGGGCGTTGAGGGAGATCATCCTACACTCGCTGCTCACCGATCTCGAGAACAGCGGCGAGTCCAACGCAAAGCCAAAGCCGCCTTCAGGACACGACACCAAGGACAAGGCACCGGCGACGGCGACCGGGGGCGGGATAGTGTCCAGACTGCTGGGCCGTAGGAAGATCGCGGTCGTCGAGGACGACGAGGAGTCTACGTTCGCCAATCCGAACGATCTCGGCCGAGCCTCAGGGCTCAGCGACGACTTCTCCGTCCTCGACGACGATCCAAACGACCTCGCGCGGATGAGCGGCATGAGCGAGCTGGCGAGGGCCAGCGGGTCCCTCGGCCTCACGCGCGGGCCACGAGGCGTGGACGAGATGGAACTCTTACTCGGGGATATCACAAAGATGGCGGCGAAGATGCGGTCGAAAAACCAACGAAGGAATCGCCGACGAGGAGACGAAACGGACGAAGACGTTCGAAGTGAACTGGCGCTCTTCGACGACCTTCGCCACACGCTGCTCGATCGCGATGATACACATAGAAAGCCACCAGACACGACGTCATCGCACGAGTTGACGAGGACGTCATCGGCGCTCGGGAGGCTGGAGCGCGAGCGGAAGGCGTTTGGACCTCTGCTTCGTGATTTAGCCGAGGAGGTCCGCGACGCGCGCCCCGCCGATCCGGAAGCCCTTCGCGAGTTTCTGGATAAAATCGACGAGGTCCTCGCGTCCCTTACCGAGCCGCACGCCATCTTACGCGAGATTCCCGAATGGCCCGGGGCCAAGGTTGACGCCATGCGGGAGCTCCGGGACTTGCAGACGGAGCTTCGAGAGATGGCGGGCGCGATGAACGAGTGGCCGGCGCTCGACCCAAACTCCCGGGCGCTTCGACGAACCGCCAAGGCGTCCGCGGTGATGTGGGCGTGCGACGAGGAGCTGGGTAAGATCGCTCGGGCCATGGACGCGGCGGCGCGGCGGTTGGAGTCCATCACGCGGCGGTTGGAGTCCGACGGTAAACGATTCGCGGCGCACGGGCTATCTTTCGACGAAGCCGACGTCGAAAAAACGAGACACGCGTCGCTCACCTTGGCGGAGCGGCACATGCGATGCGCCTCGCTCGCGGCGGACCGCGCGATGGATGACGGGGACGACGTACACGGGGTTGGGAAAGCGCGGGAGTTACTCGCGGGCGCGGTGAGGTTCGCGTTTCGGTCGCATGAATTAGCGGGGGGGTTCAACGGTGGATGCCGAGACGCTCTCGAGGATGTGAGAAACGCGCTGAATTCGCTCCCCGACCGGCGATGACGCGACCGTATTCTTTTCTTCGTTTTAGTCCATGTGATTAATGCAAACATAATGATCTTTAGTTACTCTCGATGGTGGTACACGTACGTATCGTATCGTCGTTCGTATCGTCGTCGGTTCATTGACCCGAGATGTCGAACCGAGTCGGCTCGGGGCCCGTCGCCGGAGGTTTCGCCACTTGACTCACGAACCTCGGCTCCGGTATCCTCTTCCGCGTCTCCGCTATGAGCCGATCCGCCTCCTTCGCCTCCTCGTCGTCCTCCTCCTCCTCGTCCGCGGCGATGTGCTGGAAGATTGGGAGCCGTCGGGGTGTATCCTCGGCGACGTCCCGTCGACCCGACCCGCTCCCGCCACCGGCTCCTCCTCCGGGCTTACCCTCGGGCCTCCAGTCGCTGGGAACCACGACGTGAGCGGCGGCGATGAGTGTCCCCAACACGCTCTTCGTGGGTGCCCGCTGGTGGATGAACCGGCACCGCGTGCCGTACGGGCACGTGCCGTTCTGCGCGAACGTCCTGCACACCTCGGTCTTGTACTTTGGATGCCGCAGCACGGGCCGAAGTTCATCGCGGCCGTGAGAAAACTGTGGAAGAAAAAGAAACACCACGTCATCACTCTAATTACCCATACGGAAATTAAAATAAATTTACCTGGCACTTGGCGCCGTACCGACACGTCCCTGTTTCCTCATACGACCTGCACAGCTCCGTCTTGTACAGCGAGTGTTGCGGCGAGTGCTGCTGTTGCTGTTGCTGCTGCTGTTGTTGTTGTTGTTGTTGTTGTTGAAGTAGGCGATGGAAGAGCGGGTCCGCGAGCGTCGCGGCGAGAGCTCGCTGCGGTGAATTTAATGAACCGCTCAGAGCTCCTCCGCACCTCGGCGAGGATAGTGGCGACGGCGCGAGGGAGCTTCCCGCGCTCTGGGTGAGGCGCGGGGACCCGGGTGTGAGCCACGGGGGCGGTGGGTGGCGTTGGTGTTCGAACGGGTTGAACCCGCCGCGTGGGGATAGGGCGTCCGGCTGGATCTGGTGGAAGGACTGGGGTAGTTTGTTTCTGTTTGGTGGGAAGAAGCCGAAGTCCTTGGAGGGTGGTGGTCGGTGGAAGTAGTCGCTGACGGACGGCTGCGTTGTGCGTGCGACGACGCCCGGGGGACCGCGCATGGGCGACCCGGGTATGGATACGTATCCCGCGAGGGGCGATACGGGTAGCGCGTGCACGCCGTGGGCGTAAGGCGTCGCGGGGGCGGACTTTGGCCCGAGTTGCTGCTGCTGGTGGGCGCCAACGAGCGGACCCTGCGGTGTGGGTTGGGGTTGCGTTTGGCCCCGAGGAACGAACGGCGGGGCCGCCGCGCCGAGGCTGTTGCTCGCGGCGCCGAAGGGTAGATGCTGCGTCGAGGGCGCGGGCGCGAAGGGCTCCATCGCGCGCGTCGCGTCAGCGCCCCGTGAACCGCGGTCGTGGCTTCAGTCGTTCTCCCCCCCCAACACTTTCCTCGGAGCTCTCGGAAACCCCTAGGCGCGGGAGACACGCGCGCGACCGTCAGCCCGCGCGCGACGTGCCGCGCCGACCTCGATCACGCGTGCGATGCGAACGGCTTCGAGATCCCGATACTCACTGGGGCGCCCCGGGCGCTTCGCGCGTGTGGGGACCCCTCGAACTCCAAAGGCAAACCCTAGGGAGGTCACGTCAGTCCGTCGCGTCGTCCGAGAAAAAGTTCAACTCGGGCGAGTCACTTCGTGGCGCGCGGAGGGAGGATGACGACGATTTGGCGACCGCATGTCAGGCGGGAGATTCCGAACATCGACGATGCCAAGGGCGAAGTGGAAGTCCCAGAGGAGGTGAACAAGGGCACTAAGCGGAAGAGAGCCCCTCCAACAAAGGGGCCGTGCGAGCACGGGGTGAAGTACCGCTCGAAGTGCAAGGTGTGCGGTGCTTGTCCGCACGGACGTTGGCGCTCTAAGTGCAAGGAGTGCGGTGGGTCACAAATATGCGAGCACGGTCGTCGGCGCTCTGCGTGCAAGGAGTGCGGTGGGGCATCAATCTGCGAGCACGGTCGTGTATGCTCCAAGTGCAAGGAGTGCGGTGGGGGCTCAATCTGCGACCACGGTCGTCAGCGCACTCAGTGCAAGGAGTGTGGTGGGGTCTCAATCTGCGAGCACGGTCGTGTGCGCCATGAGTGCAAGGAGTGCGGTGGGTCTGGAATATGCGAGCACGGTCGTCGGCGCTCTAGGTGCAAGGAGTGCGGTGGGTCACAAATCTGCGAACACGGTCGTCAGCGCTATCAGTGCAAGGAGTGCGGTGGGTCAGGAATATGCGAGCACGGTCGTCGGCGCTCTGGTTGCAAGGAGTGCGGTGGGGGGTCGATTTGCGAGCACGGTCGTGTGCGCTATCGATGCAAGGAGTGCAAGAAATAGCGAACGTATCATCAATCAAACGAACATCGCATCTAGACGCGTCTACATCGTCGATACAAACACTCACACGTACGACAGGTAGTTGGCCAGCTTCACGCGCAGGTTCGCCGCGATCTTCTGCGCCAAGTCATCGCCGATGTCGCACCTGTACCGCGCGCTCTCCAAAGAGTCCGCACCGCCGACGCGCGATAGCAACCCCAAGCTCACCATGCTCGATATCTGCATAAACACGTCGGCGCTGAGCAGCTCCCGCGCCAGATCCTCGCTCCCGGCGCCAGCCTCATCGTACGACTGCTTGGTGACCATGCGAAAATACGCGAGCAGCCGCTCCAGGCTGAACGCGCGCGGTCCCTCGAGCGCCGCCGTCGCCGCCGCCTCTTGCTGCCGATCCGCGCTGAGCGCTCCACGCCGCCGCTTACCCCCAACGCCGTTGATCGCCGACGTCCCCGCCCGTCTCCCCTCCACCATGTGCCCGAACAGCCTCTTATCCACCGCCTCGCTGTTGCACGTCGCGAGGTACGCGGAGACCAGCATGAACTTCGTCAGCCGCGGAATGTCAAAGTCGAGCTTCCCGCCGTGGCCCGCGTCCTCGGGAACGGGCCACACTCCCCTCGCCAACGCCAGCGCGGCTGGGGACATTGGCACGGCGAGCCCCGAGTGCAGATACCTCCCCTTGTACGCGGGCGGCGGCGGCTGCGCGACGACAGCTGTGTCCCCCCCCTCGGCACCCCCCTCGGCACCCTCCGTGACGACGTTCGAAGCCCCCGCGCTCCACCCGCCCCGGCTCGTCGTCAACGCGAAGAATAGCTCCGCGGGTTGCGGTAACCTCGGCAGGTTCGCCGCCTCCCACGCCTTCTCCGCCTCCGCCGACGTGGGCACCCCCTCGGCACCCCCTCCCTCCACGTCAGCATCACCCGCCACCGACACAGCGTTTTCCTTCTCCTCCCGCCGTCGTTCGAGCGCCTCATCGACGGACGCCTTGGCCCTCTCCCACGGGCCGACGTACCGGCGCCACAGCGGCGACAGCAACGCCCGCAGCTCGTGCAGTGACTTGCACGTCGCCGTGAACATGGGCAGGATTGACGTGATGAAGTTGCGGTACAGCTGTGCGTCCGCGCCGGGGGGTAGCTCCCTGGTTAAGATGGCCCGGAGCTGCGCGTCGTTGTACGCGTCGAAGAAGACGGGCATCGGGACTCGAACTCCCGCGGAGGATCGAAAGGCGTCCCATCCCGGTGTTGCGACGAGCACCGTGCCGACGTTCCGGCCCGTCAGCTCCGATAGTTTCATGAGCGCGGGTAGAAGCTGCGTCTCGCCCTTCCAGTCCAACAATCGCGTCGCCTCGTCGATGACGAGGTAGATGGCTGGGGAGTCCGCGCGGATCCCTCGACGGAGCGTCGTCACGAGATCCGCGAGCCGGTCGCATCGCGCGGGCGGATGCGACGTTGGGTGCTTGAGCCACGGCCTGAGCTCCTCGACGATGGCGTCGAGGAGCAGCCTCGGTCCGTGCGCGTCCACCAGGGAGACGTACGCGAACGGGCGGCCCAGCGCGGTGAAGACGTCGCGCACGATGGAGGACTTGCCCGTGACGGGGGGCCCGTGCACGAAGATGGGCACCGCGTGATCGTGGGGCGCGCCGAGCAGGCCGAGGAGCTGCCCGACCTGCTCCCGTCGCCCGGGCCACCGCGAGGTGAGCTCCCTCTGGATGGACGGGTCGGGGTCCGGCGCCGGTCCCGACATCGTAGCCAGCCACACACTCCCTTCCTTCGAGCTGTGACGCCACGGTGGTGGTGGTCTGACGGTGACAGGTTTCAAACAGCAAGAGGTTGCGAAAGTGACAAAAATCTATTTGGTCAAGGGCGGAGGGAGCATTTGGTCATAGATTTAACGCGTAAAGATCGTTTACAAGAAATCCAAGACGCGTCTATGGTTAAACACCCACCAACCGGCGGCGACTATCCGAGCCGACGCCAGCCTCGAACACTCGGCCGCTTACTTGGCCTCCTTCTTGGCGACGGAGGACGCGCGGCGCTTGGCGAGGGACTCGGAGCGGCGCTCGCGAGCCTCCTTGAGGCGATGAGCGAGGAGCTTCTGGTACTCAGCCGCCTCAGCCTTGGACTTGGCGATCTTGGCGGCGTGTTCGTTCTTCTCGGTCTTCTTCCGGCGAAGGCGATCGGCGGTGATGAGGCGCTGAATCTTGGGAGCCTTGGACTTCTTCTTGCCCGTGGCGGACTCGAACTCGCGGCGGTAGGTGTTGACGTACTTGCGAACGTCGTCATCCTTGGTGAGCGCGAAGAGCTTGCGGATCTTGGACGCGCGCTTGGGACCGCGCATGCGGGGCTTCTCCTCGTCGGTGATACCGGGAAGGGGCGCGTCGCCTTGCTTCACAATGATGAGGTTGAGGACGGTAATCGCCGGGGAGATGATGCAACCGCGCACAGCCTTGCGACGGCGCTCGCCCTTGCGGCGACCGTGGCCACGCATGCCCTGGGTCTTGGGGGACATCAGGAGGAACACGCGCTGGGCGGTGAGGACGCCCTGCTTCATGCCGAAGCCCTGCTTGTCGTTGCCACCCATCACCTTGAAGATGTAACCCTTGTACTCGTCACCGAGGGCCTCGCCGGGGATCTCGGCCGCGATGCGCTTGTCGTAGAAGACACGCCTGTGGTTCAAAAGGGAAGGAGGAGGAGGACGCGTCAGACGATGGTTCATGGTTTGGAGCAGCGGGCGGGCGCGGGGATGGAAAAAGCCCCTGGCGGAGATGGCACTGTTTCCCGGCGGAGATGGCTGATTCCCGGCGGGCCGCCGCCCGCGCGCGATGCGCGACGCGAACGTGCGAGCCCCCGAATCGCGGTTCGGGGTGATCGACATCGACCCGGAGCACGCTCCGGACGCTTCGAGTATGAGCGCGGATCGACCTCGCGTCGACGGCCGCGTCTCATCATCACCCCGCCCCGCTCCCAGACCCTAGTATCTCGTTCGTTCGCCAGTGCGTGAAAAACCCGCGTGATGGCCGCGGTGGAACGCGGTCGTCCCGATGCGCGTCTTGGGAAAGTACTCACAGCTTGGACTCATCAGTGATCTCGAGCTTCTTCTGCTGCCCCGTGGCGGGGTTCGCAATGTTGAGCTGCGGGGGAAAAGGTAGGGGTACGGCGTCAGCGGGGACTCATCGGCACGGAAAAGATGTCGCTGCAGCGGGGTGATTGAGAAAAAAACCCTGAGCGCGATCCCGGCGAGGCGCCCGTCCGGAAGGTGCGCCCGCGCGGTCACGCGTGTCTGGGTCCGAGATGGGGGCGAGGATGCTCACCTTCATGTTGCACGAAGAACCGTTAGCACGCCGGCTACGGTGCGTCAATAAGAGGGTCGGCCGAGTGTCGCGAGCGCGAGTTTTAGGGTTCGTGGTTCGCGATTTTTGACTGGTATCTATTTTCTGGTTTTTGGAGCTTGGTTTTTGGTTAACTTTCACACCGTTTTCTAACTGTGTACATGTGTGATGTTGTATTTATCTATTCAAACGTGTGACTGTCACCGTGTGGAAACTCAGTTGCAATTGATCCGTCCAAGTGTTTTGGCGTTTCTCTCCGGTGACGGATCGCATTTCTCGCAGCAGCATGGCCACCGAGTACTCCCGCATCGCGCCCATCGACCCGAGGAGGAAGGCGTGCGCGGCTCAGCCGTCGCCCTGGTTCGTCCACCCCTTCGAGGAGCACGCGCGCGGTGCGATGCGCGCGCTTCGGCACTATTCCAGGGCCGCCACGGACGGCCAGCGCGCTGAGCTTCTCGTGGACGTCTGCTGGAAGCTCTACGGCGACTACTTCCGGCGGACTTCCGAGCCCAAGATGCCGATGCCGGGGCAGAAGACGAAGTGGGTGTGCCCCGCGCTCGTGCAGCCGGAGGATGATGACGACGACGCCAGCCTCTCGGCTTACAACGCCTCCGCGTGGGTCGAGGCCGACGCCCCGGCGCTCATGATCGCTTACCTCGAGTCCGGAGACTTTTTCCGCATGTGCCACGACGCCTCCCGCGAGATCCAGCTCGAGTGCGCCTCTCTCAGGTGGCGCGAGGCCGCTGACGAGCTCCAGTTCGCGTCGAACATTCTCACCGCGTACAACGACGTGGCCGCGACGGACTACAACTTGAGGAACGCCATCCGCGCCCACCTCGACACCCGCGACCTGCGATGGGAGCAGAACCGCCCCGAGATTCCAGACACCCCGCCCGACACCCGAAGGCCGCGCTCGTACTCGCCCACGACAGCCGGCGACGACTGGGAGAACGACTACATCGTCCTCGAGTCGCCCATGTCGAAGATCTCGGTCCACACGGAGGTCAAGCCCCCGAGGCCCTCCGACCTGAGGCGCTCCATCTCCACGCCCTTCTGAACCCACTCCGTCAACCTTCGAGATGTGAGATCGGGCGACCAGTCACCGCCCGGGAAACCGTCGACCGCCACGGGCTCGACCACGATGAATCGCGTGACTAACTTCGATTGCACACCAACACCGCTACGACTGTAAAGGTACCCTAATAGCACACTCACACGCCGGTGACTCACCGGCTCTCCGACCACATGTAATATATCACACATCGCCGCCAAAAAACTTCACGTCGGCGATTCCCGCTGCCGAGTCCCGTGCTTCCCCTCGCGTTTCTTCCTGAGCGCCGCGACACGATTCCTATGCCGTTTCCCCTCGACGTGCGCGCGCCACTCCGTCTCCCCTCGCAGAGTCTTGTCGCAAGCCTCGCATCGCCGCTCCGTCCACGGCGCCTCCTCCGCGGGAGCCGCCTCGCCGCCGCCGCCGCCGCCGGGATCCTCCCCCGATAAGAACGCGACCGTCGCATCGAGCGCCGGCGTCCTCACGTCCCTCGCCCACGCACCGCGCGCTGCCACGTTGTCACCGAGCCTCAGACTCGCGTGCGTGGCGGTCGAGTCCAGATAAATCATCCTCCAACCGAACGCTCGCTCCAGCCGCCGACACCGCCGCAGTTGCCGCCGCGCAAGGCGACACGTATCCGCCTTCATAGCCTCCACAGCCTCCTCTCTCAGCGCGTTCACATCCCCGCCGCATTCACCGTCGTCACCAACGTGACCATCGCTGCCGCCGCCGCCTGTCCAGTGTAAACCTCGGGCGCGGAGGTATCTCCCCCACTCGTGAAACCCGATGCTCTGCGCGACGCCCCGGGCGTCGCTCTCGGTCCCCCCGCCGCCGCTCACCTTCGCGGCGAAAGCCTCCAACTCTTCCACCAACCCCGCACGCAACATACCATCCACTCTTCGACGTAGCGCGAGGTCGAGCTCGTCGGTATCGGCGCGCATGCACAAGAACAGCGAGCGGAACCTCCGGTTATTATTTCGTTTTCGTTGTCGAGCGAACAACTCGCTCGGGGGCGTACCCGCCGACTCGTAAATCTCGAGGTACCGCCGGACACGTCGCGTGTTTCGCGGGTGAATCTTGGCGGCGGAGACCGGGTCCACCTCGCGGAGCCTATTGTGCGCGGCGAGCGCGGCGGATTCGTCCATGACCGCATCCGTCGTATCCGTCCTCGGCCTCTTCGCCGAAGCGTCTTTTGCATCGGTGTTGGGCCCGTCGTCGTCTTCGTCGGAGGAGGCGGCATCGTCGGATCCTGCGGGCGCGGCGGCGTCGTCTCCGTCGTCCAGCAGCGACTCGCACACCACCGCGCGGAGGTAGTAGTCACTCCCGCCCACCAGCACCGGCGTCTTACCCCTCGCGCGTATCTCCCCGATGATTCCCAGCGCGGCGTCCCTGAAGTCCCGCACGGTGCTGCCGCCCCCGTCCTCCTTCCCGGTCTTCCCCGCGCCCCGCCCGGACGTGGATGCCCCGCCGCCGTCGTTCGCGAACGGGTCCACGCAGCCGAGCATGTGGTGCGGTACCCCTCGCATCTCTCCCGCGGACGCCTGCGCGGTGGCGATGGGTAGCCCCGCGTACACCTGCATGGCATCGCAGTTGACCACCTCACCGCCGCACTCGAGCGCGATCTCCACCGCGAGCCGGGTCTTCCCCGTGCCCGTCTGGCCGAGGACGCACACCACGTCGGGGGGCGGTGACGATGCAGGATCCGACACCGCCCCCGCGGTGTCGGGCATCGCGCCGGTTGGATCCGTGTGGGAGGCCAACCGGCGGGTGGGTCTGACAGGCAGGCGGGCGGGCGCTAGGTCACGACACACTTGAAAGCGTTTCCGAGAGACAGGAACTTTCCACGTTTCACGCATTGGCCAGACGAGCGGCCGTGTGCGGGCACTTCGAGACGCGCGAGCGGTGACGCATCGACGCGATACAATCCACGACAATGGAGCCAATCGTCGAGGCCGATGATACCGACGACGACGCGCCGTCCCGCGTGTGGTCCGTGTCCTCGTCGGCGATGAACCTCGACGCGGAAGACGAGGAGCTTGTTAAATGGGCCACGAAGGTGTACGGTCGCGGCGACTTTGGGCGCGACGGCGACGCCTCATCCAAGGATGACGACTCTCCGCGGTCCCCTTTGAGCGAGAATGACGGCAAGTCCGTCGATTTCACCGCCGATACCGCGGATACACCCGCGGGCGGCGGCGAACCCGCGCGCGAAAGCCCAACCGACGACTCCTCCGAGAAAGGGGGCGGTGACAACGTAACGCCGGGGCATTCAGCACGCGGACGGCTCGGCCGCGGCTCCATCTTCACCAGCAAGGACGTCCGCAGGCAGACCGTCGTCATCACCAAAAAGGTGATGACGTCCGTCGCGTCCGTCAGCCTCGGATTGGGCTACCTGGCGTACCTCCGAGTCAGACATCGCGAGTCCCTCAACGACCCCAACGCGTGCCACCCATTCGTCGTGCACGGCGACAAGGCCTTGACCCGCGAGCTCCTCGCTCGATGCCCGAGCCTACGTCGGGAGTACGAGCTGCCGAAGTGGTGCACCAACACCCACGCGCAGACCTTGATCGGGTACGGGCGGATGTTCACGATCTTCCTGGAGTACGACCGGCAGCTAGTGCGGTGCGCGGACGGCGGACAGGTGGGTCTGGACTGGCTGGTCAAGGCGCGGTTCACGCCACCCGCGCGCCCGCCGACAACACCGGAGGACGGCGCGCACAGGGCGGTGGTCCCGCACAACATCCCGGCGGCGTGCGACCTCCCCGACGACGCCCCGGTGTTCATCATGCTCCACGGGATCAACGGCGGGAGCCACGAGGGCCCGAGCAAGTGGGCGGTGGCGACGGGCGCGGTGCGAGGCTGGCGGTGCGTCGCCTTAAATCTTCGCGGATGCAACGGCGTCCCTCTGTCGTCGGCGAAGGTGTACTGCGCCGCGTCCGCCGAGGACGTGCGAGCCGCGGTGAACGCCGCCCGGGTCAAATACCCATCCGCGCCCATCCTCCTCGCGGGCTATTCCCTGGGAACCTACGTCATAGCGACCTACCTCGCGGAGGAGAACAGCGGAGGTAGAGACCCGGTGGCGGGCGCGGTTCTCATATCGTGCCCGATGGACCCGCACACCTCACACGCGGGTCTTAACCGCGTGCCGGGCCTCGTGTACAACGGCGCCATCACCGCGGAGCTGCGGCGGTACTACAGGAAACACGCGGACGTCGTCGGGCACGTGGGCGGCAAGGGGTTCAGCGCTAAGCTCATACGAGACTTTGAGCGGGAGCTCATAGTCGCCACGCACGGGTGAGTTTATTTTTATTTCCATATGGGCAATTAGTATGACGGACGGCGTGTTTTTTTACAGGTTTGACGACGTGGACGAGTACTATCACTACTTCGCGCCCCAGCGGATCGTACCCAGCATCCGGACCCCAACCTTGTTCCTCGTGGCGAAGGATGACCCGTTCCTGGGAGAGACGGAGCAGTGCGAGGTCGCGATACGGGGCAGCGGTCACGTGAGTTTGGCGCACGTGCGCAAGGGTGGGCACGTCGCTTTTTTGGAAAAGGGCGTCGGGGTGTTCGGTCCGTGCTGGACGGACAAGGTGCTCGGGGAGTTCCTGGCGTCCGCGCTGGTGCCGAGGAGCGATGCGGCGAATGCGGTGGCGAGTTCGTTGAAGCCGCTCGGGTCGGATAACGAGCAGCGAATCGCCCGGACGGTGTTTAACGGCAGGTGGAGGGCGAAAAACTCTGAGAATAACTCCGGGGGTTTCACTCGCGGGCGCGTCGACGTCGAGGGCAACGCGCTGCAGTCGCACGTGGACCCGAGACGGGGCGTGCGGATCCGTTCGAAGCTCTGAGCGCCTTCGATCACTAGCTAGGTTTATTAACGTTTATTAACGTTTATTAACGTAGGACACGTAGTGCTAGTAACCGAGAGGGGAAGAGCCTGGCGAGTGTGTTATTATCGTATTTTGCCCTGTCAGACACCGAGTTGGCGATGACTGGCCGAGGCCACGTGCTCGAGGGTTGGAGATGGGTTTGCGCCGGGCAGTTTCGTGGGCGCTGCCGGAGGGGTGCGCGCGGTGCCGATCGCGAACGACGGGTCCGCGGCGTGTCGAGCGAATTCCTGTGGGAGTTTGCGAAAAAGCTGGCGCGGAAAACCCGCAATCGGACTCGGCGCTCGAAGGCGCGGGCGCGCATTGTCGGTGGGGGGCGCCCTGAAAAAGCAGCCGCCTGCGCTTCCGGTGCTTCTGAGTGAGGAGCGGTTACTCCGCGATCGAGTTGTGACGCGGGCGGGGCGCCATGGTCGCGACGCCCACGAACGACAGCGACTCCGAGATGGAGGAGATGCCTCTGAGGGAGCGCATGGCCAAGTTCGACGAGGAGTTGGAGGATCACGCAGGGCTTCTCGAGCGCCTGGCGCCCGGCCCGCCCAAGGTGATCGCGCCGCTCACCGTCGCTGACGCCTTCGATTTACTCGATGCGGCCAAGGCCAAGGACCAGGTGAGTTCCCCCACGGAACTAATCCCTAAACCCTAAACCCGAACCCCTCCGCGTGGATCCACATCGCGCGTTCCGGGGAGAAGACCACCGCGCCGAGCGTCGCGACGCGCGAACCCCGGGGCACCGGCGCGGGCCTCGACACACGCAGATTGTTTATTTTCCAAAAACATTTTTCCCCGTTTTTTTCAACCACCATCCATCTGATCCACCCCGCGAAAGACGCGACTCCTCACGCTGACCACACCACCGCCCCGATCCGTGTGCCAAAACAGAAACACAAGAAGGCGCACCACGCGGGCGAGGACAAGGCCAAGGAGAAGGAGATGCCCCCGTGGTGGAGGCTCAACGAGGACTACTTCAGGGAACTCCGAAGCGGCGACCTCGCGAGAGTGGTCCCGCCCGGGGGATGGCTCGCGGAGGACGACCCGGATTTACTCGCGCCACCGTGCGGCCGACCGGCGACGCGTGCCGGGAGGGCGGAGGAAGGGACGTGGTGGAGGGACGGCACAGCTGTGTCGGCACCCTCGGCACCCTCGGCGCCGGCGACGGTTCCCGGCGCAATCGCGAGTGCAATCGTCACCGCGCCCGTCTCGCCGCCGTATGTCCCGTACATCGCGCCCAAACCCACGGGTGTCTCCGTTGGCGATGACCTTCTCGATACGACGCTCGTCGCGGAGGACCTCGCGGTGTTGGCGCGCGCCGAGCTCCTCTTCTCCGAGCTCCCTCGCAAGAAGGATGTGGCGCGACTCGCGTCTAAAGAATTCTGCGACGCGGATGAGAAGTTTTTAGAGGATTGGCTCGCGGGTGTGGGTAAATGCAAGCGACGCGAGGACGGCGATGGGACGTGTAAGGGGGTGGCGAGGTGGCTGAGGCACCGCGCGGCGACGTCGCAGATGGACGCCGCGAGAGAGCTACGTGAGGCGCAGACGCCGCCGGAGCCGGCGGGTACGGCGGTGAAAAAGCAACAGTCCGGCGACGGTCCGGATGCGACGGCGCTCGCGCAATCGCCGTACAAACCCCCGGCGCCCACCGTCGTCGCCATCATCAAGACCAACGACGACGGGACCGTGTACGTGGGAGGCGAGGAGCCCGCGAAGGCTGCGGCGGCGGCGGCGGCTGCGACCGCGGCGGGCGCCGGCGGCATCGGCGGTGTACTCACCGGCGCCGCGGCGGTGGCGGCGAGAGCGCTGGGCCTCGGCAGGACCACCTCCGCCGTCTCCAACGCATCGAACGGAAGCCTCTCCACGCTCCCGTCCGCCTCCACGCTCGTTCTTCCCGGCGCGGACGCGAGTGGGAAGGCTGCGAACGCCGCCGGGTTGAGTCCGCAGACGGAGGATGAGAAGGCGGCGGCGGAGCACAGGCGCTTGGTCAGGACCGCGTTCGGTCACCAGGGCTCGCTCCCGCACCTCCACGGCCCGTGCCGGGTAGACGAGGCGATGCTCCCGCACACCGCGTTGCTCTTAGATCGGAGCTTCTGGCTCACGTCGTCGGTATCGAAGCTGCCGAAGGCTCCGCCGCCCACGCCGTGGATCTCGCCGTCGCCGCCGAAGCTCCGCGAGGTTGTCTCCTCTCGCGCGTCGCAGCAGGGTAAAAAAAGTGGCGTCAAGGGTGGCGGACACCCGGGCGGCGGGAGAGGCGAGGGTAACAACGGCAACAGCGGGCGTTGCTCCGTGTGCGTGGTTCAGAAGAAAGGGCGGTGCGGCACGGACACCGCGCCGCGGAATTGCCTTCGAAGGGCGGGCGCGATGAATCGATTCAAGCGCGACGAGGACGACGAGGACGAATCGGAACCCGACCCGTTCGACGCGTCACCCGTCGAGGCGATCAAGGCGGAGATGACGCCGGTCATGGTGGGTGCCGAGGGTGCCGACGGACAGGTCGCCGTCCAAGCGCTCCCGCCGGCTAAGCCCAAACCCAAGTGGATGACCCCGCCGGCCGCGTCCACCGCGGCCATCGCCGAGATGCGAAGGGAGGAACAACGGCGAAGACGCGAGGAGGAGAAGAAGAGGCGCGCGGCGAACGGGGGTGACGCCGAGGGTGGTGCCGACGGCCTGGACAGCGAGTCCGAGCCCGAGTCATCCGAGGATGAGGGCTCGTCCTCGGAGAGCGAGAGCGAAATCAGGTCCGCGAGGGCCGAGCTCGACGCGTTGACCAAGTCCCTCGACGGACGCCCCGAGCTACGAGCCGCCGCGCCCGTGGACGAGGTCGAGTCCGAGCTGCTGGCGTTGCAGTACGAGCTCCTCTGGCAGACGCAGGCTAACCGCTCGGTGCTCTCCGCGGTGTTGAAGCGAGTCGGGGAGGCGTGCGAGACGGAGGGGAAAAATTTCGCGACGGTCGAGGGAGAAGCCGCCGAGGCGAATCAGATGATGTCCAAGGTTCGAGAAGTGCGACGGATGCTCAAGCGGGAGAAGCGCGAGGCGGACCAGCGCGCGGCGCTGGAACGCGCCGCCGCCGCCGCCGCGTCGTCCTCCCGCGTCGGAGCGCAGCGCAGGGACGCGGACGGCAACGTCATCGCGCCCGTCATGGGCGCGCTCGACGGCTTACCACCCGACATCGTCGCCGCGGCGATGGGACGCGCCGAGGAGGAAGCCAAGACCCGCGCGACTCGCGAGCGGGAGCGTAAAGAGGCGTCCGAGACGGCGATATTGGCCGCGCGGCTCGCGAAGGAGGCGGCGGAGGCGTACAGGCCGCCGCCGCCGATGGTCGGAAGGTTCGGGGCGCCCGCGAACTCGGCGCAGCAGGCGCACGCCAAAGCGGCGGTGGCGCAAGCGGCGGGCGGATCGTCACGTGCGCAAGGCGCCGGATCGTCACTCCCGGCGACTCCCGTGAATCCCAATCACGCGGCGTTCAACTCAGTTCAACACGTTCAACACGTTCAACCGTCCTCCTCCCCCGTGATCTCCGCGGCTCCCGCGGTGTTGGTTGACACCGTGCACGCCGCGGCTGAACACGGGCCGACGCGCGGTCCGGGTGAGTGCGCGGTTTGCGCGGGCACCGCGGACCAGGCGTTCACGGCGGAGACGATGCGATGCGCGCGATGCGCGCTGCCCGTCCACCCCCGTTGTTACGGGCTCAAGTCGGGTCAGTCTGATAACGCTGAATCGTGGATGTGCTGGTGCTGTCAGGACGCGACGAATAAGGGTAAGGCGAACACCCCCGCGGTGCTCGCGGCGGCCCGGACCGCGCCGCCCGGATCGATCAAACCGTCGAGCCAGGAGAAGATGGCGATGTACAGAGGCGTCTCGTGCATCCTGTGTCCGGTGCAGCTCGGCGCTTTTAAACAGACTGGGGACGGGCGCTGGTGTCACGTCGTGTGCGCGCAGTGGCAGCCCGAGGTTGTGGTGCGAGACGCGGACGAGATGCAGTGCTTCAAGGGGATCGCGCAGATCCCGAAGGAGCGCGCGACGCAGCCGTGTTGCGCGTGCGGGCAGCGCGCGGGGGTCACCATGCGGTGCAGCTACGGCCACTGCCAGGCGACGTTTCACCCGCTCTGCGCCAGGCAGAGCGGCTTCCACGTGCGCGCCAGCGACGGGGGTAAGCCGCAGTTCAGGGCGTACTGCGACAAGCACTCGCAGACGCAGCGCGAGCGGGACGAGGCGCGGGGGGTGCCACCCGCGGTCGTTCCCCCGCCACCCGAACTCGGACCGGTGACCGTCACTCGGCCGACGTTCAACGCCGCCGCTCTCACTAATCTCAACGCGGATCCGGGAAATACCAATCAGACGCCCGGGCACGCGGGTGCGTCGACCGTCCCGATCGCCTCGCCGTCCCCGGGCGGCGGCGGCGGCGAGGACCCGGGATCCACGATCCGCCGCCTTCGCAGCGACCTTCAACGCGCGCGCGCCCATGGATCCGTCGGCGGCGCGGGCGGGTCGAAGCGCAAGGGGGGGATGGGCGGCGGCGGGGAGGGATTCTCGGGCGCGGATTCCGGGACGGCGTCTGATGCCGAGGGGTTCGGCGCCATCGGCCCGAGCGGCGTGGTTCCCACCGCGCCGAAGCGCGCGCGCACGGGATCCGCGAAGCAGCTCAAGGAGTCCGCGGCGCTCGCGGGCGTCGGGGACGGCGCGGCTGGCGCGGCGCAGCCGAAGAAGAGGGGCCGCCCTCGGAAAGTGCAGCCGGACGGGCCGGCGTCGGCGGCGACGAAGCCCGCGAACTGACGAACGGACGAACTGAATGCACTGAATGCGTGTGTGTCGATGAACTCGAATATCGTAATGAAACTTAACACGACGTGGGCTACGGCACGTACGGGCGTTCTCTCTCCCGCGCTGTTTCTAAATTTGCTGTTTCCTAAATAGGATCTAAATAGTCCCGAGGAAGTTGGAGCGTCGGATGGGGTCCTCCGGGTCGGGGTACTCGCCCGCGTTCAGCTTTTTGACGGATCCGTCCAGTTTCTTCACCGCCACCAGCCTGCTGGCCTTCTTACCGTCGCGCTTCACCCACATCAGCGCGTGGTACCCCGCGTGCTCCTTGTCCACGTCGAGCTTCGGGGAGGTGAGCTCGTACCCTCATTCGCCCCGTCCTCGGACGTTTACATCGCCGGGCTCGAGCGTGAACTTCGCGGCGCCCATCGGCGGGCGTTTGAGCGTGATCTTGGTCTCGTACACGATCTCCGCGAGGGACGGGACGTCCTTGGCGCCCAGGGTCGCGCCGGGCTCGTCCGGATCGGTCAGCCGCGCGAGGACGGCGAGGTCGGCGTCGGCGTCCCATTTGCCGATTTGGTAATGAGCGATGCAGCCGGACTCGCAGTGGCGGATCAAGTACCTTCGGCCGCGGTTCTCGTGGTCGGGGACGGACTTGACGGTGATGGCGACGGAGGGGCCCGCGACGGTGACGGCGGCTTCGGACATGCCGCCGGCGGGGGATGATGAGCCGCAGCCCATCGAGTCTGTCGTGCCCCGAGCGTGTCGTGATTTGATTGCCGATCTCGAGATGTCGGCAACTTTCTCCTGTCGTCAAAAGGGAGCCCTTCCGGTCCCCTCTCGATCAAGGGACCACATCCTGGTTCACAGACCCTGAAAAAGTGCTCGAGGGACGGACACATCTGCAACCGACCAAAATCAAAAAAAATGGCCACGTCCGAGCCACGGCACCCAATCACACACCCGCGCGCCGCGTGACTTCAGACGATGACGTCACTCACCGCCCGCGCGACGCTACAAGCGTCCACGCGAGCCTCCGCCGCGCCCAGGACGACGCACAAGGCGGGACGATGCACTCACGCACCCACGCGTCGTCATCGCGGCACGCATCGAGCCACCGCCGCCCCGGGAGTCATCGCGTCGTCGTCCGCCGTCGACCTCGCCGCGGAGCTCCGCGCCGATTTCCCCATCCTCGAGCAGGACATCCCGGAGACCGGCAAGCGCCTCGTATACCTCGACAGCGCGGCGTCGTCCCAGAAGCCCCGCCAGGTGATCGACGCGCACCGCGACTACTACATGATGAACAACGCGAACGTCCACCGAGGGGTCCATTACCTCTCCGGTAAAGCCACGGACGCGTACGAAGAAGCCCGGGTCAAGGTGGCCAACTTCGTCAACGCCAAGTCCGATCGCCAGATTGTCTTCACGCGCAACGCGAGCGAGGCGATCAACCTGGTGGCGTACACCTGGGGGATGGAAAACCTCGGGCCGGGGGATGAAGTCGTGGTCAGCGTCCTGGAGCATCACTCCAACCTGGTGCCGTGGCAGCTGGTGTGCCAGCGAACGGGCGCGACGCTCCGGCACGTGGGCCTCACAAAAGACAACGCCAACATCGACATCGACGAGCTCGCGGCCGTCATGGCTGAAGGGAAGGTCAAGCTCGTGGCCACCGCGCACGTGTCCAACGTGCTGGGGTGCGAACTGGACGTGCCCGCGGTGGTCGAACTGGCGAAGAAACACGGCGCGAAGGTGCTGCTGGACGCGTGCCAGTCCGTGCCCCACATGCCCGTGGACGTCCAGACCCTCGGCGTGGACTGGATCGTCGCGTCCGGGCACAAGATGTGCGGCCCCACGGGTATCGGCTTCCTCTGGGGAACGGAAGAGGCGTTGGAGTCCATGCCGCCGTGGATGGGCGGCGGGGAGATGATCCAGGACGTGTACATGGACCGGAGCACCTACGCGCCGCCGCCCGCTCGGTTCGAGGCGGGAACCCCCGCGATCGGCGAGGCCATCGCGCTGGGCCGGGCGTGCGATTACCTCACGGAGGTTGGTATGAAACGAGTGCACGACTTCGAGGTTGAGGTCGGCGGGATCCTGTACGACAAGCTAAGCGCCGTGAACGACGTGACCATCTACGGGCCGACGCCGGATCAGGGCCGGGCGAGCTTAGCGGCGTTCAACGTGGAGGGGCTGCACGCCAACGACGTGTGCACGCTGCTGGACCAGGCGGGGGTGGCGACGAGGAGCGGGCATCACTGCACGCAGCCGCTGCACCGGTACCTTGAGATCCCGGCGACGGCGAGGGCGAGTCTGTACCTGTACAACACCCCGGGGGAGATCGACGCGCTGGTGGAGTCGCTGACGGATACCATATCCTTCTTCAGGGAGATCAACGGGATGTGAGAGAGTAGACGCGTACGCATGCGTTGCGACGACGACGCGAGGGGAAAAACCAGACTGATTCGCCTTTGAATATTCGCCAAACGCCAAATCGAAAACCTGAACCCTCGAGTATTGAACCCTCAAAAGTGCTCACTGATTTTTTCCGTTGCTCATACGATTTATCCTCGAATCGGCGAATTCTGATTGGTTGAGATTCAAGTTTGGTCATACGTGCCTCGCGCAGGTTGCTCCCGAGACCCCAGATTTTTGTGATTTTTGGACTTGCGGCTCGCAGCGAACCGGTGTTCGGTTGAATTGGGTGTGGTCTCACCGCGCGCGCCACTTCCCGCACCACACGGGCGACGTCGCTTCCCACAGACCGGAACGCGTTTGCTTACACCTTCCCCTTCATAAGCTGCTAAAGGACGCAATGGCCGCCATGACCATCGCGACTCCCGTCGCCCTCGCCGGCGCTCGCCCCACCAAGGCGACCCTCTCCCGCCGCGCGGTCGCCTCCAGGGCCTCCACCAAGGCGCCCGTCTCCGTCGCCCGCGGCGCCCTCCAGGTTCGCGCCGCGATCGCGCTCGACTACAACGCCGAGACCCCGATGACGTACAACGATACCGGCAAGTGGCGCGAGAACTTCGACCTCGCCGCGTGGGCCTCCGAGGTTCGCCAGGTTGAGAAGGACCTCAAGGCTGAGATCGGCGAGGATGACGTCGACCACCTCAACAAGATCCTCACGTGGGCCAACATGTTCTACTACGGCGGCCTCGCGGTGCTCTTCGCGACCCCGTTCCTGACCAACGCCTTCGCCGCCATCGGAGGCGTCAACCCCATCGCGGCCTTCATGATGTCCACCGCCATCTGCGCCCGCTGGACCATGGTCGGCCACCACGTCTGCCACGGCGGCTACAACACCGCGCAGTCCGAGAACGGCGTCGTGACCGGCAGGTTCCACCGCCGCACCTTCGCCAAGGGAGTCGCCCGCCGCATCTCCGACTGGATGGACTGGATGATGCCCGAGGCGTGGGACGTCGAGCACAACCACCTCCACCACTACCAGGTACGCACCCTCCCTTCCCCCGATCACCGTAGCGCGATCGCCCGCGCGGGCGCGCGAGAGGCGACCCCATCCAACCATCTTGTTTATTCTTTGTTTGACTCTCTCGAGGCGTCGAAAAAAAAAGCCAAAAAAAACCAAAAGCCGCTAACCTCATCCATCCCCCATCCCTCTTATGACTAACAGCTCGGTGAGGCCGCGGACCCCGATCTCGTGGAGCGCAACATGAAGCCCCTCCGCACCGGCAACCTCCCCATGCTCGCCCGCTACGGCCAGGTCGTCGGCCTCGCCCTCATCTGGAAGTGGTTCTACTACGCTCCCAACACCATGAAGGAGATGTACCAGCGCAAGGAGCGCGAAGCTAAGAAGGCTGGCGAGGATTTCGAGAACCCGTTCAAGACTGGCGAGCTCCCGTCCACCCTCGTCACCGTCGTGGGTGGCGCCTTCAAGGGCCAGTTCGGCGCGCTCATCGAGACGATCAAGTGCTTCGCGCCTTACGCCGCGTTTCAATTCGCCGCGCTCCCCGCGCTCGGCTACGCGGTGGGCGGCGCTCAGATGGCCACCGGCGTGCTCCTCACCTCCATCCTCGCGGACGTCATCACCAACGTGCACTCCTTCATCATCATCGCCACCAACCACGTCGGCGACGACGTCTACAGGTTTGAGAGCGAGACCAAGCCGAGGTCGGATGACTTTTACCTCCGCGCCGTCATCGGCAGCGCGAACTTTCGCACCGGCGGCGACGTCAACGACTTTTTCCACGGCTGGCTCAACTACCAGATCGAGCACCACATGTTCCCCGACATCTCCATGAAGTCCTACCAGAAGGCGCAGCCCAAGATCAAGGCGATCTGCGACAAGCACGGCGTGCCTTACGTTCAGGAGTCTGTGTGGAAGCGCGTCGTGCAGCTCGCGGATGTCATGGTTGGCAAGCGGAGCATGCTCGTGTGGGAGAACGGCGATTAAGGAGACGCGTTCTTACTATAGAGGCGATGCGGTATCGAGGCGCGATGAGAGTCGGATGTGGAGACGAATGAACCCGGGGATTTGGAGTGACGGGTCAGTCGGTGTCGAGACGCTTCTTTCATTCAATTCATTACAGGAAAACATCATTGATGTGTTTTCTGGTTGAGGCGCGCCGAGGGGCGGTCGCGCGTGACGCGCGACGCCGAGCGGGCGCGGTGTAGGTCAAATTTAGCAGCTTGCGTTTTAATCGTTGATGACGCCATCGACGTAAACACCATGTCAACGTCTCCCCTCTTAGCCTCTTTAAAATCGAGTTTCCTTTTTCCTTTTCACGGTTAATATCAATCTCCGGCGAAGATTGTCCACCACTCCGGCGTCGCACCCTTGGCCACACCGGCGCGATGTCCGCACCGGACGCCGACGCCGTCGCGGGCGTCTTACCCGGAGGTAAGGTCGAGCTTCGCACCGGCCCGAGTGCGCACGGCGGACGCAGGCTATTCGTCCGCGCCCCGATCAAGGCTGGCGACGAGATCCTCTCGCTGAATCCCTACGCCGCGGTGCTCAACGACGCGAATCTGACGACGCGATGCGACCACACGTTCGGAACCAGCGAGGGGTCCCTCCTGCGATGCGCGCGGTCCAAGGTGGCGCGCTACGGCTCACGAGAAGCGCAGGCCGCCGCGTGGAAGCGGGGGTACAAGGAGGAATGCGCGTCGCTCGTGAAATGCGCCCCGCGGGTGCCCCCGCCCACCGTCCGGCTCGCCGCGCGCATCCTCTGGCGCCGCGCCCGCGAGGGACGATCGCGCGATGGGGGATCCACCGACGACGACGACGAGATGCTCGAGGACGGCGTGAAGGCGGCAACCGCGCTCGGCCTCGGCGACGGCTTCGACGCCCTAGACGCCCTCGACGCCAGCTGGGATGCCCTACCGGACGCGCGCAAGGCGCAACTCGCGCACGCCGCGACGCTCACCTCCGCCTTCTTCGCCGGGACCCTAAAGGGCGGCGTCGGAGCATCCATCGACGATACCGCCACCGGCCCGGACCCGCGCGACATCGCGCGGTTACTCGGCAAGATATCGTGCAACGCGCACACCGTGTGCGACGAAGAATTGAACCCCGTAGGCGTCGCCGTGTACCCCGCGGCGGCGATGGTGAACCACGCGGACTCCCCGTCCGCGGCGCAGTCCTTCAAGGGCCGGCGCATCACGCTACGTGCGACGCGGGACCTCAAGCCCGGGGATGAGGTGACGATGGCGTACGTGGAGTTGCTCGCGACGAGGCAGGAGCGGCGGGCGGCGCTGTGGCGCGGGTACCGGTTCGACCTCGACGGCGGTAACATGGACACGTACTGTCCTCACTTGTCTGAGATTGATCCGGCGACTGCGATGAAAGGGACGACGAGGACGCGGTTGCCCGGCGGGGCTGTGCTCGTGGATCACGGGGAGGGTTCGGAGTCGCCGCCGTGGAGAACCGGCGCGGCTGATCCGTATCTCTGCGCCGTCGCCGCGTCAGACGCCAATTCATCCGCCGGTGTTCTTCACGGCGGTCTCGAGGTCATCACGCGTGCACCGACCGTGGACGACGACGATTCGGATGACGATGAAGTGCCGGAGGAGGTGGACTACTCGGGGGGGCTCGGGACGCTCCGCGGCGCCGGCGGGTTCGGGCGGACGTTGGCGCCCGAGTCGAAGAAAAGTTCATCGTTCATAAAATCGATGCACGAGGAGAAACGCTTATACAAGCACTTGAAAAAGTCGGGGAGGGGCGGAGCGTATGGACCGTGTCGGGGGGATAATTCGCGGCTCGAGGTGCACGTCTGGGGAACCCTGGGCGGCGCGGACCGGGAGCACACGGCGTTATTCGCCGCCGAGTGCGCGCAGCTGTTGGCCAAAGCGGAGTGTTGCCTCGCCGATCCGAGTCTGGACGAGGTTACCAAAGTCACAAACGCTCTCGAACCGCTCACGCGAGCGTCCTCGCTGATGAACGGCGGCGAGGACGCGTGCGCGCTGGGACCCATACACCTGCTGCGCGTGCGTGTCCTGGACGCCATGCAACGATCCGCGGTGGCCGCCGGTGACTTTGAGAGCGCGAGGGACGCGGCGTACGCCGTGCTTCCCGCGTTTCGATTGGCGTACCCCCCGTGTCACCCACCCCTCGGGCTCCACCTGGCGCTCCTCGCCAAGATCGAGGCGCACCTGGTGGACTTACCTGCGGCGGTGCAGTTCGCGCGTGAGGCGATATCGTGCCTGAACGTGTCGCACGGGCAGAACGCGCGGGTTGTTCGGATGATGGAGACGCTGTTGGGAGAGTCCGAGGCGGAGCTGCAGTACGACGAGTACAACCGGCGGAGCGGCAACCAAGACGCCGCGGGTGAGAACGAGGGGTACCTAGAGGCTTACGAGTGATCAATGCGTGCACCGGCTTCGTGTTCGTACGTGTATTGAGAGCTAAGTTAAAGGCTAATGAGGGTTAAGGGACGAAGTAGCTGAACACCCTGTAGGTCTGCATGGCGGCTATGAGCGCGAGGACGCTGGCGATTGAGTTGGGCCAGTCCAGCGCAGCCGCCGCCGTCGCGAGTTCCCCGCTCCCCAAGTTGGCAACCGTGGTCAGTAAATCGCCGCCGGCGGTTCCCCGCCCCGCGACGCCGTCCAACCCGCGGCACAGGTACGCCTCCGACAGCTGCCACAACGCGCCCGCGACTACCCCGGTTGTCCACCCCGGTTTCAGATATTCAATCAATGTCCTGTCGTCGCCGAGGAACCCCGCGCGTCTGAACTGACCGGTTAAGGTCCCGACGCCGAGCCACGCGACGCCGAGGCACGATCCGATCCCTACCACGCATCCGAGCCGCAGGATGTCCTCGACGCTGAACCCTAGGTCCACAACCTTGCCCCCCGGCGGCACGTACAGCAGTTCCCTGGCGAGGACGAAGCACCACAGGGTGGTGACGTCGAGGCGAACTTCGAGGGGCTCGACCGCGTTGACGCGGGCCCGTAGCTCGGCGGACGGGTCGTCTACGCCGAGGCTCGCGAGGGCGAGCGCCGCGAGCGCACCGGCGGTCAGCATCGCGACGTCCCCGTCGGGTAACAGCGTATCCCCATCGCTCCAGATGTCCAATAAGCCCAAGACGAAGGGGCTGGCGGGGTCGACGCAGGCGTACCGGGCGATGCGCCCACCGCGGCGGTTCGTGATCCGCGATGACCCACCCTCGCGGCGTGAAGGTGCGACGCGCGCGCGCATCGGGACGGCGCGCGCCGCGAGCGACGCCGACATGGCGAGGGTCGCGCGCGGCACGCTGTGGCGATTGAAGTTTCTCTTCTGTGATCACGGCGGCAATTTTACCAGGTCAGCAATTGTTTCAACTCCTGGAGGCCTTCCTCTGCGGCCAGAGAGAGGACCGCGAGAGGACCGCGAGACCACTACGACCCTCGCGGCGCCCGAGAGATCCCGCCGCGTTCAACGGTGTGAGCCCCGACGGTGCGACCCTCGCGAGCGCGCACTCACTCCAGCCTCAGTCACTTCCCCGTTCGGTGTTGAATTCTCCGCTCGGCGCGCAAACAACTGAAACAAACAAATGCTCGGGGAGGCAGCCTTGGGCGTCCTGCTGCTGTGGGCCGGGGTGAAGGTCGGCGCGGTGACGTACGCGTGGGTGAGGTACGGCAACTGCGGTGATAAGGACGACGCGGCGAAACCCGGGGAGGACGTAGAGCCGAGTTCCGTGGGAGGCGAGGCGATGAGTAGCGCGGGGGACGAAGCCGAGGGGTTGAGGCGACGCCCAAACGCGACCAAGGAGGGGAGCGAGGAGGAGGGCGACGCCGCGTGATGACACCTAAACGCCGTCGTTCGCGTTCGCGTCAAGAACAAAAACGCTATCAAAGTCCTATCATACGTATCGTTTTGTAACAGTAGCACTACAGTACGCCAAACGCCCGTTCACGGAGAGAGACACGCACGCTCCATCCATCAGTTGCCCTTCTCCATGGCATCCGCCACGATCCTCCGCCGGAAATACTCCATGTCCCGCTGATGAAACGTGAGCGGGCACCCGACCGCGATGTAGTCCGCGTACTTCAGCATGAACACCCCACAGTCGCACCCGTTCATCTGCCTCGGTATGTCCTTCGGGATCTCCACGGTCCACGACTCCGTGCTCACGTCCTTCTCCTTCTTGTTACGCCACTCATCGGTCACCCACCGTAACAAATCCTCGACCAAACCCTTATCGTTCCCGAGCAAAGAGTCGTAGAAACGAACGCACGTCGCCTTGAAGTCGATGACGGCGAGGACCCAGTGAATACCCTGGTGGACCGGG
>Ga0257106_1000372_pt1 | contig 27172 bp, 8 predicted proteins | sample LP_taG_3_FD_190177 | JGI IMG/M metagenome (GOLD analysis project Ga0257106, IMG submission 190177) | Marine microbial communities from Northeast Subartic Pacific Ocean, Canada - LP_J_2011_P26_10m | ecosystem: Environmental > Aquatic > Marine > Oceanic | place: Canada: Northeast Subartic Pacific...
GGCCCGTCAACAAGGAAGGGGAGGCTGGGGAGGTGGACGTGGAGATTGAACGAGCCGTGGCGATGGACGCCGACGACGATGACGGCGCCGCGGACGCGAACGATCCGTCGCGATCGCCCGGGACCGAGCGTGGGACCCCCACGCGCGGCGACGAAAGCGTTGGTCCCCACGAGAAGAGCCAGAGCCCTCACGCACGACCCGAGGACGTATCCGACGAGGTCGACGCGCTGGTGGCCGCCGCCGTGGACAAGGGCGTCGGCGTCGCCGCGCACACGCTGAAGGATGCGATGGTATCCGCGCGGACCGTGGAAGGCGGCGGGGGGCACGCGGCGGACGCCATGGCGCGCGCGCTCGCGGACTCCTTGCTCGCGAGGATGATGCCCGGGTCCGCCGCCGTGAACGCCTCCCTCGTACCCGTGGGAGACGACACGTGCGCGGACGTGTCGTCACCAGGCGGCTCCATGGATCGTCACGATGACGCAGAGATGTCGGTGGTGGAGATGTCGGAGTCGGCGTCGCGGTGCAGCCCGCGCGCGGTGCTCCTCGCCGCGGAGGTTCTGCCCCGCATGCCGACCGACTCCGACTCGACGTCGACGTCCAAACCCGGACCGAGGCTACGCTTAATCCGCGGCGTGTTCCACACCCTTCGCGCTCGTATGGGCAATTGCCTCGGGGCGGCGAAGGTTGGGGTGTTTCCCGCGCTCGTCAGGGCGCTCGCGGACCACATCATCAACACGAACGACGACGAATCGGACGAATCGGGACCCGGTGGAGCGGAATACTTTTACGTCGGCGAGGAGTTTAAGATTTTACGGCGGTGCGCTCGGCTGGTCGCGGCACATCACATGCCGGTCGGCCACCTCCGGATGTGGCTCGCGACGTGCGCGTCGCTCGCGGGTCCCGGCCGCGGCGCCATGCTTCACGAGCTCGACGCCGCGCTCGCGCTGCCGCAGAGCCGAGGCCCGTCGCGGATGTTCCAATTGGACGGTGAGAACAGCGGGGTGCTGGGCGCGAGCGTCGGCGGTCCTTGGCCGTTCAACGACGGCGGTTTCGCGGTGGTGACGTGGGTGTACCTGGAAACCACGCGCGGGTCCGACGACTCCGCGGCGCACGCGGCGGCGGTGGCGTCCCACGCGGCCGCCTCGAGCGGTCACGACGTGGGTCCCGTCGCGGCGGCGGCGGCGGCGGCGGCGGCGTCCGGCCACGAAGAGGATCACATGCCGCGGCTGTTCTCGTTCGTATCCGCGGAGGATGGGGGCAACGCGGGGGTGGAGGCGTACTTCCACGGGCGGTACCTGGTGCTCGAGGCGACGGGCGGATCTGTCGAGGCTGGCGGACTCGGGACGAAGAGGACGGCGAAGGTCGCCGCGCCATTCACCCACGCTTTCAAACTGAAGCGTTGGACGTGCGTCGGCGTCGAATACTCCGCCAAAGGGACCCAAAGCGAGGCGCAGCTGTACATCGACGGCGTGCCCGTGGAGACGCGGCGGGTCACCTTACCTCACGTGTACGGGTCCTTAGGGTTCTGCTGCGTAGGGACAAACCCGCCCGCCGCGATGGCGGGGCTGCAGCGTCGCCGGCGACAGTGCTCGCTCTTCGGAGCGCTCGGACCGGTGTACGTGTTCAACGAGCCAATCGGCGCGCGCCACGTGTCGCAACTCAGCGCGCGGGGCGGGACGTACGCCCCCGGGTACGGGACGAGCACCGAGGGCGGGCTCGACGGCGGTGACGATTCATCTTCCGGCGGCGGCGGGGGCGGGAATACCCTCGGAGGTAAAAAAATCGCGAGGGGGTTCCAACTCGCGAACGCGGCGGCCAAGGCGGTGGTCAAGGCGGCGTCGGACGGCGTGAAGAAGATCGACCAGCGTGCGGCGCGGGGCCTCGGGCTGACCTCCGCGAAGGACGGCGACGACGGCGAGGGGGAGGAGACGGACGACGGCGCGGATTCGGTTAAAAAGTCGGGGACGAGCGATTTCAACGAGGAGTGGGCCCGGCTCGACCTCGAGCTCGCGCCCGCGCTGCTGCAGCTGATGCATCCCGCGGCGGCGTCCGCGGGCGACGCATCACTACCCGGCGACCGACGCGTCCCGGACCTATCCCCGGCGAACATGGGTGGACGTGGCGATCGCAACGGGTCCCTCCTCGGCTCGGCGAAGGTCGTCACTCGAGCCCCGCCTCGCGAGTCGCTGTGGGCGGTGGCGCCGGGGGGACCCGCGGCACTCCTCCCGCTCGCGTGCCCCGCGCTCTGCTCCAAAACGTTCACGCCGAGGCGCCTGCGCGCGGACGGCAAGGACGAGCGCGCGCGTCGCGTCGCGGCGGCGGCGGCGGCGCTCGCGCCCGCGCTCGGCGTCTTGGCGCGAGCCGGGGATGGCGGCGCCGACGTCGCGACGTTGGACGCGCTCGCGTCCGTGGACGCGCCTCGGCTCATCGCGCTCGTGCTCCCCTCCGCGCTGGACGCGATGCGGCGGGTGCATGCGTCATCGAATGGGGGGAGTCAACACGGACACGGGGGAGTCGACGGCGGGACGGGCGCGGATTGGGTGGATTGCATACTCGGAGCCGAGACGAGTCTGGACGTCGCGGAGGTGGCCGTGGTCGAGGCACTCGAGCGGCTGCTCGAGGCGGCGCGGGACCACCGCACCTTACGCCGACAGCTGTGCACGCACCTCTTCCTCTCGTTCGAACCGTGGACGGGCGGCGGGGGTGTCAACGACGGCGGGGGGGTCGAAGGGGGCGGGGGCGTCGGCGTCGGCGCGCCGGCTATGCGTCGGGTGATCCGCGCCGTCGCCGCGTCATCGCACGCGGAGGGCGGAGCCGCTCTTCGCGAACTGTGCGGGGTGACGCGTTTGTTGGATTCCGCGGCGACCTACCTGTCACCGGCGGAGAGCGCGTTCCACGCCGGAGCGCTCAACCGACTCGACGGCGACGCGACGACGGGAGGGTCGGCGATGCGAAACTCTCTCGCCGACGATGAATTGGAAGCCGCGTCGACGGCGAAGGGGTCAGTGCGCGACGCCGCGACCGAGGATAAACTCGCGTTGATGGATGAGCTGGTCGCCGCGGTGTCCACGCTCGTGCACGGCGGCCAGTCACACGGCGGCGCCGCGGACGAGACGGCGACGACGCTGGTCGGCTTCCTCTCCGGGTGTAAGTGTCCGCATTTGTGCGCGCGGGTGGTGTCGCTTTGCATAACTTTGTGCGCGGCTCCCAACGCGGATCGAGCCGAGGCGTTCACCCGCGCGTTCGTGAGGGCGGGCGGCGTGGAGGTTTGCCTCGCGCTCACGCGCGCCGCATCGCTGAACCAACCGCCCGACGAACCCGAATCCAGTCCGGATGACGTCAGACACTTCACGCCGCCCTGTCAGCGTTTAAAAGGTTACAGGGACCTCGTCGCCTCGTGCGTGAGGACACTTGGAAGGCTGGTCGCGAGGGGCGAGGCCGAGGTGGCGGGCGCGACGTCGGCGCTGATCGAACGCGCCGTATGTCACTGTCTCCGCCGGGCGCCGACGTCGTTGCTCTCCGAGAACGTCTACGACGCAGCCATGCGAGCCGCGCTGGACAACGGAGGAGCCGTCGGGCCGACGCCGTGCCTAGATACACGCACACACTCCTCCGATCTCTCCGGCGAGAACGGGAACACCGATCGGTCCTCGCGCGGCGCGGATGCGTTCGCACGTGAAATATCACTGAGCGCGTCGCCCGTCAGACTCGGGTCGCCCGCGTTCGGTATCCTCGGCGCGGCGCTGTCGGTTATCCATCGCGCTCCGCTGGACACGCGGCGGCGATGCGTCCGCGACCACTTCGCGCTCGCTTGTGCCCACGCCGATAACCGATCGGCGATCAACGCGTCGCCCAAGTGGCCCGCGTGGCTTGTGAAGACGCTGAGCGCGTCCACCGAAGACGAGGAGATCACCGCGCTGGGCGGTGACCTACTCGACGTGCAGGCGCGGCACGCCATGCGGCGGCGCGAGGGTTGGCGCGTCGTCGAGTCCGTGATTGTCGCCTTCCGGGAAGTTTCCGGATCGAGTTCCGGCGCACTGAACATGATGCTGATTAACCTGGCGGCGTTCGCGGGCGCCGAGCTGCGGGGAAGTCTCTCCTCGCTGAGCGGGTCCGTCGGAGGTCCGCTACGGAAGAAGGGCGGGCCCGGGCATAAGTCGCGAGTCAGTCGAACTCGGGAGGGCGGGAGTTTTGGGTCGAAGGATTTTGGGGAGACCTCGCTGGATGAGCTCTTGCGTTTGGATCCTGCGGCGACGACGCGGGACAACGCGACGGCGCTGATGAGGCTCGTGCTGGACCACCTGCGTACGACGTGTACCCCGGGTGGAGACTCGGAGTTGTCCAGCAGCTCAAGTCTGCTCCCGTTGCTGAGAGCGTCTCTGAGCGCGGTTGAGCTGCTGGTCAACTCGGACGGATCTTTGGGTCAAATCGAGGGCGGCGTCGACGCGGACGCGCCCGGTGATGTGGATACCCCAGCAACGCGTCACTCTCTGCTGTGCCTGGCGCTCGCGACCGCCCGAGAGGAGGCGAACGCGCTCGACGAAGAAGGCCTTCCGGGCGCGAACGAAGTTGACGAAAAAGAAGCCGGTCCCGTCGTTCCGGCTTCCGTGGCTGACGCCGTTCGTGAACCGTCGCGGGTCTCCCCAGTCTCGGCGCTCGCGTTTGAATCACGTGCGGTGTGGGGCGTCGGCGCGGACACGCCGCTGGGCAGGGCCATGTCCGCCGTGCACCACATCACGGCCTTCCACTTGCGCCTCGACGGCGACGACGACGCGGCGCCCGCGATGGCCGCGATCGGCGCCCTCTACGACGAAGTTCGACACTGCGCTCGCGTGATGTGTCGCACGACCGAGTCACGTAAGATCCCGTCGCACGCGCGTGCGGTGACGGCGTACCTCCTTGCGCTCGTGGGACGATGGAGGGAACACGTCATCGCCGAGTGCTCCACGGGACCCGAAACTCTCGGGGGCCGCGGGACTCTGGAATCCGCCGCCGCCGCGAGCGCCGCGCTCGGCGACCCGAACGCGGTCCGCGACGTCTTATCCACGACCACGCGCGTCGCAATGAACACCTTGTGCACTGCGCCGTGGAGTTTAGCGTTGGGGAGCCCCGCGATCGCCGCTCGTCTCGCGGAGGCTCGCGACGGTGTCGGCGACGGGGAAGACGCGCTCGGACCCCGCGCTTCGCGCTCGAGGTCATCGGCGGCGGCTCACGCGTACAACTTGAGGGAAGAGTCCCGGCTCGCGTTCGAGCGTTCGTGGGAGGACCCCGGCGGTTCATCTTCCGAAGCCGCCGTCGCGACGGGAACCGCCGGGGTCGCCGCGAGGTGGCGCAGGCTCGGGTACGACGCCGCCTCGAGGCGTTCGATGGCGTCCGCGGCGCATCGGGCTGGTTTTAGAAACGGAACGAAAGCGTGGCGGGTCTACGCCGAGTGCCTTCTCGACTCGAACGCGTTGTTCGCGCGGCTCTTACCGCCCAACAGGGAGGATAACGACCCGGGCGGCGGCTGGACGCACTCGGCGCTGTGCGTCGGCGCTTCGGAGACGGCGCGGCGGCGGCGGTACCGTCTGCGGATGAGCCACGGCGTCGCGAGCCGCGGAGGAACCGCGGCGGCGACTGAAACGGCTAAAACGGCTGACGGCGGCGGTTCAGTCGTGGCGGCGTCATCCTCGGAGGGGGTGATCGAGGACCAAAAGCCGCGGTTGCCGTTCACGGGCCGAGATTTCGGCGATGAGCCGGACCTACCCGACGCGGAGAAGGAGGGCGAGGTTGACGTCGAAAAGAACGACGAATTAAACGGTAAGTCACCGTCCGAGTCACCCGCCGCCCGAGTCATCGAGCGCGACCACGACATGATGATCGCGGCCGCGGCGGCGGCGGCGGCGGCGGCGGCGCTCGGCAAAGGGGAGGAGAGCGGATCGCTGATTTTACAGTGCGACGCCGAGCTGGTGACGCCGACGGGCGTCGCGAGCGGCCGGCTCCTCGTCACCACCCGGGACTTGACGTTTCAGCAGGTGAAGCCGTCCAAGGGAGATGAAGAAAGCACTTCAGACGAAAGGACTTCAGAGGACCCGAATGAGGACCATAATACCTTCGTTCCCCCCGACGGCGACCCGCACGCGAAGGAAGATCCCGGATCGGGCGGGATCGTCTGGCGGTGGCCGCTCGACTCCCTCCGCGGCGTGCAGACCCGGCGGTACCTCCTCCGCGGAAGCGCCATCGAGATTTTCCTCCTGGACCGGCGGGCTTATTTCTTGGATCTCAAGACGCAGGCGCAGCGGACGCGCGTGTACAGCACGGTCGCCGGCCTTAGGCCCAAACACTGCGGCGCGTTCCTCGAGATTGGAAACTCATCCCCGGAGGCGCTGTTTCGCCGGAGCGACATCACCGCGCGGTGGTGCCGCCGGGAGATGAGTAACTTTGACTACATCATGGCGCTCAACACCTTGGCGGGGCGGACGTACAACGACATCACGCAGTACCCGGTGTTTCCCTGGGTCATCGCCGATTACGAGTCCGAGGTTCTTGACCTAACGAACCCGCGGACGTATCGAGACCTCGGGAAACCCGTCGGGGCGCTGAGTGAACGACGGCTGGAACGGATCAAGGAGCGCTACGACGCCTTCGACGACCCGGAGATTCCCAAGTTTCACTACGGTAGCCACTACAGCAGCGCCGGTATCGTGCTGTTCTACCTGCTCAGGCTCGAGCCGTTCACCACCTTGGCGCACCAGCTGCAGGGGGGTAAATTCGACCTCGCCGATCGTCTATTCAACGACGTTTCCACCTGCTGGCGAGGCGTTTTGTCCGACATGTCCGACGTGAAGGAGCTCATACCCGAGTTTTATTACCTCCCCGAGATGTTCGTCAACGTCAACGGGGTGGAGTTCGGGGTGAAGCAGTCCAGTGGAACGGCGATTGACGACTGCGGGCTACCGCCCTGGGCCGCCGACGCCTTTGACTTTGTGCATAAAAATCGCGCCGCGCTCGAGAGCGAGCACGTCTCCAAGAACCTGCACAAGTGGATCGACCTCGTCTTTGGTTGTAAACAAAGGGGCCCCGCGGCGGTCAGGGCGAACAACGTGTTCTATTACCTGACGTACGAAGGGAACGTGGACATGGATGGGATCGACGACCCGACGTTACTGAAGGCGACGCAGGCGCAGATTGCAAACTTTGGCCAAACCCCGAGCCAGCTCACGCGCAAGCCCCACCCGCGGCGCATCGCCGAGGAGGATACGTTGGGAGGATCCTTCTGGCTCCTCGCGAACCCGGCGCGCGCGTGCAGGTACCCGCTGCAGGTGCCGCGCGCCGCGTGCGGAGGCGTCCCCGCGGCGCACCTCGCCGCCGCGCCCGAGCGCGCCGTCGTCGTCACCACGGGCGCGTCCCCGCGGATCGTGACGCACCGGTGGCTTCCAAATACCCCCGACGCGTCCAGTACGCCGTTCACATTCGCGTCCGCCAAGGAGACCGGGACATCCATCGGCGGGTTCTTCAGGAGCATCACGCGCACGGGCATCACGGGCGTAGGCGCACAGGGCGACAGCGCACAGGCGCCCGTGGGCCTCGCGCTGGTACTCGAACCCGACCTAGCGGCTACGCTTCGTCGAGCGAGCGCCGAGAATCTTCGCGAATCGAGCGAATCTTCGATTGGACCGAGTCATGACCATTCGACCAACTCGCGCGGACCGAAACCGCGTCTGCCGTGCGAGGTGACCCCCGACGGATCGCTCGTCGTCATCGGCGGCTGCGCGGACGGCGGCGTGAGGGTCTTCGACGCCGCGCGCGGCGGGGCGCCACTCGCGTCCTCGCGTTCGGGACACGTCGGCGCGGTGACCGCGCTGGCGCTCTCCGTCGACGGCGGCGTGCTCGTCACCGCCGCCGCCGACTCGTCCCTCGCGGTGTGGACCCTTCACAACGGCGCGGGATCCGACGACGGGATCCACGGCGGCATCGGCGGCATCGGCGGCGGGTCAAGTACCTCTCGGGACTCTCGTAGATTTGTCGACGCGAAGGTTGCTTCGATGACCGGAGTCGCGGGTATGGGCGGAAGCGGCGTCGGGGTCAGCATGGGCGACGCCGTGGGCAAGGCGATGCGAGAGGCGGAGAGGCACCCGGCGACGGGCGCGGCTCGCGGGTACGCGCCTCGCGAGCACCACGCCGAGGAACAGAGCGTGATGGCGGCGGCGCTCGCGAGACACGGCGAATTAAACGGTGCGGGTCGTTTCACCGCCGACGAGGGCGCGTGCGTTCGCGAGGCGCGCGCGCGGGCGGGTGTCACCGGCGGAGTTGACGGCTTCAAGGGGAGTAATAAGAAGAGAAGGGCTCCCGCGGGGAGTACTCGTACTCGATCGAACGGCGGCGAGGGGAACGAAGGGACGCTGCGAGGACCGCACTTCATCCTGAAAGGCCACGGTGAATCCGTCGCGGCGTGCGCGGTGAGCACCGACCTGGCCGTCGTTTTGGCCACCAGCCCGCGATTTGGATCGACGTTTCACTGCCTCCTGACCGGGCGGTTCCTACGCGCGGTGCCGGAGTTACGCGGGGAGTATTGCGCGTTGTCGCCCGAGGGAGTCGCGATGGCGTGGGAGCGGAGGAACCACGCGCTCCGCGTCGCTACGCTCAACGGCGACGTCGTTCGAGGCCGTACTTTCCGCGACGACCTGCCGCCGTTCACGACGCCGCCGCTCGTCTCCTCGGACGGCAAGTTCGTTGTTCTCGGAACGGAACGGGCGAGTAAAGGGGACCCAAAGCCGGCGGGCGTGGTGCTGCTGGAGGTTCCGAGCCTGAGGGTGGCGCACGTGTGGGAGCTGCCCGGGGGCGCGGGGGTGAGCGCGATGTCGCTGACGGGGGACAACACGAACCTGCTGGTCTCCGGGACGGACGGGTCGCTGACGGTGCTGGCGGATCCTAGGCTCGGGATGCGGCTCGTGTCGCAGATGTTCAACTTGGGATGGGCCGAGATGGCCTGACTCTGAGATCGTGACGTATCGTCATCTTAACACTTAGCTTTATTCTACAATAGACTCTAGACCTTTAGACACATACCGGCCATCAGTCGACCTCGCGGTCGCGCTGGCGGTCGTCTCTCACTCACTCACTCTTCCGACTCGTACGGCACGGTGATCATGTCGTGAACCGCGAGGGTGAGCTCCTTGGCGACGTCCGGGTGCTTCGCCGCCAACTCGCTCATGCCCGAGCTGTACCTCACCGCGTCCCACTCCTTGTTCGCACACCGCACAGCCTGTTTCCACAGCCCGGACACGTGCCGCTCCTTCGCGATCCTCGCCGCCTGCGCCACAACCTCCGGGCTCATCTCCGCCTTGAGCCGCTGGGTGCAGTACGCGGGCATAGCCTTGACGTCGTACTTGACGGCGGCGTCGTGGAGATCCACTAAGAGCTCCTTGGGCGGGTGCAGCGGTATGCGGTACATCCACCGCAACAAACCCACGAGTACCGGGACGCTGAGGTCTTTGAACACCAGCTTGGTCGCCGGCCGGGCCTGGCCGCCGGTGAGCGCGGCGGCTCTCGCGGCGAACGTGATGAACACGGCGACGGCGTGTACGAACGTCACCAACAGCCCGAAGATCTGCCCAAACACCGGGTGCGCCCCCGCGGCGTACTTCACGAGATCCGGCCGCCGCCGGAGCGCGCCAACCACCGGCCTGAGATCCATGAGCTTAGCGAGCCCGGGGGACGCGGACGCGAGCACGTCCCTGTGCGCGTGAAGCTTCACGTTGCCCGCGATGAGCTCGACGTCGCCTCGCGCGTGGCTCCCTTTACGACCCACATGAAGCGACCCCCCGAGCAAGCCGCCCTTCTGCCCGTACCCCTTACCGTTGAGCCTACCCAGCATCTTGGCGTTCATCTTCCCGTTGCTCTCGCCCTCCGCCTCAAACATGGTCATCGCCGCGTCGAACTCGTTCCCGGCGGCTGCGGCTTTGAGGGCTCCTTTGCCCGGCGACTCGCCCCCCGCCGCCGCCGCCGCCGCCTTGATCCGGTCCTGCGCCGACAAAGCGTGCGCGTGCGGGTCAAAGACGGACGAGTCGAAATCTTCCGCATCCGGCGCGTGCTCCGGGAACATGCACCACTCCTCCAAGTTGATCGCGACGCACACGCCGGCGTCTTTGTGGCTTCCGTTGCCGTCACCCGCGTCGCGCCTGCCGTGAAGTAAGACGAGAGCTCCGTCAACCGCGGAGCCCGCGTGTCCAAACCTAGGGTCCGTGTCGCTCTCCGGGTCGAATCGTCCCCACTCCGCGGTGGGAAAATGGAACGCGTAGGTGTCACCGAGGACACCGTCCTGGAGCAAAACGCGGCCGCCGTGGACGATCCAGTTGGCGCCGAACTGCGTGGCTACGTAATCGGTGCGGGGCGTCGGGAGCTGTCCGACGCGCGGGACCTGCGTCCACCTGAGCCGGCCCTGCGCGCTGAGCTGCAGGCACCAGAGGAGCATCTCCATCATGGTATCTGACGGGGAGAGGACGTACAGGACGCCGTTCATGGAGGTCATGGCGCACCCGTCGCCCCCCGCGGGCCGGCGCCATTTGGTCTCGATGGAGAGCCACTCGCGTTCCTTGAGGTCGTACCCGTAGAGGTCGTTGTGGGCGATGGAGTCCATGCCGGGGCGGACGTCCTTACCTCCGAAGATGAACATGACGCCGTTGGACACGCACGCGCAGTGTCCGGTCCTCGCCGCGGGGGGTTCCCCCGCGGCGTCCACCCTTTGCCACGAGCACTTCTCAAAGTCGAAGCACCAGAGATCGTCGAGGCAGCCGAACTGGCCTTGCCCGCCGAAGACGTAGAGCTTATCGTCCACGACGACGGACGTGTGGCCGTACCGCCCGGGTGGGATGCCCACGTCCGGGTTCGCGGCCCTGGCCTGCAGCTCGGTGCTCTGGTCCTTGCCTCCCCACCGCAGGATGATGTCCACGAACTCACCCTCGGGCGCGAGTCCTCCGTAGGTGTAGAGCTCATCTTCCCAGACCATGGAGGTGGCGCCGACGAGGTACCCCTCGGGGTCGCCGAGCGTGTCCTCCTCGTCGCTCGCGTTGAAGTCCTCCATGGCGTCGCCCGCCGCGGAGCTCGGGTACGTCGCGCCGTCGGCTCCGTCGGTGGCGGGTCCGGCGGGCGCCCCGTGCCGGTCCAGCCGTGTGCTCTCTTTCCGATGCGGGGCGGCGCCGGCGCGACGCTTGGCCTGCTCATCGCGCGCGATGGCCTGCATGAGCTCGGCGCGAGAGTGGCTCAGGGGTATGCCGCGCGTAGCGGCGATCTGTTCGGGGAACGGGGCGGGGATGGTCAGTCTCGACGCCTCTCGGGGTGAGGAAAACGCGCAAACGGAGAGATCCATTGGCGACGGAGAGGGGGGCGCAGCATGGCGCTCGTTCGTACCTTGGCGAGCTCGTTCGTCGACATCTGCTGCAGAGGAACGCCGTCGATCTCGACATTGTACAACGCCGAGACCTGGTTGAGCTCCTCCGCCCGGTCGTATATGTCAGCCATCGCGCGTCGACAGCGCACTCGCGAGCGGAGGTGTGCGCGCCTGCGGAGGAAGGCTCCACGCACACCACAACACACTCGGTCCTTTCGATGTAACCACCACGAGCAGGTCGATCTATGGAACGCGTTGAACCGTCATTCACGAGTCATTTGTACTCGACCTACAGACGTGTGGGCAAATAGTCAGGAAACTTCCGCTCCCAAATATGCAAAGATGAGGCCGCGGGAAAAACGGTTTCGCCCCGCGTCTCGATTGTCATTGCTCCGGGCACGGGAGAGTACGCTACGCACGCGCTAGTGTCCTCTGACTGCCAGGTGAGCATCGATACGAGGTCGTTCGACATGACTTCGACGCCCTACGGCAGCGGCCCGCCGCTGGACCCCGAGTCCGGCGCCGCGCCCGTGCCGGACGAGCGAGATTGGAACGAGGGCCAGCGCACCACGCGCCGGGCCGCGCTCCTCACGGCCGCGGGCTTCGGGCTCGCGGGTCTGGCGGCGTTCGCGATGGTCTCCAGTCCTTTCGCCGTCACTTTGGATAACGCGCAGATGGCCCGCGCCGATTCCGCGCGCGTCGCGCCGCGCGCGGTGCCGCGCGCGGGCGTCCGCGCGCCACGCGCCGCGTCCGATCGGGGACGCGCCATCCCCGGCGGTTACCGCCGCGCGGGCCTCGCGTCGCCCCGCGACGCCAAGCTCGGCGCCGCGCCGAGCGCGCCCGTCGACGCCGAGGCATTCTGGCACAAGATCGTCGATCCCATGCCCGTAGAGCCCAGGCGCCACCTCGAGCAGCTCGCGTCCGTCGCGCCCACGCTCCCCGAGGCGCAGTACCAGGAGCTCATCTCTGTCGCCGCGGACGTCGCCTGGCGCACCGATCCGGGCGCCAGGGACCGCGCCGAGGAGCTCGTCGAGCTTCTCTCCTACCTCACCGGTATGGAGGACGTCAAGGAGGGCATGGACATCCACTACAGGCGCGTCGACTCTGGCAACACCGAGAAGGCCCCGTCCGAGATGGACCCCATGGTCTTCGCCAACTTTGTCAAAAACGTGCTCCCGTCCTGCCGGTCCTTCCCAACCTGGGACCAGACCGACGTGCAGGCGATGCAGGACGCCACATGGCTCATCACCCAGCAGTACGAAGCCACGCACTCCGTGGCCGTGCCCACGGGCGGTGAAGGCGACGTCGAGATGATCGCCCGAGTCGAGCCCGACGCGGCGGTTACCGAAGATCCCGACGCGGCCCTCAGCAACCCGTGGAGGCAGCCGGCGGATACCGATTCCACCAACGGCGTGGCCGCCACCGGCTCCCCTGTCGGCTGGACCTACGACTACAGCGAGCACCAGACTGGCGATAACTCCGTGGACTTGCTCAGCAAGTCCTACCGCGGCAAGTGGGCGCGGAAGGAGTCCGCCGAGGTCAAGGCTAAGGTCGCGGCTTCCGCGGGGGCCCGCCTCGGAGCCGCCCCCGAGGACGTCAACACCGGCGTCGGTATCGACGCCTTCGCCGAGTGGTGGAAGGTCACCAACGACCTGCCCCAGAAGGACCAGGACATGCTCATCAAGCTCCGCCAGATGGTGCCCCAGCTCACGGAGGAGGACTACCAGCGCTGCATCGACATCGCTAACGACCTCCACTTTAAGATTGACACCACCGCCAAGCCCAAGGCTAAGGAGCTCCGCGATAAGCTCGCGTTCATGATGGACGTCACCGAGATCGACGCCGGTCTCAAGATGCACTTCGAACGCATGGTCAAGAAGCACTACGGCGTCAACGATCCCATCTCCGAACTCGAGGTGTCCCCCGCGGAGCTCGCCGAATTCGTCCGCGACGTCCTACCCGCCGCCCGCAACTTCCCCAAGTGGGAGAGCGCAGACATCGACAAGATGCGCATCGTCGCCGCGCGCGCCAAGAAGCGCGCCGCCGCCACCGCGGAGATGGGCCAGAAGAAGGCTTGGGGTCAGGGTGTCAAAGACGCCGTGGCCAAGATGGGCAAGCGTACCGTGGACTCCCGCAAGGAGAACGCGGCGCTCGGGCAGATCAACAACGCGCCCGGCATCTGGGCGCAGATGGTCGACCACCTGCCCACGCAGCCCCGCCAGCACTTCTACCAGATGCTCCAGTCCGTCCCTTACATCGAGGAGACCAAGTACCGAAACATGATCAACCTCGCGAACAAGCTCCAGACGGTTCGCGACGGTACCACCCAGGCGACCCTCAACGAGCTCATGGAGAAGCTCCCTTACCTCACCGGTTCCGCGGACATCGCCGCCGGCCTCGACCAGCACTTCGCCCGCATCAACTCCGGTCACCACGGCCAGGAGGCTGGCGAAGTGTCCATCGACCGACTCGCCGAGTTTGTGCTGGACACCATGCCGCCGATTCGTCACTGGCCCAACTGGTCGGATGACGACATCACACGCATGCAACGCGTCACGAACCGCGTGCGCGAGACCTACGAAGCGACCCACCCCAACTGGAACAACGACGAGACCACCGCGCACCTCGCCGCGCCGCTCGGCAAGGACCGCAAGGCTAAGTCCGCCAAGAAGGCTGCCAAGGCTCGCCTCGGCGCCGACGTTGAAGAAGTTGAAGAGGTTGACGCCTCCAAGTACAACAAGAACGGCGTCGACGCCTTCGCCGAGTGGTGGAAGCTCACCGATGACCTCGACGAGCACGACAAGGACCAGCTCATCAAGCTCCGCTCGATGGTGCCCACGCTCCCGCTCGATGACTACGACCGCTGCATGGAGCTCGCCGACGACATCGCCGCCAAGATTGACACCACCACCAAGGGCAAAGCCAAGGAACTCCGCGACAGGCTCGCGTTCATCATCGACGTCTCCGAGATCGACGCCGGTCTCACGAAGCACTACGACCGACTGGTGAAGAAACACTACCAAACGGAGGGATGGGATAAGGAAGACATCGCCGAGATCACCCCAGGGCAGCTCGCCGAATTCGTCCGCGACGTCTTCCCCGCGACTCGCCGGTTCCCCGAGGAATGGGGCGGCGAAGAGATTGAACGGATGCGCGTGGTGACCAAGCGCACGCGTGAGCGCCGCGCGGCCATGGCCAAGGCTACGGCCCGCGCCTCCGCCTCCCTCGGCGCCGAACCCGACTGGGAGGCTAACACCGACGCCACCAAGCTCAACAAGAACGGCGTCGACGCGTACGCCGAGTGGTGGAAGCTCACCAACGACTTACCGGAGGCGGACAACGCGGCGCTCTTCGCCCTTCGCCAGCGCGTCCCCGGGCTCACCCAGGAGGACTACGAACGGTGCATGGACATCGCGAACGATATCAACTGGAAGCTCGACAGCACCTCCAAGGCCAAGGCTAAGGAGCTCCGCGACAGGCTCGCGTTCATGATGGACGTCACCGACATCGACGCCGGTCTCCAGAAGCACTACGAACGCCTCTACAAGAAGGTGCACGGCGTCAACGACCCGGCCACCCTCGACGAGATCTCCCCCGTGGAGCTCGCCGAGTTTGTCCGCGACATCTTCCCCGCCGCCCGCCGCTTCCCCGAGGAGTGGGGCGGCGCCGAGATTGCCAAGATGCGCATCGTCACCGCTCGCGCCAGGCAACGCGCCACGTCCTCCGCTACAGCCGCCGTCGGCCAGAAGAACTCCGACCGCGCCGCGATGGGCCTTCGCGCCGTGGACTCCAAGAAGGAGAACGCGGCGCTCGGCGAGATCAACAACGCCCCCGCGATCTGGTCCGAGCTCATCGACCACATCGCCCTCGAGCCCCGCCAGCACCTGTACCAGATGCTCAACTCGGTCCCCGGGCTCGAGGAGTCCAAGTACCGAAACATGATTCAGCTCGCGAACAAGCTCCAGACCGTTCGCGACGGTTCCACCAAGGCGACCCTCAACGAGCTCATGGAGAAGCTCCCTTACCTCACCGGCACCGAGGACATCGCCGCCGGCCTCGACCAGCACTTCGCCCGCATCAACTCCGGCGTTCGCGGCCAAGAGGAGGCTGGCGAAGTGTCCATCGACCGACTCGCCGAATTCGTGCTGGACACCATGCCACCGATCCGTCACTGGCCCAACTGGTCGGATGACGACATCACACGCATGCAGCGCGTCACGAACCGCATCCAGGAGCAGTTCGAGGCGACCCACCCGGACTGGGTCCACGACGCCGCCGCCGCGCACAAATCCGCGCCGCTCGGTAAAGCCGTCGACGCGGAGCGGGTCTTCACGGACCTCACCTCCGCTCTCCCCGCCGGACCCCGTGACGTCCTCGAGAAGCTCGTGGCCAACACCCCGACCATCCCGCAGGAACACTTCCAGTACATCATGCAGCTCAGCGATGAGCTCGCGACCAAGGTTGACGGCTCCACCCGCATGTCGGTGAACCAAATCATCGACAGGCTGTCCACCCTCGCGGATCTCTCCGACATCAAGGCTGGCGTGGACGCGCACTTCGAGCGCGTGGATTCACGCGGCGTGAAGAAGGCGGATTCCGTGGACACGCTCGAGGTTTCCCCCGAGAAGTTTGGCAAGTTTCTTCAGAACGTCCTCCCCGCGTGCAGGTCTTACCCTACGTGGACGACTGAAGACGCCGCGGCTGTCCAGTTCGCGGCTGACTTCCTCGCGGACAGGTACGCGGCGTCGCACCCGGGCGAGAAGCTCCCCGTCGTGCGCAAGGTCGTCGTCAAGCCCACAGCTGCCAAGGGCAAGGGGGTGAAGAGCACCAGGCCGCTTCAGGATGAGCTCTCCACCGCGAGCCGGAACGAGGTGCTGGACTTTGAAGGCACGGCGGCGATGGGCCTGAGGAAAAGGGCAAACGGAAAAGGACAACATTCTGGAAAGCATCAGCCGCTTTTTAGGGTACCCGCAATGAAGTCGGAGCGCGAGAGCTCAGCCGCTAAGGCTGAGCTCGGCGCCGTGGTGTTCGTGGACGCACCGACCGAGTGGGCAAGGCTGGTTGACCGGCTTCCCGATTACGAAAAGAACAAGATTTACAAGCTGAAAGAAGTTATCCCCAAGCTGTCGGAGGATAAATACAACGCTCTGATTGAGCTGGCGGACTCGATTCGATTCTCATCCGAGACTGACGGCACCAAGAAGAACCGCATCAAACAACTGCTCACCGACGTGAGCGCCCTGAACCTCGACGTCAGCGGCGTGGGCGTCGGCATCTCCAACTACTGGGCCAGGATTCAAACCGGGGGGACCAAACCGGCGAACGACCTCGACGAGATCTCCCCAGACGAATTCGCCGAGTTTGTCCGCGAGACCTTCCCGCCGATCCGCGACTACCCCCTGTGGTCCGTCATCGACGTCGAACACCTGGAGACGGCGACGAACCGCATGGTGCAGAGGCACAACGCGCTCAAGGCAGCCGGCGTGCAGCCCGGCGCGGCTGCCCTCGGAACGAGGCGGCGTCCCGAATGGAAGCGCCGGCCCGACCACTCCCCCTCCGCGGAACACAAGAAACCCCTCGGCGGAGTCATCCCCGGGCAGACCGACTACGCCAAGCTCCCTTTGTCCGAATTCGCGAACATCGCGAAGAACAAAGGCAAGCTCGGCGAGGCGGTTGGCACCAAGCACGGCAAGGATCCGATCACCGGCGAGACATACAACTACTACGAGGGTAACTTCGTGTCCGCCGCGTTCGACCCGTCGGATTGGAACCTTCCCCTGAGCTTCGACGCCCGCACGAAGTGGCCGCAATGCCGCGCGATCATCGGGACGGTTCGTGACCAGGGTAAGTGCGGCTCGTGCTGGGCGGTGGCGACGGCGGAGGTGATGAACGATCGACTCTGCATCGCTTCCAATGGCGCGGAGCAGCGCGAGCTCTCCCCTCAGTACCCACTATCCTGCTACGACGGTGGGCAAGGGTGCCAGGGAGGCGACGTCGCGGTCGCCATGCACGAGGCCACCACCAAGGGTATGGTGTTCGGCGGCATGCTCAACCGCAGCAAGGCTTCCTGTCTGCCGTACGAGTTCCAGCCGTGCGAGCACCCGTGCCAAGTCGCCGGCGTGGTCCCGCACGAGTGCCCCGCGCACGTCGACGACGGCGTTTGCCTCGGGAACACGTTCAAACTCTCGGACCAGAAGGTATTCCCCAAGTCTGACGTCTACACGTGCCCGCCAAACGACTGGGCGTGCGTGGCGCAGGAGATCATGACCTACGGGCCGGTGGCGGTGACGTTCGGCACCGTGCACTCGGACTTTTACGGGTACCACTCTGGGGTGTACACCGTGCGTGAGGAGGACAAGAACAACGAAGGACTCGGGATGCACGCGACGAAGCTCATCGGTTGGGGTTTCGACGAAGCCACGGGTCACCCGTACTGGCTGATGATGAACAGCTGGGATAACTGGGGGATCCACGGCCTCGGCCGGGTGGGCGTCGGCGAGATGAACATGGAGCAAGGCATCGCGATGGTTCGCATGTGAGCGACGGCGTATTTAGACACAGACAGCGCTGTATATACTAATTCATATCATCAACTACTCGTGCTCACTCGTATCGTGCACTACTTGCCCCGTCCTCCGCGTCCGCCGCGACCGAGCGCGCTGTTCGGGTTGGCACCCCGGCCCCGGCCTCGTCCCCGCCCCGGCCCGATGCGCACCGCCTTCAGGCCCGTCACCAGCTCAGCCTCCTTGTTCGTCTCCTTCACGGACGCGATGAACGACGCCGCGGTGCCCTGTTTCTCAGCCTTGGCCGTCTCCGTTCGCAACTTGGCCAGCTCGTCCGCCCTCGCGGCCGCCCCCTGCGGCGCGTCGTCCTGCTCGGCCGCCAGGCACGCCGAGCACCTCTGTTTTCCGGGGCCTTTCTGCCTTAGTTGCTTGCCGGAGAAGTCGCTCGCGGGCTTGGATTCCTTGCATTTCGCGCACTCGTGAAGCACGACATCGTCGCCTGTCTCCTCCGCCGCCCTAGCCTTCGCCTTCGCGGCGGCCGCCTCCCGTTCCTTGACCTCGTCGGCGGCGGTGCAGGTTTTACATCGGATCTTCGCGTTCTCATCCTTCTGCCGTTTGAGCACCATGTTCTTGGAGAACTCCACCGCGGGAAGGCGCTTGCGACCGCAGGCTGAGCAGTCGAACGCGCCCGCCCACGTCGTGGGGTCCAGGTTAGCCTTCACCCCGAGGTCCGTCATCGTCAAAGCGTCGGCGGTGGCAAAGAATGACTTTTGGAACTTCCGAGATGACTGGATGTACGGAAAAAGCCAAACACGACCGAGGCACTCATCAGCCGCGCGGGGCGGGCGAGTCGCCGCACGCAAGATGGCCGCGCTGGCGTCCATGAAAATAAACACGATGGTGAAGGACGCGGAGGCCGCGAAAGCCAAGGTGCGCCCCCCCCGACCGGTCCCCGTTCCGCCAACTCCCATCTCGCACCATCTCGCACCCAACGGTTGTGTCCCTCGCACCCTCGCACCCTCAACGCCGCCTTCCTCCTTCCCCACACGTTCCAGGAGCGCAAGCGCAACGCGATAGTCTTACTCCTCAGGTACCTGCGCGATAACGGCTACGTGGACAGCGCGGAGGTTCTCCAGAAAGAGTCATCCCTCGCGCCCGGCTCGGTGGATGCCGCGGACAACATTTCACTCGAGCGCATCTTCCGCGAGCTCGACGAGCACCACATCCAACGGTTCGGACAACCCCCGAAGCTCTTCAGGCGCGCGGGCGAGACGTTGGATGTGGAGACGGGCACCGCGGGGTTAGGGGTAGGACGGCCGGGGCAGCGCGGGGTACCCCTGGGACGGGACGCATCAAACGCCAAAAACGTCGCCAAAAACGTCGACGACAAAGCGAATGGGGCTCGGGGCCGCGGCGTCGTCGCTCCGTCGCAGACGTCCACGTCCGGACGAGCATCAATCGTGAAGACACCCGCGACGACACGAGGTGGAGGCGGCGCGCCGGATCTGTCGGTGAGCGGGAACGGCGGCGGTCGACGCGGCGACGGCGGCGACGCCGCGGGGGTGAAAAATACGCACCCGTCGTCGACCCTCGACCTCGGCGCGGGTGACCTGAACGATCTCGCCGAGGTGATTCGGCGGGACATACACTGGGGTAACCCGAACGTCCCGTGGGAGTCCGTCGCCGGGCTGGACGACGCCAAGCGGCTGCTGAAGGAGGCGGTGGTGATGCCCGTGCGGTACCCCGATTTATTTCGAGGGTTGCTATCGCCGTGGCGCGGCGTGCTGCTCTACGGCCCCCCGGGCACCGGCAAGACGATGCTCGCCAAGGCTGTCGCCACGGAGTGCGACACCACCTTCTTCAACGTGTCGTCGTCCACCGTGGTGTCCAAGTGGAGGGGAGACAGCGAGAAGCTGGTGCGGGTGCTATTCGAGCTCGCGAATTTTCACGCTCCGTCCACCGTGTTCATCGACGAGATCGACGCGTTGATGTCCGCGCGGGGCGGCGGCGGCGGCGGCGGCGGCGAGCACGAGGCTTCGCGGCGCATGAAGACCGAGCTGTTGATCCAGATGGACGGCCTCGCGTCACCGGACACCGCCAACGGGGTTTTCGTGCTGTGCGCGACGAACTTACCGTGGGAGCTGGACCTCGCCATGCTTCGCAGGCTCGAGAAGCGCGTGCTCGTGGGCTTACCCAACGAAGACGCGAGGGCGGCGATGACGACGAACTTGCTCGGGCCGCACAAACGCGACGCCGCGGTGAGTCTCGGGTGGGTGGCGAAAGAGACGGAAGGGTACAGCGGGTCCGACGTGGCGACGCTGTGCAAGGAGATGGCCATGCGGCCGCTGCGGCGACTGATGGAGCGGCTGGAGGGGGAGGGGCGCCGCGCGCCTCGAGCCGCGCCCCCGAGCGTGGGTTCGATCACGGAGGAGGACGCGCGGGCGGCGATGGAGGTGACGAAGCCGTCGGCGGTGCTACACCTGTCACGGTACGAGGACTGGTGCGCGCAATTCGGCGATCACCGCCACAAGTAGTAGTCGGTTGAATGTCCAGTACAAGTTAGCGATCGGCGGTGATCAGAGGGACGACTTTGGACCAAACACGTTTGTTAAAGTTTGCGAACCGTCGCGCGATGCGATCTCATTTCAACACGTCATACTAATGCTACCGAAACGCGATCGACCCGTCGACGCGATCGTCCGCAAAGGAAACCCCACCCTCTACAAGTCGCCGAGCTACCACCAAATGACCATTTAGTGCGCGGCGAAGGACTTGCCGCTCTTGGAACCGGAAGGAATGACCTTGAGGGTGTTGAAGCGGACAGTCTTGGAGAGAGGGCGGCACTGGCCCACAATCACGGTGTCACCCTCCTTGACGCGGAAGCACGGGGAGATGTGCGCCGGGAGGTTCGTGTGGCGCTTCTCGTAGCGCTGGTACTTCTTAATGTAGTGGAGGTAGTCCATCTTCATGATGAGGGTGCGGTTCATCTTGTGCGTCTTCACGACGCCGGTCAAGATGCGGCCGCGGATGGACACGTTTCCGGTGAAGGGGCACTTCTTGTCGACGTAGGTGCCTGTCGTGAAAGGGAGGGAGGGACGCGATGTGAGTGTTTCGTTCATTGGGCAGTCATAGGGGGAGTCGCGTGGCGAGATATCATTATCTTTGGCTGGCCGCTCGGGGGGGCGGGATGGGGAGGCTGGCAGGGTCCCCATCGCCGCGCGCGCCGCGGTGCGATCGCCCGCCGAACGGGTCGGGAGGGACGGGGACGGTCCAAACGCGGTGTATGACGTGATTCGCACACGAAACGCGTCCACGTTCGTCCCCGCGCCGGCCCCCGAGCCGCGCGACGGCTCCCCAAAAACCTGGGAGCAGCCTCTAACCCTAATGAACCCTGAAAATCTAGCGCAACGCCGAAGCGCGCCTGCCGATCGCGGTGCGGGCGACTTACCCTCGATAGCCTCACGCGGGGTCTTGAAGCCAAGACCGACGTTCTTGTAGTAGCGGGTACCGTTCTTGCCGGGACGCGCCTTCTTGCCCTTGGGGCCGAAGCTGTTGGGAGAGACGAAAGGCGGGACGGCGTCAGTGCTTGGCGCTCGCGATGTGGAGGAAAAAAACACGGAGATGTTCTCGCCGGAGACGCGCGCGGGTTGAGGCGCGGTTGGGATACGCACCCGACGTTCACGCCAAGCTGCTTCTGGTACGCCTTCTCGTTCTGCTCAGCCGCCATGTTGCCTGAGTTCGTTGAACGTGCAGGCGTGCGCGTTGTAAAAGGGTGAGCGGGACGAGCCGAGGATGGTTTTAGGGTCTGCTCGTTTTTTGGTTGGAACGGTCGGACAATTTGGTCGGTTGACCGATGCTCGATGACTGGGCAGAAATAGACCAAGAATCGACGAGTCACGACTCAACGCGCGAAACATGAAATGGATGGCAGAAAACATCCGGCTCCGCGAAAAAGCGGCCTCAAGCGACGCCGATTGACGGCACCGCCTCCACAACTCGAGACCACAGTCGATACAAACAACACCGATAAAGATGTCCGCCCAGACCGTCCTTTTCTCCTTCGCCGCCGTCAAGGCCCCCGCCGCGCGCCGTCAAGGCCCCCGCCGCGCGCCGCCAGGTGAGATCCAAAACGCGCGTCGCACTCCGCGTCTCGATCCCAAACGCCTGCCTCTCCACGCCGAACGCGTTTCCATGTATTTCCACGATGACGTCACGGCGCGCTGACCGATCGCGCATCCCTCTCACGATCCCTCGCCAGGCCGTCAGGTGCCGCGCCGCCGCCAAGGAGGCCACTCCCGCCAAGGCTGAGGAGTTCAAGTGCCCCCTCGTGTGCGACGCCCTCGAGAAGGCGGACGCGCCGGTGAACGAGATGGCCAAGGCCAAGTGCGTCCACCCCGACCGCGCCGTCGCCAAGGCGTGCCAGGACTGCCCCCGCAGGTAAAGAGTCACTGCCGCCCGGTGTATAGCACGCGATGTGGGGTTTAACATTCATTAGCTGATTAGCGAGATTCTTTGGGGCCCGGGCCGGAGACGAAGCGTCGCACGACCTCCGCACCGGCTCGCGCTCCCTTCACTGAAAAACAAGTCACAAGTCTTTCAGTCTTATTCAAACAACAACGCTCGGCGCGATACTATGTCGTGCCCCTCTCCCCCGCACTCCACGAACTCACTCCGAACTCACGATCATCACTCCGAGCTCAGCGAAATCAGCGCTTCTCGTGTCGCACGTACCGGACGCCGCAGTAGAACAGCGCGATGAGCACCGGGATGGAACACGCCGCGTACCCGAGGCATTTCCACTTGTCGCGGCCGCCGAGCTCGAAACTCCCGAGCACGCTGTCGCCGAGGACCGCCTCGCAGTCGCCGGGGCGCCTGCTGAACTCGTACAACTCGACGGCCCTGGTCTGCCGCGGGGACAAAGGCATGGTGGCGAGGAATGACTTTAGGCCGCCGCCGCCGTCGGCGCAGTGGTCGGAGTATTCCTCGCCCTCGAACTCGTTGAGCATGATGGCGGACCACGTCCACTGGAGGAATGAGATCCAGTAGAGCCAGATCCACATCGAGTGGATGGTGGCTTTGCGGATGAAGAACCCGCCGACGAGCATGTTCAGCGTGGTGTATATGGGGAGCACCACCGCGGGTCCGACCTCGCCGGCGATCCCGCTGGCGATGGTGAACCCGACGAGCATGGCGATGGCGAAGTTGACGAAGGTGGCGAGGACGAAGAAGCCGAACCTCTCCAAGTCGTCGTTCAGTCCGATGCACCAGTACAGCACCGAGGCGAAGGCGCCGCCGCTGAGGAACAGGTAGGGTATCTCGGTCAGGATCCGGGCGGCGACGTAGGTGCCCGCGCGGTAGTAAGCGTCGTTGAACTCCCGGGTATACACCTCCCGATCGAACTTCATCTCCTCGACGAAGACCTGCGCCATGAAGCACGGGAGGATCACCGCGATGAAGAGGATGCCGATGGTGTTGAAGATGCCGGTGAGCTGCCTGTCCTGGCTGTAGAAGAACGACGATAGGAGCGCCGCGAGGAGGATGTAGAGCAACACGCGGAGCGAGATGAACAGCGGGTGCTTGGCTCGTGGTAAGCCCTTGTACCTTAACAGCACCCAGAGCTCGCGCCAGAAACCGTTGGCGTACTTGCTCTTGCCCTTGCCGTCCGCGTGGATCCCGCTGTCCACGGCGAGGCCGCTGTCGCACGCCTCGACAGTCTCGCGAACCACCGCGGTGTTCTCCTCGCAGAGTGTTGACTTGGCGTAGTATCCCTCAAAGTCGTGAGCGCCGCCCGTGCCCGAGTCGTTCGTGGACAACGTGTCGATGAGGTACTCCGCGACGTTGTAGCCCGGGCGGTAGGGAAAGCCCTGCGCGGCGAAGAACTCGAGCGGGGCGGTCCGCCCGTCGCCCCAGTACGCGAGCCTCCCGAGGTTGAGGAGGACGAGGCGGTTGAACGCGTCGAAGACGACGGGCGCGGGCTGGTGGATGGTGACGACGAACGTGCACCCTTGCTTGACCTGCAACGCTCTGAGGTTGCCGATGACCTCTTGGGCCATCGCGGAGTCCAGCCCGCTGGTGGGCTCGTCGAGGAACATGCACCGCGGGGAGCAGAGGAGCGCGCACGCCACGGCTGTGCGCTTCATCTCCCCGCCGCTCACGCCGCGGATCAGCCTGTTGCCCATGTAGGTATTGGCGCACCGGCTGAGGTTGAGCTGCGCGATGACCTCGGCCACCTTGGCGCGTTTCTCCTCCATCGGGTCCCCGGGCGGGAGCTTGGCCATGGCGGCGAAGAGGATCGTCTCGGACACGGTGGCGCCGCCGAAGAAGCAGTCCTGCTGCTGGATGTACGCGGTGTACTTCTTGACCATGCTCTTGGAGGGCACCGCGCCGTCGAAGTAGTTCTTGCCGGAGAGTTTGCCCTCGGTCTTGCGGCGGCTGATGATGTCGAGGAGGGTGGTCTTGCCGGCGCCGCTGGGGCCCATGACGGCGCACATGTCGCCCGAGTAGATCGTCCCGGTGACCTGCGAGGGGACGGGATGTGGTTTGGAGGGCGTCAGGTCAGAGTGGGGGTCAGAAGGGGAGACGAGGGAACGAGAGTCGTGGAGAGGGCGCACGTTCGAGAGCAGCGTTTTGAACTTCTTGCCGCCGCCGCCGCCTTTGCCGGAAACCTCGTCGACGGTGGGCAGGGTGGCGGTGCGCTCGGTGTATCGATCGTCGCGGCCCTGGCGAGCGGGGATGAGGCATCCGAGGCTGTCGAGGGTGATCTGGATGCCGTCGCCCACGCGCGGCCCCTCCCCGGGGCTCACTTTCTCGTGAGGGAGCGCCCCGTGCGAGGGCACGCGGGGCAGCCCTCGCACGGGAGGCAGCGCGGGATCGACGTTGACGCGGATATCCACGGTCGTCGGCGCGTGCTCGCTCATGTCGCGGGGACGGATCGCCGACGCTGTCGGGTCTGGTGGTCGGGGCGAGAAGGGCAGCGCGCGCGCTGGACTGTTGTGTCGGTTGGCGAGTCCCCGCGAGTCTTAGGTTGGAGAACACTCGGAGAAGGGCACCTTGGGCAACGAGAGGCGGACACGTCCTCGGATCCGAGGTTGGATTTAAAATCCCAGCCTCTCGACATTCGCCGTCGTGCGGTCTGAACCGACACGCGTGACCCTCGGACGGTCCGAGGGTGGTTCTCTAACTTGGAAAAACTGTTGGCTGACGACCAAAACTTTTCAAGTCGCGAAGCGTCGCGCCAGTGCCGAGGGCGCATCTCGTGGCACGCCATGACGCACGACGACGATGTGGCGGAGGGCGATCTTCACGGCCGGGCGATGCCCGTCCTCGACAACGACGACGTCGACGCCCTCGCGCGTGCGGTCCAGCCCATCCTCGACGAGGACGACGCCATCCGCGCGTGGTGCACGCGCGCCAACGTCGAACGCTTCCTCCGGGCGGACAGAGGAAACCTCGCCAAGGCGACGAAGCGGCTGACGGACACCCTCAAGTGGCGCATCGCCGAGCGTCCAGAGACGAAAGTGTGCGCCGCGTGCATCGACAAAGACCTCCGATCGCACTACATGAACTTCGTGGGATGGGATCGCAAAGGACGAGCGCTCGTCTTCAGCGACATCGGTTTGGCCGTGGACAAATCCCCGAGCACCAACGCGGCGCACTGCACCCAGGTCCTCGAACTCCTAGAACCCAACTTGCGTCCCTTTCCGAACGATCAGTACGTCTGGGTAGTGGACTTTCACCAGTTCAGCGTGTACGACATGAACCCGAGCGTGGCGAGCGCGTGTCTCGGCTTGTTCGCTAAATGTTACCCCGAGCGGCTGGCGGGTATGATCATGGTGGGCGCGCCGATGCTCTTCAACGGCCTGTACAGGGCGGTGTGCGCGTTCGCGGATCCGGTGACGGTCAAGAAGGTTCGGTTCGTGGTTGGGCCCGACGGTAAGGGCGGCGGCAAGGCGTTCGACGTCGTGATGGATGAATTCTTCGACTCCGAGACCAAGGGATGGTTACGGACCGAGATGATGGAGAACCGGAGAAGGTGGAAGGACGTAGCTAAGCGTAAGAGCTGGATGGCGGCGACGTTCGCGGGACGCGGGTCGACGCACGGGTGGTGGCAAGGGGTCCAGGAGAGTGGGTCCAAGGCTGGGGCGGGAGCGCCGGAGCCGCCGGTTGAGGGCGAGGCGGGTCACGACATCCGCGGCTGCGACTCGTTCGTGCGGTGCGACGCTTTTCGGAACGTGGCGGATGCCGTGAGACGACGCGGGGCGAACGGGAAATTGACCGCCCAGCTCGTGGACCTCGCACCCGGGGACGAGGGTGCGGTACCGGAGGAGTAGCGAGTAGAGCGCTTCACATTTTTTGGAGGAAGGAATAAATCAGACAAGTGTTCACAAAATTTTTCGTTGTGTCTATGGGTCCCCAAATTTAGATCGTCGTTTCTTGAGTTCTTGAGGCTAAAGCAATCCTGAGGCCCAAAAATCGCGGCGCGGCCTCTGGCCTCCTGTTGAACGAGTCTCGTACATATCCTTGAGTCAATTCTTGAGTTAATCTCATCTGGGTGTTACCGTGGAATAACTGGCGTGTAGACCGCCGGTAGACGCCAGAACACACGGCCCGACGGCCGGGTATCGCGCTGCACTAGGCTCCGCGAGTAGGCTTGTGTTCCACGAGAGTGTACCATGGGACGCGGCGGCGCTCCCGACACGGACGGGTGAGTACCCCACGGCTCGTCGCGCCCCTCCAACGTTGAACGTTGGCGGTGGACACACGCCTCGCGAGATCCCGCACGTCCCTTTCCCCCCGCGGCTGGAATGAAAAGAGGCGCGGATATCAGCCTCCGTCCGCTTCATCCGCCGATCTCTGGATGCCAGACATCATCCCCACGTTCCGCACGTCCCTCCGACGCTGACGTCTTCATCTCCCGTCTTCATCTCCCCGTAACGTCCACAGGAACGACGCGGCCCCGCTGCTGTCGTCGACCGTCTCGTCGTCCGGCGCGAAGAACAGGAAGAACCCTGTGACCGGCAAGCCCGAAACCACCTACGGAGGCTCCAGCGAGGAGTTCCAGCAGGATGACCCCAACATGTACATGGGCGTTCCCAAGTCGGAGCTCATGAACACTCCCGAGGACGGCCTATCCGAAACCGAGGCGTCGCACCGCCTCACCCGCTTCGGGTACAATAAGCTCCGGGAGAAGGAGAGGAACATCTGGTGGAACCTGGCGCTCGAGTTCGTCCAGCCCATGCCTTTGATGATCTGGGCCGCGATCGCGATCGAGACCCTCGAGGCCTTCCTCAAGATGTCCCGC
>Ga0257106_1000373_pt1 | contig 27152 bp, 7 predicted proteins | sample LP_taG_3_FD_190177 | JGI IMG/M metagenome (GOLD analysis project Ga0257106, IMG submission 190177) | Marine microbial communities from Northeast Subartic Pacific Ocean, Canada - LP_J_2011_P26_10m | ecosystem: Environmental > Aquatic > Marine > Oceanic | place: Canada: Northeast Subartic Pacific...
AGGTCGCGATGCCGACGCCGTACTGCCAGATGTCACAGCTCCTCGCCGCGCAGTTCACGCTGCTGGTCATGCGCACGCTGCTCACGGTGCGCGCGAACAAGGTGAACACCTTCTACCTGACAAAGGCGATCAGCACCGCGTCTTGGAAGTTTTGGGTCCGCTGGTTTTTCAACTTTGGCGGCTGGATGGGCAGCGCGGTGGTGGTCAACAGCGGTTTGCGATACACCGAGACTTTGATCCAGATCGAGTTACGGAACGCGTTGACGAGGCACGCGCACAAGAAGTACATGACCGCGAACAACTTTTACCGCACCGCCGTGCTGAGAGAGGGCGGTTTGGACAACGTCGATCAGCGGATCGTCGCCGACATCGACGCGTTTTCCAGGGAAGCCGCCTTTCTTTACGGCCACTCGTTCAAGCCCATCCTGGAGTTCACCCTGTCCCTGACGGAGGCTGCGAAGGAGCTCGGGTACTCCCGCCCGCTGGCGCTGTTCGGGGCGCAGATTTTCATCACGACGGTGCTGCGCCAGATGGCGCCCAGCCTCGGGAAGATGGTGGCGCGGGAACAGGCGCTGGAGGGCGGGTTCCGGCACACGCACGCGCGTCTCATCGCTCACGCCGAGGAGGTGGCGCTGCTCGGCGGCGCGACACGCGAGATTGGCATCCTGGACGACGGCTTGAAGAACCTGGTGGTGACGCAGCGCTGGCACGCGCTGCAGCGCATCCGAAAGAGCGTCGCCGACAACGTGAGCAAGTTTCAGGGGCTCCTCGTGGGCTCCATCTTTGTCCACGTGCCGTTCATGCTCAAGTCCACGTCGGAGGGCGAGCGCATCTCGCTCTTCCGCGCCACGGAGGAGCTCATGCTCCGGTGCGGCAGCGCCTTCACCGAGGTGCTCCTTCTGGGCCGTAACCTCGACGAACTCGCGGGGTACACGTATCGCCTCGGCCAACTCTTTCACACCATGGACAAGTCCATCGAGGACGCCGACGCCAAGGCGAAGACGGAGGAGTCCGCCGGGGAGGTTGACCTGTTCACCGGGCCCAAGGATGCGATTTCGTTCGACGCCGTCACGGTTGGCGCGCCCGAGGTAGCCGGCTACAGGCTTTTGGTCAAGAACGTGTCCCTCACGGTGGGACCCGGCGAGCACCTCTTGATCACGGGGCCCAACGGAGCGGGGAAGACTTCGCTGCTCCGCGTGCTCGCGGGGCTCTGGGAGCCCATCGAAGGGCACGTGTCCACCCCGAAGGCCAAGGACTACGACGGCGGCAAGGTGATGATGTGGCTCCCCCAGCGCCCGTACCTGCTCCAGGGATCGCTCCGAGATCAGGTGGTCTACCCCGAGATCGCGCTCGCCGAGCGTCAACGGCGGGGAAAGTCATCCAAGCGCGTCGACGCCAACGCCGTCGCCGACGAGGACGAGCGCGTGAAGCGTTGCTTACGACAGGCGGGCCTCGGGAAGTTCGTGGACGGGGGCGTCCCTGGGGTCAGCCTCGACACGAGGCACCTCGAGTGGAACGACGTGCTGTCCGGGGGGGAGCGGCAACGAATCGGTTTCGCGAGGCTGTTTTACCACTCGCCGCCGTTCGCCATCCTCGACGAGGCGACGAGCGCGATCAACCCGGACGAGGAGGGACAGCTGTACGAGCGCGTGATCGAGCAGGGTACCACGGTGGTGTCCATCGCGCACAGGCTCGAGCTGAGGAAGTTTCACCGCAAGGAGCTCAAGCTCGCGGGGGACGGATTGGGCGGGTGGGAGCTTCACAAGAACGAATCCAAGCCGGGCTCCAAGGGTGGCGCGGACGAGAGCAAATGGAAGCTGATTGAGAAGAAGTAGTGTATGAAACGTGCGTATGATCGAAATTGATTGTCAAAGGTCTTTCTCTGTCCACGTCTCAGTGCATCGCGATGAGCAGCAGCGCGGCGATTGGCACGGCGGCTACGAGCGCGATTGACCCCGTGGTCATCTTGTTCAACTCCTCCTCCTCCTCTTCGCTCACCTCGATCTGCTTCCACTGCTTCTCCTTCGTGAGCGCGATGAGGAACGGATCGTACTTGTCCTTGATGCCGTCGTAGTCGAACTGGTCCGCCTTCATCTTCTTCGCCGCGGTGGTCATGCCCCAGATGAGCTGATCCGCCTGCTTCGATATTCGACCGTATTGGTTCCCGATGCACCGCTTGTACATATCGAGCGCCTCGTCCCGCCTCTGCGCGTTGTCCAGCAGCATCCCGTACGTGAACGTGAGCTCACCGCCCAATTCCGACCGCGGGTTTATCTTCTCCACGAGCACGATGTCCTCGAGCGCCTCGATGCCCTCCTCGAACCTTCCTTGACTCAGCGAAACCTTGGCGCCCTTCAGAGCCACGTACCACCTGCTCTTGGTCCCCTCGTCCACGTCCATGCCTTGCTCTTGCCGCCACTTGCCGAGCTTCGCCTGCACGCGCGCGCGACGCTCCGCGATCTGTTCCGGCGACTCCTCCTCGCCGCCCAGGCCGATCTTACGCCCGCCGCCGAACTCCTTGCTGATGTTATCCGGACGCTCGAACACGCCCCAGGTGCTCACCTTGGGCTGGTACGCCTTCTTCGTGCCGTCCGCGTTGGTGTTCTTCTCGTTCGTCTCCCTCGTCACCACCTGCCCGATGACGTCGTTGGAGAGCTGCTGGCCTTGCTCCTCGAGGGATCCCACGCCGGCCTCGTTGTCCACGCCGAGGCCGCGCTCGCGTCTGCGGCCGGAGGTTAGCATGTTCTTTTGTTCCTCGGATGGCGCGAACTCGTCGTCGCCGCCCCACCCGCCGGTGTCGGGCGTGTACACCATCTGGCCCTCCTCGTACCCGACGATGCGCTCGTCGTCGCCGAAGGGGTTGTAGGTGTTGTCCCTGGTGACGATCTTCACCTTGACCTGTTGCTTTTGGTTCGGCGGGGGAGGCGGGGTCTTCTTCGCCTCCTCGAGCCTCTCCTGCGCCTCGCGCAGGGCATCCTGGAGCTCAGCCTTCTTGCCCATGTTCTTGGAGGCTTCCTGCGCCTTGGCCTGGTACTCCTTGGCCTTCGCGAGCCTCGCGGCGATGGCGTCCTGCGCGGAGGATCCGCCTCCACCACCGGGCGGCGGGGCGTCGTCGGGAGACGCGCGGGTGATCGACCGCCACGATCTTGAGGATGCCGGTTTTTGTGGTGCTATCTTATCGCGGGGTCGCGGCCGGGACGCGAGCCCGGCCGCGGGGGATGCGAGCGAGCAGACGACGTGGAGCATTTCGTGTCTTGGTGGATGGTCGGCGCGGCGATGCGCGTTCGATACGCCGCGGGCAGGGCTGCTCCGCGCGGCGACAAGTGGTGGAGAGGGCGTTTGCCAGCTCTTTGCCAACTTGGACGATGGCAAAGAGCTGGCCACGTCTCGATTTCTATCGGTCATCACATCACCACGCGACACCGTCTCGGACCACCCTTCGTTCGTGACACTCACCCGCCGCGGACTACCCGTGCACATGCACCCCGCGCCGCCCGAGGATATTCTCCCGTCGCGCCAAGGCAAAAAGAACCCGCTCGTGTTAGTCGGAGCCGCAGTCACCGCCGGCGTTCTCACCGTCGGCTTCGTCGCGTTCAAGGCTGGCAACGCGAACTTGTCGCAGACTATGATGAAGGCGCGCGTGTTCGCGCAGGGAGCCACCGTCGCACTCATGGTCGGAACCTCCGGAGCAGCCGTCCTGCCCTCATTCACCGGGTCCAAGTAGACACATCGAGCACGCACACAGCAGCAGTAGAAGAACACACACTAGGTATAGGACTAAATGCTTCGAACAGCGGCGAGGAGGCTTTCGAGATCGGGCGCGTCGCGCGCGCTCGACGTCACGATTCGCCACGCGCGATGCTCCTCCGCGATTGCGATTAGCGCAACACGCGGAAGCGAGCCCGCGGGTCGCACCTTCGCGCCCCGATCGCACCTCGCGACCCGGGGCTTCGCGGCTGATGCCGGCGGGAAAAGCGACGGTTCGGGGCAAAACGTCGGATCCGACTCCTCCGACGAGGAGGAGGAGACCAAGGAGGAGCGGATGCGCAGGCGCAAGGCCGAGGATGACGAGTTCGCCGCCATCATGTCCCAGAAGCTCCTCAACGCCGCGATGAAGCACGTCAAAACGCACGGCTTCACCGACCAGGCCATTCAAGCCGGCGCGGTGGAGATGGGTCTCTCCGCGGCGGCCGCCGGGATCGTCAAGAGGGGCGCGGGGTCCCTCGTCGAGCACTTCGTCGACGAGTGCGACAGCAGGCTCTCGCTTAAGATCGCCACGCACGGCGAACAGGAACTCGAGGACCTGATCTTCCCCAAGGATAAGATGGCCAAGGTTGTCGGGTGGCGGCTCGACATGCTCAAGGAACACGTCGAGCGCTGGCCCGCCGCGCTCGCGGTGATGGGCAAGCCCGAGAACATGCCCACGACGCTCCGGCAGCGCGCGATGCTCGCGGACGAGCTCGTCAACGCGTCGGGTCCCGTGGCGATGAACCTCCAGGGCGCCAAGGCGGCTTCGCTCCTTCCCGCGGGGATGGCGAGCGCCGCCGGTTACTACGGCGACAGAGCCGCGGCGACGGCGCTGTACGCCGCGTGCGAACTCTTCCTCGTCTCGGACACATCCCCGGGCTTCACCGACACGGACGCGTTCGTCAAGGCACGGGTACACGAGATGTTCGATCTCGCGTCCGGGGTTGAAGCGGCGGGCGGGTTTGCAGTGAGAAACGTGAGACACGCGTTGAACGCAGACGCTTTGCCTCCGTTTGTGACCGCGGAGCTGGCGAAAGCGGTGGGTGGTTTGGGGAAAGTCTTCGGGTTCACGGGGTTCACCCCGCCGCCGCCGCCCGCGGGTGACGATACGAAGAAGGACGATGGCCAGTAGTCGACGACGAACGCGTCGTTTCTTTGTGATGAATAAGTATTGGTCGTTTGATTGAGAGTTTTATGTCTAAGCAAGGCTTCGGCATTCAGTCCACCTTGATGTTCCTATAGATCTTCCGCACGAACGCGCTCGCGCCGCAGTAGCCGATCGCCCCGGTGGTGATCCCCAGCGCCAGGCAGAACATCGCCGTGTACCCGAAATAGAAGCACGTCTGGAAGAAACCCGTCATCTTCGTCTTGAACGCGAAGTAATAGACGCTGTACAGGTACACGTATCCCGCGACGGACGCGGCGGAGTTGAACGCCGTCCACTGCCACTTGTGGTTCTCCGCGTTGAGCAAAAAGTAGGTACCGACGATCGTGATGCACAGCGTGACGATGACCAAGATGCAAAAGACCAGCAGGAAGAATCCGTAGACATAGTACACCTTGTACGACCAGATGGACGTGAACACGAAATAGGTCTCGATGAAGATGGAACCGAACGGGAGTAACCCGCCGAGGAGGGAGATCCAGTTCGGGGTGAGGAACCACGGCGCCTCGGGGATGGGCCGCGGGATAGCCTTGACGCGGCACGGGTTATCCGGCGCGCCCGACCAGTTACGACCGATGACTGTCCCGAAGAGCACCAGCGGGAACGAGATGCAAGACCACATCACGAATATCACCACCATCGTCCCGAACGGCACAGCCGCGAGGGAGTGATAGCCGATGGCGACGGTGTTGAGCGCGAACGCGATGCCGAAGCACATCCCAGGGAACAGTCCCGCGGTCAAGAGCATAGCCTTGATCCACGATTTGCCCTCGTTCCTGGCGTTGTACCCGCCGCTGACGTACCCGCCGACAAAGCTGGTGAGCGCGTAGCACGTGATGAACACGGTGATGATCGTCCCCCTGCCCTCGTACAGCATCCCGGCGATGGTGATGAGGATGACGAGCAGGATCAGTAACGCCATCTGGCAACCGGTGCCGATGAGAGCTGAGAGCGCGGGGAGGTGTCGGGGGGCGCGGAAAACGTCGCCGTGCACGAGCTTCCAGCCGCTCTCCTCCATCGAGGCGCCTTGGTCCATGGCGCCTTGCTCCATGTCGTCCGCGTCCCGCGCGTACTTGGCGTAGTCCTTGCGAAGCGTTCGCATCAGGATCATGGACACGAGGCCGGTGAGGAAGATGACCATCATGAACGAGTTGAAGATGGAGAACCAGTGAATCTGGTGCTCGAAGAAGTTGTAGTCGAGGTACCGCTCGAACCTCTTGCCGAACTTGGTCTCCGTCGGCTTCCAGTTGACGCTGTACGTGAACTCCAGGTCCGTCCCGGGGGTTAAGGGCTTGGGGTTCTCCGCCGTGAGGTTCACGCCGATGATCCGGTCGCCGTTGTAGGAGACGTCGAAGGTTTTGTGGGTGTAAATGTACACCGTGCCGCCCCTGTGCTCGACGACGTCGTCGGCCATGAGGTCCGCAGCCTCCGCGGAGGTGCTCGCGCTCTTACTACCCGTCAACGTGCTCTTCTCGTCGACGTGTTCCCCGACGAAGCCCCATATGGGCAGATCGTCCATGACGAACTCGTACCAGTAGTGGTGGCGGATCGCGCGCTTGAATTTCTTGACGTCGTTCGCGTCCAGTTTAGTGACGCACATCGTGCTCTTCGGCTGATCGTGCCTGAACCGGAACTCCATGTTGCTATCGATGAGCTCGTTGCCCTCCAGGATCTCCCCGAGGCCGCCCCACTTGTGCTTCGGCTTCCGCCCGTCCGCGCCCTCCACCTTGCAGAACGGCAGCTCGTGATAGTTGTACGTCTCCTGCGGGTTGTTGAAAGGGCCGACCTTGTTGACCCACAGCGTGACCGCGTCGCCGACGAGGTACTTGTGGTCGTACTCATCGGCGCTGGCCACGCCGACGAGCGCCGCGACGCACAGCGCCGACAAAACAAGCCTCATCATCATCGGAGGGGGCCCGTCCGAGCAATGCGCCCAACGATCTGAAAAAAACCTGAACTCAAGCTGTCAAGTCACAGATAGCGCGTCCGATCAGGACCGTACACCGCCATGCACCTCACGGCCGCCACGTTCGCCGGTCCCAGCCGGCCGGCGGCGTCCTCGCGCCACCGCGCGCACCGTAGTCGACGCGCGGCGAAGCCATCCAGCACGATCGTCCGAGCGGTCGCCGCCGAGTCCCTGACCCGCGTGGCTCCGGAGCAGGAGTGGCCCGACGGCAATCGACTGGCGTTCGTCAAGCCGGAGGGGATAACGCGCCAGACCGCACCGCCCGGCGCGTGCCCCGTCGTGGTGTGCCCGGGGTTCGGGAACAACTCCGCGGACTACGTCGCGCCCTTCGGCGACCCGAACAACAGCCTCGCCGCGTCGCTGAAGGCGAGGGGATGGGACGTCACCGTGGTGCAGATGGAGAGGAAAGACTGGGCGAAGATCCTGGGCGGCCTCCTCTCACTCGGGTTCTGGACGCAAAAGTCCACGAGCGACCCGGCGTACACCTGGTACATCGAGCGCCTCGACGCCGCCGTGCACTGCGCGCTGGCGTCCAACCCGGGAGCCACGCAGGTGGACCTGGTGTGCCACAGCGCGGGCGGCTGGCTCGCGCGAGCCTACCTCGGCGGAGCTCTGAACGAAGTCGAATGGAATAGCGCAGCTCGACGACTCAAGGGAAACGCGAAGACGGGAACGGACGTCCCGGCGCCGCACCCCACGCCGCACCCGCGCGTGAGGCGGATCGTGACGCTCGGGTCCCCGCACCTCGCGCCGCCGCCTGGCGCCAACGACGCCACGCGGGGGGTGTTGCGATGGGTCAACGAACGATGGCCCGGTGCGTTTTATGAACCAGACGGCGTCCGGTATCACTGCGTGACTGGGCGGACGGTGCGTGGGGTGGATGGCCCTGACGGGAAGGATACGTTGCCCGGGTACGCGTGTGGGTCGTATGTACAGGTGTGCGGGGAGGGCGGGGGTATCGAGGGCGACGCCGTGGTGCCGAACGAGTTCGCCGTGCTGGAGGGTGCCAGTTCCAACTTGGTGATCGACGGGTGCTTTCACTCGATGTCGCGCGTCGGGACGTACGACGAGCCCGCGAAGGACGTGTGGTACGGCAGCGAGGAGGTGGTGGACCTCTGGCTGAAATACCTCGCGTGATGGAGTATTTTTGGAGAGTCGACGTCGGCGGGTTTCTAGAGCTAGTAGACCGACGAGCAGTCGAGAGTGTGATGAATTATTGCTACACATGTGTCGCTTATTGCTTAGAGTCTACGTGTTGCTGGACGTATTCGACGAACATCCGCTTGATGTTGCCGCGCACGTCCCCCGCGGCGCTCGTCCTCGCCATCCCGTTCGCCGCCAGTTTCAGGAACGTCCGCTTCAGCCGCCGGAGCGTCTGCAAATTCAGCGCCACGCCCTTCAGTCTCAGCTCGGGGCACCCTTCACCGAACGAACACACGCCGTTCCCATCGTCGCCACCGCCGCCACCCACCGCTGTCAACACCTCCACCACGTCCTGCGCGCCCGCGTCGATCTCCGCCCGCAGCCGCGTGTCGGACAGCAACGTCGACGGCTGCGTCGCCGCGTTCGGCTCCAGCGCCCGCGAATGAAGCGCCGATCCCTCCGTCTCGCCGGAGACGTGAGCCACGCACCGCTCCATCGTTTCCTCCCGCGTGGCGTCCTTGTACCCGTGCATTTCAACGACGTCGTCGTTCGTCGACCCAGGAGCACTGTGCCCCGGGAGCTTGAGGGGCGGGCGGATCGTGAAGAGTGGCGCGTCCCATCGGTTCTTTCCGTCGGGTCGTTCGAACCGAAACGCCAAGTCGTCGAAGATTTTGGCGTCCCATCCGCCCCACTCTTCGGGTTTAGTGCCAGCTGTGCCAGCTGTGTCGCCGCTTCCTTCGCCGCCCGTGGATGTTGAGGATGCGCGGCGTGCCTCGTTCCACGCGCGCGCGTCGTCCTCCGGTGTGTCGCAGTGCACGACGCACGACCTGGCGCCCACCTGCCGTGCGATGCACCAGAGCTCGTATCGATATCCCTTGATGCCGTTGCACGCGTCCACGATGACCACCGGGCCGTCCTTGTGGAGGGACCTGTCGACGGTGGCCTTGAGCAGCCCGCGGGTGTTCTTCTCCACGTGGCCGTTAGCGTACCCGGCGTTGCGATGTAAGTGCAGCGACGGTTCGTCCACCGTCGTGGTCCGGATGCCCTTGGCGCTGAGCGCGGACGCGAGCTCGGCGGCGGCGGTGGACTTGCCGCTGCACGGGACGCCGCACATGATCACCAGGCATCCGCTCACGGGCGCCATCGTTTCGTCTACTCTATCTACGCGTCGATGATGTCTACTCGCGGGACCTATTACCTATCGCGCCACCCTGGGCTCCGCGGTGTGACGGCGTCGGCGGAGCGCGCATCTTCATCAGAGTTTTCGGTGGACTTCTTCGGAAACCGCGTGGAGATTGAGGAGCACGCGTCAGAGCGGGCAGCGCTGGGTCTACTGGGTCGTCGGACACGATGGGCGGGGTCACGGAGGCGGAGTACAAGCGGGTCAGCGCCGCCAAGGCCTACCCGGGCTACCGCAAGCTGCGCAAGCGCATCGAGGCCCAGATGCGACGCACCTCCACCGCGCGCACCGGCTGGCCCACCGCGCAGAGGTCGTTCGTGTTCGTCACGCGCGTGTGCGTCGCGGTGTTACTGTTACCCTTCGACATCCTCACGGGCAACGCGATGGAGTCCGGGGACTACGCGAGGCCCGCGATGGGAGTGTTCGGCGCGTCCATCGCGTACGGAGCCTTCAGGTACGTCACGCGGGGCGGGCCCAACGGATCACGCCTGCAGCAGCGGGGGATCCACAGGACCGACCGAAGACGGGTGTATCGGCCGGTGGAGATTCCCCACTGGGTGAACCCGTGCAACCTGGAGGGCGTCCCGGGCGCGGCGCACGTGTGTCCGCAGCACGCGGAGGCGCGGGGACGCAAGAGGCTCTACGTGGACGTCAACGAGGAGGCGTCGAATGGGTCGAAGGATTCGCCCGCGGTTTACGAGGTGCACGAGGCGCCCGACGGTCAGAGGGTGCTAACCGTCGACGGCGAGGTGTACACGAGCTACGACACGCGGAACGGCCGCGTCGGGCACGAGTACGCGCGCAAGGCGGTTGACATCGCGTCCACTTGGCGCAGGCTCACCGCGGGGGGCGCGAGTCAGACCAGGGTGCTCGTCCTCGGCCTCGGCGGCGGCGGAATGGTCAGTTCGATTCACCACAAGTGCCACGCCAGGTCACGGTCACGGCACAGGCGCGGGCACGACGGCCAGAGCGGGTGCGTCATCACCGCCGTGGAGCTCGACCCGCGGGTGATTCGAATCGCGCGCGGGTTATTCTTGGGGAAGAAGGCGGACGACGGCGTTCTGCCCGACGATTTCACGATTGATCAAGCCGTGCACTTCGTCGAATCCGACGCCGCTGTCTATATACGCACCAAGGCGCAGCCCGGCGCGTTCGACGTCGTCATCAACGACGTGTTCGACTCGGTGGGACGGACCCCGGACGTGATGAAGGAGTTTGCGTTTTACGAGGATGTGCACTGGCGGCTCAGTCACGGCGGCGTGTACGCGTCGGTGGTGTCGGCGCCAGCGTGGGGGCCTGGGTGGGGCGCCCGTGACCTGCGTCTCGCGGTGGCTAACATGAAGGCGGCTTTTGGGAGTGGGAACGTGCGGGTGGTGAAGACGGGGCCGTACGTGCCGCTGTTCCCGCAGCGTCAGCTGGTGGTCGGGACGAAGGTTGTGGACCAGCGTTTGCTGGACTCGAAGTTTGGCTGAGCTGATAGGATGTAACGAGATCATCGATCGATTTGAAACTGAGATTCCGGATACGCTTTCAACCCGCTTTCAAACTCGACGCCTTTTTCTCAGATTTTTCGGCAGAAACGATCGGGAACGTCATCCAGTCATGTTCCCGGGCTTTAACGCGGTGTGAACCCGACAGCCGCGCCATTAACAGACTGCCGACGTCTCGAGACTCGCGTGAAGCACGTAGTAGGGTGCGCACATCGAGCTCGTGGCCGCGGCGTGTGACACAGTAGGGTCACGCACAGCGATTGGCCGGCCGACGCGAATAAAGGTCTCGCGATTGGATATCGAGCGCGAGTTCCCGCCCAGCGGAGAGGGTGGCGTCGGAAGGCGTCCGGGGTGCGTCGGGGACCGGGACGGACATCGCGGGAGGGATCCGGCGTGTGGTGGCGTGCGTAGTGCGTCATGAGCGCGTCGTTTTCCGGGGCGATGGCGGTCAGGCCCGCGGGTGCGCGATGGCTCGAACACGTCTCATCGTCTAGGAGCTTTCCACGTCGGCCCGCCCACGTCGGACCGACGGCGGGGACGCGCCCGGGAACGACGCGCCCGTCATCGCGCGTCGCGCTCAGATCGACCGGGAGGATGTCCCCGACCCTGGCGGCGCGCATCGTCGCGGTCGGGGGCGTCTCAACCCCCGATCGCTCGAGCCCGCGCATGTTCGCGTCGGCGCGCGACGACGCGGTTCGCGCCCGCCTCGTCCGCGCCAACCATCACCGCGCCGCGCGGGTTCCACCACGCGGGATCACGATCGTCGCCGCGGCGCTCCCGCGCGATGACGACGACGAGCGCCGCGAGATCTCGCGACGGCGACCCGACGGCCGCCGCGACTGGTCCGGGCTCGGCTCGATCAGCGACCACACGCTGCCCGGCAACCTTCGGAAGATCCAAAACGCAAAGAACGAAGCCAGGGACGGCGTCGCCGCAACGGCTGTGATGTACGCATTCGCCGCGTGGCAATACCTCCAGTGGCCCGCGTCCATCCCACACGCGTCCCTGGTCCCGGCGCCGCACATCGCCGCGCTCGTCGCGGCGGCGGCGACCGGTTTAGTCGTCCCCGTCTTAGCCGCGGCGGCGCACCCGGGCGCCAACTACGGAGTTAAATGGCCGCTGCTCGTCCGAGCCGCGTTCGGAACCGAAGCGGCGCGCGCGATGACATCCGCGAGGCGATTCGTGTACTCCACCTTCGCGGCGGTCAACTTCTTGGTCTGCGCCGAGGCGCTTCACGTCCTCTCCGCGGTGCTCGCGCCCGCGGCGTCGGTTGTCGGGCACGGCGCGTGGGCGTCCGCGACGTGCTACGCCGCGGCTTGGTTGCTCCAATCGAGGGGACTCGCGGGGTACTGCAAGACGGTGTTGGTCAAGGGTGGCGGCGCGTTCGTCGTGGCCACCGCGCTCTTCGCCGCGAAGCACGCGATGTTCGGCGGTGAGGTGGCCGCGGTGGCGACGAAGGCGGCGGCGGTTGCTGCGGCGAAGATCGCGGCGGCGGCGCCGTTGACTCCCCCGTCGCTGGACATCGCCGCGGGCCTCGTGGGCGTGTGGGTGGTGCTCGCGGGTGTGGTGCTGGACGCCGCCGCGGACGATACGGTGGGTGCCGCGGTGGACGCGACGCGCACGGGGCGGCCGCTTCGGCCCGCGAAGGACCGAGCGTGGGCGGTGGCGGCGAGGTTGCCTGTGGCGTCGGCTTTCGCCGCGTTCGCTATGGCCGTGTGCCTGAACCCGACCGTACACCTGCCCCCCGCGCTGCGTGCGGCGATCCCGGTCGCCGCGGTACTCCCCGCGTTGAACGCGTTGGCGGGACCCGCGGCGACGGCGGTGCTGCGGGGTACGTCCTCGGCGGCGGTGTCCGAGGCTAACGTCGCGATGCTCGCCGGGATTTTCTTGGTGGTCTCGATGGGCCTTCCTGCGAACGCCATCGGTGCCGCGAACGCCGCGTTCGGCGCCGGGCTCTTTGCCGCGGGCGCGTCCGTGATCGCGCCCGCGCTCGGCGTGGTCATGGCGGACTATTTCGTCCTGCGGAAGCGCGTGGTGGATACCGCGTTGCTCGTGGAGGAGGGCTCGAACAAACCGGGCGGATCATTCTGGTTCTGGAACGGCCTCAACCCGCGGGCGGTGCTCGCCGCCGCGGTGGGAGCCGCGTTCCCAATCTGCGACTTTGCATCCGCGTGCATCGCGGGCGGCGTCGTGTCCATGGAGCTCGCGGCCGGGTCCGCCGGCGCGCTCGTCTCCCCTGGCTTTGCCCTCGCGAGGGGAGCCACGCTGGGCGCGGCGGTGTCGTCCGCGTTGTACATCGCGTTCAACAAGCTCGCGCCGCCCACCAGGGTCGGCGGGTACACGCGCGGGGTCCAGGGCGGAATGTACGCCAGGGGCAGGTCCAACATGGGCGCCATCGCGGCGGACGGCGGCGCCACGTTCGTCGACGACGTCATCGAGCAAGAGGAGAGCGACGGTGCGGCGTTGGATTGGGTGGCCCGAGCGCCCGGCGCCGCCGGGTCCGAGGCGAAGGGCCAGACCTGGTCCAAGCCCGGTGCAACCGGCGGTGGCGGTTCAAACGATGAGGACCCGGACGACGACGACACGGACACGGGCACGGACGAGCGGATGCGATCGAGGCTTCAGAGGGCGTTCGAGATGGACACCGTGGATCCCGAGACGCAGTACGTCAACAGGGAACCGGAACCGCCGCTGGACGTCACCCTCGGCGTGTCCCTGCAGTCCGAGCTCATCTCCCAGCTGGAGCGCAGGGAGGATAAGCTGGGGGAGCTCAAGGAGGCCAAGGCGCGGGGCGAGAAGGTCCCGGAGGCGACCATGACGCGCGTGCAGGCTGACGTGGACGCGCTGCGACGAGAGCTAGACGCCTTCAGCTCGGGAGGATTCGGATACGCCACGAACGCCTCGGGCCGTCTGGTTCAAAAGTCCGTCGAGGAGATCACCCGCGCCAGGGAGTCCATGCGGCGGACGCGGGACGACGAGACCCTGAACCCTTACCTCGACAACGTGGGCGCGTGGGCCGAAGTCTCTGAAGCCTCCGCCGCGGTTACCAAACTCGACGTCGCCATCGAGAGACTCGCGGGCGCCGCCGAGGTGAGCGGCAAACCGTTCGACGCCGACGAGATGCGCGAGCTCCAGGAGCAGCGCACGGTGTGGGGACTTCGGCTGGTGAGCGCCCAGATCAAGGGCATCGTCGGTCTGCAGAACGCGGTCGTCGACAAAGGGGGCTCGGTCGACGCGTACGGCGGCGAGAAGGATCTCGCCGCCGAGATGCGGCGGCTCGAGAAACTGAGCGCGGAGAAGTCCGCGCTGCTCGACCGGCTCTCAGAGACGGAACGTAAGGGCTCGGAGGCGTCCGCGGCGGCGGCGGACCTTCGCGTGGAGGTTGACGACCTCCGCGCGCAGCTCCAGGGTGCGAGAGCCGCGTCTAAATCGGAGGCGGTTCGCGCGCAAGAGGGCTTCAGACGCCTCCTCGCCGACCGCCAGGCGTTAGCCTCCGAGCTCCAGGGCGCCGAGGCTGCGCGCGTCGACGCCGAGACCAAGGCTAAGACTGAGGTGGACAGGCTGTGGTCCGAGGTGCAGCGCCTGCAGGGTTTATTGGGCGAGAAGGAAGGGGACTTGGAGCGGATCAAATCCGAGCTGGACACCAGCGACTTGCCCGTCGTCCGGTCCATCGAGGAGAGAACCGCGCCGCTCGAGGCGGAGATCAAGGACCTGCGATCCGAGATATCCAAGCTCCGCGGCGAGATGGCGCAGAAGGACGTGGCCGCGGGGGAGGCTACCGAGTTGCTCAGGGCGCAGCTGAGGGAGACGGCGGATGCCCTCGACGCTACGGAGAAGGCTCTCGCAGACGCCAAGACCCGCGAGAAAAGTCTCACCGAGAAGGGCACGGCGGGTGACGCGGAGAGAGCGAGGGCGGCGCAGGACGCCGCCGCCGCCGCGCGCCGCGACAGCAACTCGCTCCGGGAACAACTCGCGGATGCGCAGATGAAGCTCGAGGCGAAGGTGGCGGAGTCCAAGCAAAAAGAGGAAGCCGCCCGCAAGTCTGTGGACGACGCTCGGCAGATCGAAGCCGAGTCCAGGCGCGCCGCGGAGACCGCCCAGGCGCAGGTGCAGGAGGTGGAGACTGCGATGCGGGCCAAGGAGAAGGAACTCGAGACCGCGCTGGTTCGAGCTGGCGAGTCGGACCGCAAACAGCTGTCGCTCGTCGCCGTCGTCGAGGAGCTCACAGAACAAATCGCGAGCGCCAAGGCTAAGATGGACGAGAAGACCCGCGAGATAGCCGACCTGCGGGCGTTCGTCCCGGGCCCCGAGCGCCAGTCCGAGTTCAACGACGCCCTCGCGCAGCTCGAGGCTAAGGAGCGCGACCTGCTGGAGTCCAAAGGACGGATCAAATCGCTCGAGTCCGACCTCGCCAACGCGGAATCCCCCGAGCGCGGTTTCAAGTTGAAGAACCTCGTGTCCCGGCTCAAACTCGACAGAAACGAAGCCGCCAAGTCCGCCGCGCGCCGCGCCGACGAACTCGCGACGAAGGAGACGGAGCTCATCGCGGTGCGCGCCGAGATTGACCGCGTCAATGCTGAACTCGAGGACATGAAGGCTTTCGTCCCGGGCCCGGAGCAGCAGTCTGAGTTTGGCGCCGCGCTCGAGACGATCGCGGGAAAAGAGCGCGAACTACTCGCGTCCAAGGACAAGATCGATGCCTTAGAAGCCGCCCTCGTGGATGCCGAGAAGGTCCGCGACGAGGCCCTGGAGAGCGTCGAGGCTATGCAGCGCGCGCGCGACGAGGCTGTCGCCGAAGCCGAGGCTGCGAACGACAAATCGAAAGCCGCGAGCGCCGACGTCGAGCGGGTCCAATCGCTGCTCGACGACACGAAGGAGCAGCTCGAGCGCGTCGAGACAGACGTCGCCGCCGTGCTCGAGGCACGAGTCGTGGAGCAGAGCGCTGAGCTCGCGGAGCTCAAGGCTGCGAGCGCCGACGCGGACGCGAAGAGGAAAGAGGCTGAGCTCCGCGCCCGGACGATCGAGGCGGATCTCGCCGCCAAGGTTGAGGCCGCCGCGGGTGACTCCGAGGAGGTCAAGGCGTTGCGCTCGAAGGTTGAGACGTTCGAGACTGACGTCGCCAAGCTTCGCGCGGACGTCGAGGCGAAGGACGCCGAGCTCGAGTTGAGGAGCAAGGGACTCAAGGAGCTCGCGCGGGCGGCGACGGATGCCGACGCTAAAACTTCCCGCGCCGTCAAGGACCTCAAGGCGTCCGAGAAGGACCTCAAGGCGTCCACGAAGGCTCGCGAGGACTTGGAGCAGAAACTCGCCGACCTCGAGACCGCGACCAAGTCCCAGGTGCTCGTCCTCGAGAAGAAGCTGCAGGAGAAGGCTGAGGCGGTGGCGAAGATGCTGCCGGAGAAGGAGCAACTGCTCCGCAACCAAGCCGTCGCCGGCGGCATCTTATCACGCATCGCCGCCAAGCTCGGGGGCACGAAGGACCAGTCATGGACCCCCGCCAAGGTGGAGGAGCGTGTCATGGTCAGACTCAACGCCCTCGAGTCCCAGCTCGAGGATATCGACCGCGAGCGCGGTGAGATTGCTGAGCTACAGGCCAAGTCCATCGCCGACGAAAACGCACTCGCCGAAGCAAACGCCAGATTGGAAGCTTCCGAAATCGAGAAGGATGACGTTCAGGCTGAGCTCAGGAAGCTCCAGGCTGAGGCGGAGGACATGCGTCAGCTCGTCGCCGCCAGGGACGCCGCCGCCGAGGACCTCGAGGCGCAGACGGCCAAGGCGAAGGCGACCGCGACGGACGCCGCCGCCGAGCTCGCCGCGGTCGAGGAAAAGTTTCAGGCGGCGAGGGACGCGCTCGCGGACAGAGAAGCGAAACTGGCCGACGCCAAGGCTGCGAGGGAGGAGCGCGAAACGGCACTCGCCGCCGCCAACACCGCGCTCGAGGCTGCGCTCGCCGAGGCTAAGATTGCCCGGGAGGAGCGCGACGAGGCTGTCGCGAAGGCCGAGTCCAAATCTGCGTCGCTCGAGGCGGAGGTTGCCGATTTGCGCGCCCACGCCGAGTCTCTCCGAGCCGAGCTCCTGGACGCCACGCCGGCGAAGGAGGGGTTCAAGTGGAAGAACCTCGTTGCCAAGCTTCGACTGGACAAGAACGAGAGCGACAAGGCACTCGCCGCGAAGGATGCGCAGATCCAGTCGGTTCGCGCCGAGCTCAACCGACGCGTCGAGGCGCTGGAATCGGGCGCCGACGTCGCGTCGTCGCAGGCTAAGATGCTCAGCGCTGACCTCACCGATATCAAAAAGCAGCTCGCCGAGAAGGATGCTGAACTTACGCTGGCCCTCGCGACCGCTGATGCACTCCGCGAGAGCTCGGGTATGTCCGAGAAGGAGGGTTTCCGATGGAAGGAGATGGTCTCCAGGCTCCGACTGGACAAGAACGAGGCTGAGAAGAGCTTCACCCGCCGCGCCGAGGAGATCAAAGAACTCCAAAAGGCGCGCTCAACGCTGGAACGAAACGCCAACGCCGCCGTCGCCGAGTACGAGTCCACGCTGGCAACCCTCCGAGCGGAACTCGACGAGGCGAAGCGCGACGCGATCCAGGTTGTCGACGATAAAAAGTCAAAGATGATGGAACGAGCGTTCAAGGTTCAGGAGGCTGAGATCCAGGAAGCGCTTGCGCAGATCAACATCCTCCGCTCGGATCGCGAGATTGCCGAGCAGGAGGTCGAGACCCTTCAGGCCAAACTCGCCGCGCTGAATCCGTCCGCTGAATCCCCAATCGACGAAGAGACGGCGGCGCGGTTAACGCTGCTCGCCGGGGAAATCGCCGACAAGGATGCCGCTTTGGGTGAGCTCGAGACGGAGGTGGAGACTCTCACGCTGGCGCTGGGCGACAGGCAGCTGGAGCTCGAAGCCGCGCGCGGTGCACTCGCTGCCGCGGAGACCGCCGCCGAGGCCTCGTTTGTCTCGTTTGTCTCGGTCAAGTCGCAGATGACCGAACTCAAGTCCGTCGAGGCGAAACTCGCCGAGGCTCAAAAGGCTCGAACCGCCGCCGAGAAAAACGCGCGTTCCCTTACCGAAAAGTTGGCGCCGCTCGAAGAGGAGCTCACGTTCGTCCAGTCCGAGCTCGCCGCCGCGACCGAGTCCGCGGGTGCGCGCGAGTCCGAACTGGTGGACCGCATCGCCGAGCTCGAGACGCAGATCGACGCCATGGGCGAACAGACGGACGCGTCGCTGGCGGAGAAGATGAATCTCGCGGCGAGAATCGAAGAGGTGAGCGAACAGTACGCCGACGAGAAGACCGCCGCGGCTGAGACCGAAGCTGACTTAACCGCGAAGATCGAGTCGCTCACAGCGCAGATCGAGGAGACCCGCGCGCGGGCCGAGGCTGACGCCGCGGAGCAGGTAGCCGCGGCTGGGCGCGAGGCGAAGGCTGAGATCGACGAGGTTAAATCCGCGCTGACGCGACTCGACGAACAGCTCGCCGACGCGAAAGCCACCGCCGCGAGCGCCATCGCCGACGCTGAATCCCGCGAGCGTACCCTCACGCGCCGCGTCGCGATGCTTACGGAGGAGTGCGAGCAACTGAGGGTCACCGTCGCGTCCGCCGCTGCCGTCGAGGAGACCGAGGGCGAAGAGTCGTACGTCGCCAAGCTCACCGGCGAATTGGCGCTGGCAAAAGCTGAACTCAACGAGATGCGAGCCGCGTTCGAGCTCGTCCAGGAAGTTTCCGACGAAGCCGTCGCCGCCGAGCAGACGCTGCTCGCCAGGGTGGAGGAACTCGAGGCGCAGGTCGAGGCTGACGATGACATCGAATGGAAATCCGCGGACTCCGATAAGATGGCCGAGCTCGAAGACGCGCTTGCGGCGGCCAAAACCGAGCTCGCCGCCGAGCGTTTATCCCGCGAGGATACCGAAGCTTCACTCGCGGAGAACATCGAGAGTGCCGAGGAGCTCGACGTCGCGCGTCGCAGGGTGACTGAGCTCGAGGCGCAGCTCGCGGCCGTCGAGTCCGCGGGGCCCGTCGTGGATCCGAAGACTGCGCGGGAGATGGACGAGATGAAGCAGATGATCGAGTGGCAGGATGAGCAAATTCTCCGCGCCGTCGACGGACTCGATAAGAGGGACGCCGAGGCCAAGCGCGCGGCAGAGGACGCCGCCGCCAGACTCTCTGACGTTCGTGCGCTCGAGAAGCGTCTGGATGAGCTCCAGAAGGTTGCCGACCGTTCCAAGATGATGGAGCGCGCCTTCAAGGTTCAGGAGGAGGAGGTCAAGGACGGTCTCGGGCAAATCAACGCCCTTCGCTCGGATCGCGAGATTGCCGAGCAGGAGGTCGAGACCCTTCGGGCCAAACTCGCCAATCTCGAGGCATCCCGACCCGCCGCCCTCCCCGCTCAATCAGTCACCGACACCGACGCCATCCGCACGAAACTCGAAGCCGCCGAGGCCGCCATCGCCGCCAAACAAGCTGAGCTCGAGCGAACCAACGCCGACGCCGCCGCGGCTCGCGCCGAGGCTGAGCGGCGCATGGCCGCGGTCGTCCAACGATTCAGCGACGATCTCATCGCCAAGTCCGACGAGCTCGAGAAGCGCGTCGAGGCTGTGTTCGCGAGCGAGGAGAAGGCTGCCGCCGCCTTCGCCGAGGAGCTCGCCAGGAACGCGGCGATGCTTGGCGAAAAGGACGACGAAACCGCCGCGCTCGTCGCCGCGGTTAATTCGCTCGAGGATGAGGCTGACGACTACCGCGAGGAACTCGCCGTGCTGCAGGTTGAGCTCGAGGTTGCGTACGCCGCCATCGACGACGAGATTGACGAGTACCGCGACGAGGTGGACGAGCTCAGGGAGACTCTTCACGAACGGGAGTCCGAGCTGGACGACCTTCGCAGGCGCTCCGAGACCGCCGCCGCGCTCGCCGCCGTGGACAAATCTGAAGCCACCGACGTTGACGCTGAGGTTGAAAAGGTTGAGTACCTGCGCACGCAGATCGCGTCGCTCGAGACCGCCGCCAAGGCTGCCGCCAAGACCCTCCGAGCCGCGGAGAAGGAACGCGGCGCCTCGGAGGAACAACTGAGGGCGCGAATCGGGGCGTTGGAATCTGAGCTTTTGACCCAATCCGCCGGGTACGAGGATGAGATCGCCACACTCACCACCGAGTCCACCGCGATCGCCGCGAAGCTGCGTGAGGCTAAGCGCCGCGCGAATGACGCCGAGGAATCGTACGCGAACGCGGTCCGCGTCGCCGCCGAGGAGAAGGAGGCGCTCGAGCTCGAAGTCGGCCGGCTCCGCCTGCGAACGTCCGAGCTCGAGGAACAGCTCGCGGAACGCGACGACGAGCTCAGGGCCCGGACCCGCGACCTCGACGCCATCCGCCGCGAGTTGACCGACGCCAAGGCTGAGCTCGCCGCCAAGGCGTCCGCGCTGAAGAAGGCGGAGGCTGAGGCGATGAGCGTTCGAAAAGACGTCGCCGGGGACGGAGCGGTGGCGGCTTCGTCCACGCTCTCGTGGCTCATCGGCGGCATGTTCTCCGACGGCGACGTCGCCGCCGGGCAGACCCCGAACGTTCCAAGCCTGGAGCTGGACGGACCCGCGGCGTGGGCCGCCTCAAACGCGTCGCTTTCGATGTCCGCGCGGCTCGGTATGCTCGTGGACAGCCGAAAACGCATGCTCGAAAACGCCGACACCGACGAGGAGAGGGCTGTTATCCAGTCGGAACTCGCGGCGTTGACCGCCAGAAGAGACGACGTCGCCCGGCTCGAGTCCGAACAGAGCGAGGTGGAGGAACGGCTCCGCGCGGCGAAGGAGATCTGGATGGAGCAGGAGCGTAACCTGCGCCAGCGCATTCGCCAGCTCGAGGCATCCGCCGAGGTCGCCGCCAAAGCGGAAGCCGACGCGGGTACTAAAAGTTCCAAAAGCGCTAAAAAGGTCACCGACGAGACATCCGCGTTCTCGGACTCGTTCACGGAGCGCGAAGCTGCGAGTAAGGAGAGCCTACGGATCCTCGCCAAGGAAGCCGAGGCGGCGCTCGCCAAGCGCGAGGAGGAGCTCAGGAGGCTTCGGGGTGAAAAAGCGCGGGCGTTGGCCGACGCGGCGGACCGAATCGCTCGGCTCGAATCGAACGCCGACGAGGCTCGAGAGGCGGTGGAGGACGCCAGGGCGAGCGCCGAACGACGCGAACGCGAGGCTGAAGCCGCGCAACGCGTGTGGGCGACGCTCGAGGCGACCCTTCGGGAGCAGATCGAGGCGTACGAGCTCGAGCGCAGACGCCGCGAGGAGGAGGGCGATCTCTCGGACGACAGCGCATCCGGCGGGGGCCGCCGCGGGGGTAACAAGAACGAGGGTGGCCCCAAGGGAGGCCCATCCGGCGGCGAGGCGGCTAAGCTCCGAGCCGAGGTGACGCAGCTCTCCGAGGCTCTGATGGCTAAGGAGGCGTCCCTCGAGTCCCTCAAGCGCGCCAACGCGGAGATGACCGAGCTCACGCGCGAACGCGAGCTGGCGTCGGCGGCGTCGGCGGCGTCAAAGCCCTCGACGCCGGTCATGGACCCGGCGTTGCAGCTCGAGATCGACGAGGCTCGCGCGGAGGCTGCCACCTTGCGCGAAGAACTGGAACGTAAAGACCGCGAGCTCAACACGCAGCTCTCCAGGGAACAGACGCTGAGTGCCGCCGAGGCTAAGCTCAAGTCGCGTGTCACGGATCTCACGTCTCAGCTCAAGGAGGCGTCGAAGGGGTACGACGCGGAACTGACTCGAATGAACGCCGAACTCGCCAGTTTGCAGACGATGCTGACCCAACGCGAAGAAACCTTCGAGGCGATGCAGCAACGACTCAACGACGCGGTGGAGTCCGAGTCGCGGAAGCGCAACGAGGAAATCTCGGACGCGCGCGGGGAGATGTCGGAGATGCAAGGTGCGCTGGAGAAGATGGCGAAGGATCTGCGCGCCAAGGCGGCGGTCGAAGCCGAACTCCGCGAGACTCGCGAGAAAATCGCGGATCTGGAGTTGCTCCTCGACGACAAGGAGTCGCTCGAGCGCGAGGCTGAGGAACTCAGAGCTGAGCTGGCCGATAACTCCGTCGCGCTCGAACAGGCTGTCGCCACCGTCGCCGTGCTGGCTGACAGGCTCGCCGAGACGTCGTCGCTCGCGGGCCTGCCCCCGCCGAAGGAGCTCGTCACCGGCATCACGCGACAACTACTCGACAACCTCACCGGCGCCAAAGCGACGGAGCTCGAGGCATCCGTCGAGGCCACCGCCGCGAAGCTCGTCGCCGACTCCGCGTCCGTCGCGGATCGCATCGACGCCATGCTCGCGTCGCGCGAGCGTGACCTCGAGGTCGCCCGCGCCAAGGGCAAGTCGGGTAAGTTGGAGGCGAGGATTATGAACGAGGTTGTCGAGATGCGTTCGCAGCGCGACGGAGCCCGCGCCCTCGAGAAGGAAGCCGCCGAGGCCAAACTCGCGCTCGAAACACTCAGCACCTCCGTCCCAGAGACGGAGGCGCGGCTGAACGGCCGCATTAAACAGCTCGAAGCCGAGCTCGGGGATGCGAGGTTCGACCTCGAGGACGAGCGCGGGACGACCCGCGCCGAGATTGAATACCTCGAGGCTGAACTCCGGGACCGGGACGCGAAGGTTCGCGAGACGCAGGCTGAATGGGAGTCCGCCAAGGCGCAGCTCGAGTACGAGCTCGAGTCCGAACGCGCGGATCGCGCGGACGCCGCCGAGACTTTACTCGCCGAGCGCGATTCGCTTCGAGAGTCGCTCGATACCTTGCAGGCGTCAATCGAGTCCAAGATTGAAAACGCGCTTCGCCTCCACGAGGAACGGGACGAACTCCAAACCTCGCTCGAACAGGAGGTGGCCACGCTCAGGCAAACCACGGAGAACGCCGAGCGCAAACTCCGCGCCGCCGAGGCTGCCGCGAAGGCTGCCGAGGCGGCGGGTGCCAACGCGGTGGCTGAGATTGAAGCCACGCTGAGAGCGCAGCTCGCCGAGACGGAGGCGAACCGAATCGCCGCGAGCGAATCGTCGGCGAATGAACTCAAACTCGCGATGGACTCGGTCGCGAAGCTCGAGGCGCGACTCGCGGACCGCGAGTCGCAGCTTGATCTGGAACGCACGGGCGCCGCGGAGAACGCGGTGGCCAAGACGTCGGCGCTGGAGGATGAGATCGCGAGGCTCAGAGCGGAGAGCGCGGCGTCGTCCGCGCTGATGGACGTCGAGTCGAGTCTTCGCGATAAAGTCACCGAGCTCGAATCCACCCTCGCGACCCGCGAGGCTGAACTCGGCACACTCCGCGCCGCGCTCAGCGGCGAGGCGCTCGATTCGGAGAAGAAGGCTGAGGTGCTCGCGGCGGAGGCGTCGCTCGTTCGCTCGCAGCTCGCCGACGTCAAGCGGCGGCTGGCCGAGGCGGAATCGGCTCTGCAGCAAAAAGAGCTCGCAGCCGCCGCCGCCAAGTCCGCCGAGGCGACTCTACGCGAACGCCTCGCCGAGGCTGAGACCCAACGCGACGCCACGGCCATGGCCGCCACCGAGGAGCGCGACGCCTTCGAGGCTGAGCTCAAACGTCTGGAGGCGGCGCTCGTCGACGCCGAGGCTCGCGCCGAAGCGGCGGACGTCGAACAGAAACTCGCGGCGGATGAACGAGTGGCGCAGATGGAGGCTGAGACCAAACGACTGCGCGCGGCGACCGCGGACGTGCGGGCGCGCGTCGAGGCCGAGTCCGCCGCGTCCTCCGCGGACCGCGACGCCAAATCAGCGCAGGACACTCTGATGATCTCCACGCTCAAGCGACGGCTCGGGGACGCGGAGTCCGCCGCCGAGGAACTGAAGCGGGACCTCACCGCGCGGCTGTCGCTGATGACGGAGCGCGTGGGCATCCTGGAAACAGAGCTGGAGGGCAAACGGGGGGATACAGACGAGATCGATCGTCTGCGCGAGGAGATCGTCGCGCTAGAGGCGTCACGCGCGGACGAGGTTGAGGAACTCGAGCGAAGGCTATCGCAACTCATGACGTCGGACAGGAAGGAGGATGAAGTCCGCTCGCTTCGAGTGAAGATTGACGAGATGGCCAAGACCATGGGAGACACCCTGGGTGAGATGCGCCAGGTTGAGGACTCCCTGCGCGCCAAGCTGCGCGCCGCCGAGGCGGACGCGGTCAAGGGCGAGCGACTCGATGCCGCGCGCGAGGAGCTCGAGCAGAGGCTGGCCGACGGCGAAGCGACGCTCGCCGCGGAAAAAGCGAGGCTCACCGCCGAGGCTGAAACCGCCGCCGCCAAGGCTGAAGCCGAAGCCGGCGAGCTCAGGCAGAAGCTCAACGCGCTCAAGGAGACGCTCGAGTCCAGGGACGTCGCCCTCGCGGAGGCTGACACCACGGTGGAGGCGCTGCGCAAGGCTAACGACGATCTCGACCGGAGGCTGCTCGGCATCGAACGCGACCGCGACGCCGCCGCCATCGAGCTCGCCCCCGAGATTGTCAAGCTCCGAGCCGAGGCTTCGGCCCAGGCTGCGAAGCTCGCGGACGCGGACGAGGCGACCAAGCTGGCGAAGGAGGCGGCCGCCGCCGCGACCGCGCGCGCTGAGGAGGCTGAGGCTGAGGCTGAGAGCCTCCGCTGGCAGCTGCTCGCCAGGGACGAGCTCCGCGCGGCGACGACGGAGGTGGAGGCCAAGACGGTGCTCGCCAAGGCTGAGGGCGCCGCGCCGGAGTCCGCGATGGGTGCCATCAGGGATGAACTCCGCCGCAGGCTCGCGGGGCTCGTGAAGGACGCCGAGTCACGCGAACGCGAGATGGCGTCGCTCCGGGAGGAGGACGAACGAATGAAGGCGAAGATGGCGGAAACCGCCGGCGCCGTGGAAAAATCCGAGCGAGAAGCCGCCGCCGACGCCGAGGTGTCACGACTTAAACTCGAGATGTCCACGCTCGTCGGCAAAACCAAGACGCTCGAGGACGCGCTCGCCGCGAAGGAGAACCTCGTGGCCAAGATCCAGGGTGGCATCCCGGCGCCGGCAAAGGAGCCCGCTAAGCAGCCCGACATGTTCGAGCAGCCCGAGGATGGCGAGTTCATCGCGGCGTCCGCCAACGCGGCAAAGCTCGAGCTTCTCCTCCGCAGACGCGAGCGCGCGCTGGTGGAGCTCACGCGTCTCGAGGCGGACGGCGCGGTGGTATCCCCGGTGCTGCAGTCGTACCGACACGAGATCACGCGGCTCGACGCGGAGGCGGCGGAGGCGCGGGCCGAACTCGCCGCTCGGGACGAAGTCGTCCTGGAGCTTCGAGGCCGGCTGGACGTCGAGCTCAACTTACTGGCGCGTGAGAGCGCCAGTATCCGCGCGCGGCTCCTCGAGTCCCCAACCCTAAACCCTAACCCTAACCCTAACGCCGTGGAACCGGAGCCGGAGCAAAAGCTCGTACGCGACACGCTCGAGAAGCTGCAGACGGATCTGGGCAAGGCGGAGGCGGCGTCAACCGCCGCGTTTGAAAAGCTGGACGAATCCATCGGCGCCGCCGGTGAGATTGGCACGGGTGGGGATAAGCTCATGCCGTGCAAGTTTGACATCGAGTTCGTCACCAACCCCGGGCAGACGGTGCACGTCGTTGGGACGTGGTGCGATTGGGACGTCAAGCGCGGGCTGGAGCTGAAGTGGACGGCGGGGCACCGGTGGGTGGGAACCATGCCGCTCAAGCCCGGGTTCAACTACGAGTACAAATACGCGGTGGTGGAGCGCGTGGGCGGGGTTGAGGCTGGCGACGCGCCGCCGCACTGGCCGGAGTACGGATTCACCGAACCCGCGTGCATCACGTACGAGCCCGGGGAGGTCGCCATGGTGGTTTGGCAGAAAGGGAACAACAAGGCGGTGGCGCTGGACAGCAACATCGTCAACGAGAACATCGCGCACGTGTACTGCAAGGACGAGTGGATCCCCGATCCGATGAACTCGCCAATCCAGCTCGTGGGCGAGGACGGGAAGGTGGTGCAGACGGTCGGGAGCACCAAGCTCCTGATGCAGTGCGTCAACAGGGCTGACGAGGCGCTGGCGGAGGCTAGGGCTACGATGGACGAGGTGATGCGCATCGCGTCCGAGACTCTCGGCGCGGCGTCCATGTTCGGCCGCGTGGATGACGACGAAGACGACGGCATCGATCGCGTCTAACTGACTAGTATTATTTGACTCTTCCATGTATTAAAATGCGAAAAGTATATTTTGTGCACTTGTGCGTCGCGTTCGTATCATCGGGAAGGAACGCCGGTGACGTTCAGGTCGTTTGCGCTCACCTCTTCAAGCTCCTCCCTAACTTCCGCGTTTGTATCCCGAGTCACGATGCCGATCATCGCCGCATCCGCATCCACCGACGCGAGCGGGTCCGCTTCTTCGGACTTTGCGACGACGGTCCTCGTCAGGGACTCGGCGGCTTTCTCAGCCGCGGGCTTCGGCGCCATGATCGTGGCTAGGATTCCGTTCCAAATCACCCCCATGGACGCCACGTAGACAGCCTGCTCGTCGACCGGTACGGCGGCGAACTGGAAACCCTGCGCGGGGATCCAGAACATCAGGTTCGCCTTCATCAAACCCGGCAGACGTTGGTGCAGCGTGGTCATCACCGTCGTCAGGCTCTGCCCCTCCACTATCCCGGTGAAGATGAAAAAGCTGGGCCAGTACAGCAGCGGAATCGCCATGAGCTGATTCACCCCGAGCGGACAGATCAGCTCGCTGAATCGCTCCACGCCGGGGAGAAAGTTGAGCTCCATCGCTGTGAACGACGGGTCCGCGAACGCCGACGGCGACGCGAACGCCGAGGACCTCGCCGCGTCCACCACCTTCGGCATCAGGTGCGGATCCAGCCCCGGGAGGTACTGCCCCTTGGACACGGCTTCGATCATGGCCCGCATCTGAAGGTCCACCTGCTCCGGGATGATGGCGGTGGACCAGTCGTACGAGTTCAGGACGTTGAACCAGTGCGGCTGGAAGAGCCCGCCGTAGCATGTGGAGAACACGATCGTCTTGGCGACGTCGTCCCAGTCCGCGCGGCGCAGCCACGGCGCAGACATCGGAGCCAGCTCGAACGTTTCCTCGTCCCTCGGCGAATTGGCAATCTCATCCCGCGACCTCGCCACCTCATCTTCCGCGTAGTCCCAGTCGGGGGCGCACGAACCCGTCGCCTCGCACGCCGCCGTGTCCCTCAGCTTCATCGCACGCATCTCCGGCGAGTCCAGCGAGCACGACGCGGACGCCAGCGCGATCGCCTCGAGGTCCCCGTCGTCCTCATCTTCGGACACGAGCCGGGCGCATCGATCCGCCGCGTCTCGCACCGCTCTTCTCCGTTTCCACTCGGTGATGAGCCTGCTGCCGACGGACCCTAGCCCCGCCAACGTGGCGATGACCCCCGCGCGTTTAAGTTCGTTGTGTAAAGTGTCCGTGGAGGACGATTTGGTCTCGGTGAGGACGTCTTCTTCCGCGAACCCGGCGGCGACGAGCGCGGCA
>Ga0257106_1000376_pt1 | contig 26965 bp, 18 predicted proteins | sample LP_taG_3_FD_190177 | JGI IMG/M metagenome (GOLD analysis project Ga0257106, IMG submission 190177) | Marine microbial communities from Northeast Subartic Pacific Ocean, Canada - LP_J_2011_P26_10m | ecosystem: Environmental > Aquatic > Marine > Oceanic | place: Canada: Northeast Subartic Pacific...
TGGAACCCGAATAAGCGAACGGAGGAGGCGGTTTCCGAGGAGTATTTGGTGTGGCTCGGCAGGAGCGAGTACGCGCGTCACTCGTTCGATAACATCTTCTGGGCGTTCATCACCATCTTCCAGATTTTAACTGGCGAGAACTGGAACGAGGTCATGTACGACGGCATGAGGCACACCAACTCGTGGACGTGCGTTTACTTCATCGTGCTGGTGGTGTTGGGCAACTACATCATCCTGAACCTTTTCCTCGCCATCCTCCTCGATAATTTCGGGGGTGTCGGGGAGGATGACGACGGGGAGGGCGAGCAGTCGGTTAATGGCAAGAAAGGGTCGAGGCCGTCCTCGCGCGCCAAATCGCTCAAGGATGGAGGCGCTGGGGCGCCGAGCGCGATTCCGTCGATCAAGGATGAAAAAGGGAACAAGCTCAAGAGCTACAACTCGATGGCTGCGTGGAAGACGGAAGATTTCGTGTCGAAGAAGAGCAACTTGGAGAAGCTCAAGGAGCAGGGCGTGGACCCGAAGCACATCCTCTACGGCAAGCACGTCCCCGCGCTCAAGCACAGTTCGCTCTACATCTTCGGTCCGCACAACCCGCTGAGGCTGGCCATCGCGAAGGTGATATACCACAAGTACTTTGAGTACTTCATCATCGGAGTGATTTTGATCAGCTCGATCATCCTGGCGGTGGATGGCCCGGCGTACAGCAAGGACGCGCCCGTGTACGACAAGGACCTGCCGAACCTCCAGGATAAGCTCAAGACGGTGATGGACATCATGGACACGGTGTTTCTCTTTTTCTTTGTCTTTGAGGCGATGCTGAAGGTGATCGTCCGAGGTTTCATCGCCCACGAGGGTGCCTACTTGCGCAGCGCGTGGAATGTCCTAGATTTCATCATCGTCATCGTGGGCCTCATCGCGTTCGGCATCGAGTACAGCGACGGGTCATCACGCGACTTGATGGCGGTGCGAGCGTTGAGGACGTTTCGAGCGCTGAGACCCCTTCGCATGGCGTCCAGGGCGCAGGGCATGAAGGTGGTCGTCAACGCGCTGTTCAGCGCGGTTCCCGGGATCACGAACGTGGCGTTCGTGTGCCTGCTGTTCTACGTCATCTTCGGCATCCTCGGCTTGAACCTCTTCATGGGGAAGATGTACTACTGCGGAGACGCTTCAAACATCGCGGCGCACTTGGTGCCGGAGAGCGTCGGGGTGTTGGACGCCGCGATGACCCGAGCCTGGTGCTTCCGCGACGACGGCGCGCACTTCCACTACTGCCCCGCCAAAACGGACCCGTTGTACGCGTCGCGGAACGAGTGGACGAGCGTGCTGGACCTCCCGAGGGCGAGCGGTGACGCTTGGACGTGTTCCAAGACTACGGCGGGGACTGGATTCACCGCGGCGTGGGACGTCGAGGTGAGCGGCACGATCGGCGCGGAGTGGACGTGCACGCCGGGCGCGGACACCGTCACCGCGTACGCGTCGGGAGCCGAGTTCACCGCGCTCGCCGCCGCGAACGGCGCCGGCGACTACACCATCAAGTCGACGTGCGAGCCTAGGGCGTACCAGACGGCTTGGGTTAATCCGCGGGATTACGATTTCGACAACATCGGGCACTCCATGTTGTCGCTGTTCGAGATGGCGACGCTGGAGGGATGGCTGGAGATTATGTACCACGGCGCGGACACCACCGAGATTGACCTGCAGCCGATCCGGGATAATAACCCGTACTACTGCCTGTTCTTTGCCTTTTTCATCATCGTCGGGTCGTTCTTCGTGATGAACCTGTTCGTCGGCGTGACCATCGACAAGTTCAACGAGATGAAGGAGAAACAGGAGAAGAGCGTGTTCTTAACCGACGAGCAGCAGTCATGGGTGACCATTCAGCGGCTGCTGGTGGGAATTCGGCTGAAGAAGACGGCGAACAGGCCGCTGAATCGCATGCGCAACTTCATCTACGACATCGTCACCAGCCGCAGGTTCGAGTCGCTCATCTTGACGCTGATCATGGTCAACATCGTGGTCATGTCCATGACCCACGCGGACATGTCGGAGGACTTCGAGCAAGGTTTGTTCTTGGTCAACTGCGGGTTCGCGGCGATCTTCTGCGTCGAGGCGATCATGAAGCTCATCGCGTTCAAGCCCGGCGGATACTTTCGAGATCCGTGGAACACGTTTGATTTCTTCGTGGTGACGCTGTCCGTCGTGGGCATCGCCGTCACCTTGACCACGGACATCTCGGCGACGTACCTGAGCATCATCCGCGTGTTTCGCGTGGCGAGGATCTTCAGGTTGATTCCCAAGGCTAAGGGGCTGAAGAAGCTGTTCCAGACGTTGCTCTATTCGCTTCCGGCTCTGACCAACGTCGGCGCGGTGCTGTTCCTGTTCTTCTTCATCTTCGCCGTGCTGGGGATGAACCTGTTCGGTAAGGTCCGGATCACCGGCAACTTCCTCAATAGGTACGCCAACTTCGAGACGTTCGGGTTCTCGATGCTCACGCTGTTCCGCATGGCGACGGGCGAGGCTTGGAACGGCATCATGCACGACTGCATGATCACGAAGGATTGCGTGTATTACCAGGATCCGGCTACGGGTGACGTGACTTACTACAACCAGGAAGATTCCTTCTGGCAGGACCTGGACGAGGACACGTACACCAATCAGTGCACGCCGCACCCGGTCGGCGCCATCATATTCTTCTGCTTCTTTTGCATCCTCTGCGCGTTTGTCATGCTCAACCTGGTCATCGCGGTCATCTTGGACAACTTCCAGAACAACTCGAAGACGTCGGAGCTGGGCGTGAGCAAGGAGGACATGATGCACTTCACCGACGTGTGGATGCGTCTGGACCCGCGGGCGACCTACTACATACCCGCGGAGAAGCTGCCGCGTGTCATCGGCGCCATGGACCACCCGGTGGGCACGCGGGGTTTGAGCAAGCGCGAGGCTAAGACGAAGTGCATGCACGTCATCATGACAGTCGACATCCCGAACCACGACGGCAAGATTCACTTCCTCGAGACCCTCCACGCGCTCACGGGCCGGATCGCCGGGACGGAGCTGCCCGAATCGGAGGAGGTCAAGGTGAGGGACTCGATGGTGGACAGGCTGCCCACCTTTGACAACGCGAAGGACGTTCCAAAGTTCACGGCGGCGCACTTCCACGCCGCGCTCTACGTGCAGGCGGCGGTGAGGGGATACATGCAACGGTACAGGATGAGGGAGAAGCTGAAGCAGGCGGAGACCCGCGCGGAGGAGAAGCGGGAGGCGGCGGAGGCCCGGAAGGCGGGTAAATGAGGAGGCATCTATCGCTTAGCAATCGATGAAACACTATCTTATTAGAACTTCACCAGACCTTCACCAGCCTTTTAGCTCACTGCGTCTTTTTGGTATCCTCCGCGCCGTCTTCCTCGTCGCCCTCGACGAACGCCCAGACAGCTCGCAACTCCTTGAACCCCCCGCCGATCAGCGCGCGAATGAAGGTGGCGCCCAAGATACCCGGCACGATGTAAAGCAGCGCCGGCTGCGCCGCGTTGAAGACGTTCATGACGATGATCGTAGTCGCCAACCCGGCGAAGTACCCGAAGATCACCGCCGGGAAGTACCTCACGGGCGCCGGCTTACCCTCCGCGCGCGCCTGTTCCGCGCGGGCACGATCCATGCGCAGCGTGAGCGCCACGTAGATCCCCGGGACCACGATGTCGCCCAGCCCGAGCATGGAAAACGGCGACTTGGAGTCGGGATCCGCGTCTCTGGGAAACAGGAGTTTGATGGGCGCGTCGAACGACTTGGCCACCGTGACCATGACTGGCGTGAAGAACACCCAGAAGATGTCGTAGAAGAAGAGGCCGACGAGTAAGATGGTTCCGATCTGCACGCTGTCCAAGGTGAGAAACTCGACGCCGGTGAGTGAGAACGCGAGTCCGAGCGCGTTGTTGGCCACCCAGTGCTTTTCCATCACGTACCAGCCGCAGAAGCCGCACGCGGCGAAGCCGGCGAAGAGCTCGGGGATGGTGCACTCCAGCCTGGACGGCGCTTCGGTGATGAACGGGATCGTGGGCAGGGTTCCGAACTTGAGCACCTTGCCCGCGATTTTCTTCGGGACGAAACGCGCGAGCACCGGGGAGAGGCATCCCGTGAGCGAGAAGATCCCGAGGATGACGAAGTACCCGGTGAGGAGCTTGTTGACGAGATCCTTGGGGAGGTACTTGAACAGGATGAAGAACGAAAACAGGACGCAGCTGCCGATGAGGGGGAACCTCATGGCGTCCTGCTTGGTCATCGCCTCGGTGTTGCCCTGCGCCACGGGCTTGATGGACCGGTACGCCCCGGCGTACACGGCCAACGTCGCGGTCGCCAGGATGTTGGCGTTGGGCTCGATCGCGGTGACCGCCGCGCAGCACACCTGGAGCAACACCAGCGCGATGTGGGCCATCGGAGCCGCGATGTGGGTAGCATCCTCGATATCGGCCGCGGCCTTCGCTGTCGCGGAACGAGTACCGGCCATGACCCTCCTCGTGCTGTCGAACAATGGATCGGGTAATCATTGGCCGCGGACTTTTACAGATCGATCGCTCCACGAAATTCCGGCACCTCGGTGCTGGCGTGGCACAAGCACCGGGCGCGGAGGCAGTCATCAGGGCGGTTCGGGTTCGAACCGCACCGCGCTCGCCATGGATCTCAAGAGCATCAAGGGTGCGCTAAAGTCAGCCGCGGGGAAGGCGTCCAAGGCTGCGCAGGAAGCTGGGATCTCGGCGTACGCGTCAGCCAAGGCTGCCGCATCGAACGCCGCGTCCACGGCGACCGGTGCGCTGAAGTGCACGCGCGATTACGACCTCGGCGCGCCCGTCGTGGCATCGGGTGGACCCGGGTGTCTGTTCACAATCGTGGACGGCACGCGAAGGGGCAAAGGGGGCGCCGCTGGCAAGCAACCCGCGAACGACGCCACGACGCCTAATTCTCGCGTCAGCGTTTGGTTGCTAGACAAAGGCGCACTCGTCCGGGACGGGAAGCACTCCAAGGAGGAAATCGAGCAGATGCTCCAGCTCATCCGCGATGACGCGTCGCGAATGCTACGACTGAGGCACCCGGGGATCCTGCGGCTGGAGCAACCGCTCGAGGAAACACGAACCCACCTCGCGTTGGTCACAGAGCCAATCTTTGCATCCGCACATGACATAACGGCGAAGGGCGCCAACCTCGCGGGGAAACAGCGCGAACGCACCAGGGCATTCGAACAGGGTGTGGGTACCAGCGGTGGCGATCCATCTTCCACGGGACACGGACCGTCACACGGCGCGGTCCAGCCTCCCAAGCGACTGGCTTCGATCGTTTTGTCGCAGCTGGAGGTGAAACACGGCGTCGCCGCGTTGGCGAACGCGCTCCACTTCCTCCACAGAAGCGCGGGACTGGTGCTTCGCGGTTTAGGGCCCTCGTGCGTCGTGGTGACGAGTCGTGGGGACTGGAAGATCGGCCCCGGGGCGTTCGCGCACGCCAGGGGCGGTCCGGACGGGGGTAACCCCGCGGATTTTTACTTGGGCCCGTCTGGACAAAATACTTCCAGCGTCGGGTACGGGTCTTCATCGAACGAGGCGTTCGTGACTGGCCCGTTGCCGCTCGTTCCCCCCGCGGGATACATCGCCCCGGAGCTGGTCATCGGGACGAACGGTGGGTACGGCGGTGGCGGCCGTGCAGACGCGACGGAGCAAGCGGATGTCTTCTCCCTCGGCGCGGTCATCCATGAACTGGCGGGTAACCCCCCGTTGCTGGGTACGAGTTGTTCGATGGGGTGCGAGGCGAGCGAAGGGGACTACCGGAGCGGTTTAAGGGACGCCAAGTTTGTTGGTGCGTGCGCGTCGGTGGTGTCGAGGATGTGCGCGAGGGACCCGAACGTTCGGCCGAGCGCTGAGAACATTTCTGCAGACGCTTGGTTCCAAAATGACGTGGGTTTAAGCGCTTTGAGGGAGCTGGACTGTTTCATACAGAAGGACGTGCTGGCACGTGCCGCGTTTTTACAGTCGCTGCAAGGCCAGTGGGACCTATTCGACGCGAGGGTGACGCAGTACAGGGTGCTGCCCCCGCTGCTCACCGAGCTCCGAACGCCCGAGCTCCAGCCGCTGGCGCTGCCGCTGATTCTCAACCTCGCGGAGCGGCAGACTTCAGAGGATTTCAGCGAGTGGACGCTGCCGCACCTCGCGCCGCTCCTCGCGACCGCGACGGGGCACACGTTGGGTACGATCCTAAAGTCCACGGCGGCGTTCGCGGACCGCGTGCCATCCCCGGAGATCTTCGAGCTCTACGTCCTACCCGCCGTGCTCCGCGGCGTCGTCGCCCCCGAGGTACTCGTCCAGGAAGAAGCCCTGCGACAGGTCATCGCCGCCGCGCACAAGGTGACCCCGGAGACGTTACGTATCTCCGTCGTCCCGCTGCTCCACAGAACCGCGGTGGACACCACGGCGGCGGCGGTGCGGGTAAACGCGCTAGTCGCGTTGGGCAAAATCGCGCCGTGTTTCACCGTGCCCGAATTCGACGCCACCCTCGACGCGCTGCGTCGTATAGCCGCCAACGACAACGGCGCCGCGACGGTGATGTGCGTGCTCGGCGTGGCGGATGCGATGGGTAAGGTTGGTGGGGTTGGGTTGATCGCGTCGAGGTGCCTGCCGCTGGCGTGTCCGCTGATGTTAGCCCCAGGGTTGAACAGGGCGCAAATAGGAACGGTGGCGCGGACGCTCGGGTCGATGCTGCGGCGCGTGGAGGAGGCGAGGGTGGCCACCGCGCCCGCCGCTCCGCCCCCTCCAAAGCCAAAGGCACCCAAGCCGCCACCCGCGGTGGCCGCACGATCTATGGGAGGTGAAGGAACCGATCCATTCGCCGCGTCGGCGGTAGCGGCGGCGGCGGCGGCTCCCGACTTGTTCGTCGGGATGACCACGAATAGCGCTACTCCTTCGTTGACGCCGATGCGTTTGACCCCGCCGCCGCCGTTGGGGGGCGTACCGCGCGTGTCGTCCGCGACGGAACAGCTCACGGCGGCGCTCTCCCAGGCGGATGACCTGGAGACCCTGTTCACGGATCCGGGGTACAGGCCTGTGTTGAACGTAAACAACGTCGCGAGCGCGGGTGCTTCGGGGGACATGTTTTCGGGGATGAACGCGGGCCGGGGGGGGGGGGGGGGGGGCGGGGCGCGTGGTGCGGGGCGCACGGGTCAGGGTGCGCTCGACGCGAAGGAGTTCTCGCTGCTCTGAGCGCGGAACTACCGGTAGACTTAGCATGAACGACACGAAACGGTGCTCACGCTCGCTCTGTGAAAATCTCGTCACTGGAAAAGCGTGTCGTCTCGTAAAAACCCAATTTGTGGCGGCACCTTTTTCACAAATCGTTGGAAACACCATGATGACCACGCTCTGTACACCCATCGTCGGTTTCGCGGTCGGCGCTCGCGCGCCTGCCCGGGCGCGCGTAGCCGCCCGTAATAGCCTCAGCGCGCGCTCGTCCGTCGCGGGCACCACCCTCGCCGGTGCGCGCCCCGCCCTTTGCCTTATCTCAAAAGCGACAAATTCCCGATACACGTCGACGCGCATCCATCGATGCGCGTTCTCTACTCCCTCTCCTCGCTGACCCTCTCGTCCCGATATCTCGCTCAATCTCCGTGTCATCAGGCACCGTGGCGAGTCAGCGGACCAACACTCGCGGCTCCCTCTGCGTCGTCGCGGGCAAGAAGGACAAGCGCAAGGGCGGCGGTGGCGCCAAGCCCGCCGGTGGCGGAGGCGCCGGCGGTGGCGCCAAGACCGGCGGCAACCAAGGCCACAAGTCCCCGGGCAATGTCAAGGAAGGCTCAGCTTACCAGACCGAGACCCGCAAGATCATCCTCTCCCTCTCCAAGGTACGCAAGGTCACCCCGACCGGCAAGGAGCTCATCAAGAACATCAACCTCGGCATGTACCTCGGCGCGAAGATCGGCATCTTGGGAGCAAACGGCGCGGGTAAGTCGACGCTCATGAAGATCCTCGCGGGCGTGGACAAAGAGTTCGACGGCGACATACACCTCGACGACGGCATCAAGGTGGGATACCTGCCCCAGGAACCCCCCTTGGACGACGGCGAGACGGTGATGGAGAACATCCAAGTCGGAGTCGCCGCGGTGAAAGCCGACGTCGACGAGTACAACCAAATCGCGATGGACATGACCGACCCGGACTGCGACATGGACAAGCTCATGTCACGCATGGACGCGCTGCAGACCAAGCTCGACGCGACGAACGCGTGGGAGATTGAAAGGACCGTGGAGCGCGCGATGGACGCGCTCCGATGCCCCCCGGGCGACGCCCTCGTGAAGAACCTCTCCGGAGGCGAACGCCGCCGCGTGGCCATCTGCCGACTTCTCCTCGCGCAGCCCGACATCTTACTCCTCGACGAGCCCACGAACCACCTCGACGCGGAATCCGTCGCGTGGCTCGAGAAGTTCCTCGCCACCTTCCCCGGCACCGTCGTCGCCATCACGCACGACCGCTACTTCCTTGACAACGTCGCCGGCTGGATCCTGGAGCTGGACCGCGGCGAAGGTATCCCGTTCGAGGGCAACTACAGCACGTGGCTCGAGTCCAAGTCCAACCGCCTCGCGTCCGAGCAGAAGAAACAGGACGCGCTGTCACGGACCATCAACGCGGAGCTGGAGTGGGTGCGGAAGAACGCCAAGGGCCAGCAGAAGAAGGGCAAGGCGCGGCTGAGGGCGTACGAGGAGCTCTGCGACGAGGCGACCAAGTTCACCGCTCGAGCCGACCTCGATTCCATCACCATCCCGGCCGCGCCCAGACTCGGAGACGTCGTCGTGGACGTCAAGGGTTTGTCCAAGGGATACGAAGGCCGCGGGCTGTTGATCGACGGCTTCGACTGCATGGTCCCGCCGGGCGCCGTCGTCGGGATCGTCGGAGCCAACGGCGCGGGAAAGACGACACTTTTCAAGATGATCACCGGCGTCGACGAGCCGGACAAGGGTTCAGTCGTCGTCGGCGAGACGGTCAAGCTGATGTACGTCGACCAGAGCCGCGACTCGCTGGATGACGAAAAGACGGTTTTCGAGACGCTTTCCGGAGGCGCGGAGGAGATCAACCTCGGGTCGCGAACCGTCAACGCCCGCGCGTACTGCGGCTGGTACAACTTTAAGAGCTCCGATCAGCAGAAGAAGGTCGGGCAGCTCTCCGGGGGCGAGCGTAACAGGCTCCAGCTGGCGAAGACGTTGACGAGCGGCGGGAACGTGCTGATGCTGGACGAGCCCACGAACGACCTCGACGTGAGCACGCTGCGGGCGCTGGAGGAGGCCATCACTTCGTGGAACGGGGTCACCATGTGCATCTCGCACGACAGGTGGTTCCTGAACAAGATATGCACGCACATCATGGCGTACGAAGGGGACTCGCAGGTGACGTTCTTCCAAGGGTCGTACGATGAGTACGAGGAGCACAGGAAGGAACGCATGGGCGGCGGCGAGCCCGCGCCGCTGAAATTCAGACCAATGCCCGCCATGGCGTGATGACCAATTAGACTGCGTATAAATGCACAACTGCACCGAATATGCATACGAATATGCACCACAAAATATAATTTGAAATAAATAGGACCGCGACGTATGGAGTTTCAGTTACAATCGCCATTTTTTCTCGAGTTTTGCCTTCAGAAAACTCGCTAAGAAAACTCGCACCAATCCCACTCCTCTCGCCCTCTTTGTAACGCGCTAGGCAGAAACCGCCAAGCCGCAGGAACGATGTCTGCGATTCGCAAGAAGGTGCGTTCACGTTCGAGCCTCGTGCCACCCCCGATGCGCCGTCGCACGCGCGTCGGGCGTCGGGTTTCCGCGCGACCTCATCATCGAGCCCTAGTTTTCTCGCCAAGAGCCGAGCCATCGCGCGTGCCGAGACTGCCGCCGAGACGAGACGCTGACCGATCCCTCGCCCCTTTTCTCCCCCGACAGATCGTTAAGGACGATGGCGCCGCCCTCTCCGAGTTCGAGAAGGAGGTTGCTCAGGTGCGTGTCGGATCCCGGGCCCCCAACACCGGCGGAAGGTTCCGCTTTTCCAGGGATCGCCGTTAGGGTTTTTTTACAGTGCGCGCGGGCGAGAAGTGGCGATGTGCACGGCCCGGCGGCGAGCTCGCGCGTGGTCAATCGAGGACCCGCGGCGTCCGGGCTTCGCCGCGCGGGAGTGCATAGGACGTGAACGATCCGTTGAAGGCGTTCGAACGCCCGTGCGATCGTCGCGGCTCGCCCCGCGCGCGCACGCCGGCGCGCCTTCACCTCGGAAAACAACACCGCGAGGACCTGAACGCTGACCTCTCCACCTCTCCATTCATCTTTTCAGGCTCTCTTCGACCTCGAGGCTACCAACAACGAGCTCAAGGCTGAGCTCAAGGACCTCTACATCAACGGCGCGCAGGAGGTTGACGTGTCCGGTGGCCGCACCGCGGTCGTGATCCACGTCCCTTTCCGCAAGCTGAAGCAGTTCAACAAGATCCAGCAGAGGCTGGTGCGCGAACTCGAGAAGAAGTTCAGCGGCAAGGATGTGGTGCTCGTCGCGACTCGCCGCATCAACCCCGTGCCCTCCTCCGGTTTCGCCCGCGCCAGGCCCAGGTCCCGCACCCTCACCGCCGTGCACACCGCCCTCCTCGAGGACCTCGTGTACCCCACCGAGATTGTCGGCAAGCGCCAGCGCTACAGGCTGGACGGTTCCAGGCTTCTCAAGGTGTACCTCGATCCTAAAGATCGCAACACCACCGAGTACAAGCTGGACACTTTCGCGGGCGTGTACAAGAAGCTCACCGGTAAGGAGGTTGTCTTCGAGTTCCCCGTCCAGGAGTCCGCCTAAGTCAAACGCTTAGTCGCGATTCGCGGAGGTAGAGACTCTTAGAGTAATTTGGGGGGGTTGTAAACGAAGATAAATTGCTTCGTGCTCAAAAACGTCTCGTGTCAAAGCGCTCGTCAGACTCGTGTCATCTCCGTATAAAAAATAGAATAGTCACCAAACCACTCACCCTCTCAGTTCCCGCCCGTCATCTGCGACGCCTTGAGCTTCCGCAGCTGCAGTCGCACCTCCGAGTCCGTCTTGGCCAGGATGCGCCGTTCGCTCACCCGCACCCGCGCCGCCGCGACGGACCGCTGCGTTTGCCGGACGGGCTCCGGAAACACTCCGACCCACGCGTCGGCGTCTGGAAACTTGGCGAGCTCCCCGTCCGACGGCCCGCGAAGCTCCGCGAGGAAGCTCTTTTGCTTCTTCGCCTGCTTACCCGCCGGTTTCGTCGGATCCGACGCGGCGATCTCCCTGTCCTTCTCGAGCGTGTTCGGGTACTTGGACAACGCTTCGCTGGTGACGTCGGCCAAGAGCTCCCGAACGGCGATCTCGCCGCCGACGCCGCCCAACACCTCCCCCTGCGTGCCCCTCTTCCCCTTCGTGATCGCGCCCAGCAGCCCGCCCACCATGGCGTTGCCGATCAGCGCGCGCGTCGCGAGCTCGGGCAGTTCTTTCGGATCCTTCGGATCGCACAGCGCGAACGACGCGTACTGCAGCAGCTGCTTGGGGTAGCCGTTGAGCTTGAGCGGGAACGCCTCGACGGGGCCGAGGCCGATACGCTTCAGGGCATCCGCCTTGGCGTCCGCGTACCGATCGTCGGGGTCGATGCCGAGGACCACCTCGAACTCGTCGTCGGGGTTCTCGCCAACCGCGGGGGCGAACCCGTAGGAGATCAACAGCTCGGACGAGGGCCTGGAGCCGTAAGAGGCGTAAACCTGCTCGCCAACCTTGTACCGTCGGTCGGGGGAGAGGCACACGGCGCCGCCGGTGTCGTCGATGTAGGCGTTGCACCCGGGCCTGTGGTTGAGCATGTCCGCCCAAGGAACGAGCGCGAGCTCGCCGCCGCGGTTGGGCAGGCGGATGAGGCGCGAGAAGAGCACGTCGAATGCCCATCGCAGCGCCCCGGGGGTGAGCGCGGGAAAGTCGGCGCGGATCTCCTCGATCGCCGCGTCGACGGAGGCCTGCCGCTCCATGGCCGCGCGCTGCGACGGGGATCCCGCGAGGAGGCTCTTGATGTCGTCCTCCGGCCAGTCCAGCACGCCGCCCGTGCGTCTGGGCAGCGCCTTGACGTAGGTTGCGAATCGCCCGCCGTCCTCGCCCGCGTCGATGGCCAGCGCCTGCTCGGCGAGGAAGGCGGCGAGCACCGACCACTCCTGCAGGTTGGCGTGCGCGGGGCCGAGCTTGGACTCCGCGATCGCGCGCTCCACCGTGATCAGCGTCGTCTCCGGGATGTCCAGCAAACTCTCGCCGCGGCGAACCTCGTCGGTGGCGACGAGGCCGCGACCCTCCGGTAGGTCCACCACGAGCTCGAGCTTCTGCGCGGGTAACGCCTGCTGGACCGTCATCCAGCGCATGAACTCCTCCTTGGACGCGGTACCGACGCACGCGGGGATCTCATCGTCGCCCAAGCGCGTCTCCGGGAGCGCCTCGTCCGCCGCGGTCGTCTCGGTGTCCTGGATCGCTTCCGACGCCCTCGTGACCAGATTGTCGTTGCGAGGCGCTGAGCGATGGGCCGGTCGCGTGGAGGTCAGTCGCGCGCGGCGGGACCTCGGGGCGGACGCGCGCGACGCGACGCCGAGACGCGCGGCGCTCGCGATGGTGGATGACGCCATGGTGATCGGCGTTTCGATCCCGATACCTGGACGCGGGGGAGCCTCCGAGCGTCGCCGACTGTGCGCGCGGGGCGACGTATCGCGAGCGATTTATTCAGGGAGATCTTATCGTGTCCTTGAAGTCCTCGGAAATTTAACCGTGTTTTCTGAGTCAATGCATCTCGAGTCATTAACTCGCCGATCGCGCCATGGAAACAAAACAAACTCTTGGCGGCCGAGTCAAGACCGCCGCCCCATTTATTACTGTCATCTATACTCCGTCGCGCACACCGCGCCGCGCTTGGTTCGACCGGACCGACCGGAACCGCCCAACCTCAGCCGACGAACGTCGCGCGAAGTTGAGCGCGAGCGCCAGCGGGACACGCACGAACGTATCGCGCGCGACCCACCGAGACGAGAGGAGGACCGCCGTGCAGCGTCTCCAATCTTTTCTTTGTCGGCGCCGATTTCCGGCAATTGCGGTCGAGTAGACTGACGCCCACCCCCCCGACGCGCACGATCATCTCGCGACCCGATACATCGGCGGGTGCCATGGCGGTCAGCCTGAAGGAGCGCGTCGCCGGCCACAGCGACTTCTTCGACAGGCTCGTCGAGCTCATACCCGCCAGGTACTACGTGCCCGACGAGCAGAACCCGGAGTGGTCCAAGTTCCAAAAGACCAAGAGCGCCAAGGCTGCCGCCAAGCAGGCGGCGAAGGAAAACTCCAAGAAGGCGCTCAGGGCTAAGCTACAGCCCGGGAACGCGATGACATCGCTGGAGAAGATGCGCCTCAAGGAGGGCGCAGAGGGATCCGACGAAGACGACGAAGACGATGCGAAGGGATCCGACGAGCCCGAATCTGACAACGAGTCCGACTTTGAGGACGACGTCGAGGACGATGCATCCGATTCCGCGGACGATTCAGATACCCCGCCCAAGAAGACGGTGCCGCGCGTCCCCAACGGCGACAAGGCGCGCGCCAAGCTCGACCCGTCGGCGGACGACGCGTCGGCGGCGAGGATCGAAAACGTCCCAGCCGCGGGGGCGCCGCCGACCGCCGCGGGCTGGTCCTTGGGCGACGGCGCCGGCGGCGACCGGCTCGAGGAGCTCCGATTGCGTCTAAAGGCTAAGATCGAGGCGTCGAGGGTGGCGAGGAAGGCGGAGGAGACCGCGGAGAAGGCTGCCAAGGCGAGGGAGTGGCGCGAGAAGAAGAAGAAAACCAAAGCCGAGAAGAACGCGGAGAAGCGAAAGAGGAGAGAGTCGGAAGACGCCGCCGGTTCGAAACCCGGCGCCGATTCGGATTCCGAGTCCGACGAACCCATCCGGGACAAGGGTGCCGACGACAAGTTCGATTTCGGACGCGTGGACATGGGCGACGGCGTCGGAGGCGGCGCGCCCAAGCGGAAGCGGGCGAAGAAGGAGACCCTCCTGGCCCGCGCCGTCGACCAGCGCAGGGCGGTGGCCGACGCGGGCGGCGAGGAAACCGTGGCGGGGCAGAAGGTGGCTGAGAAGTTCTCCTGGTCCGCCGCGCTCGCCAGAGCCGGCGGCGAGAAGGTTCTGGACGATCCCAAGCTCCTCAGCAAGAGCGTCAAAAACGAGCAAAAGCGCAAGAAAAAATCTCAGGAGAAGTGGGAGAAGCGCGAGGCTTTCCAGAAGGAGCAGATGGCGGACAAACAGAAGAAGCGGAAGGACAACCTCAAGTCGCGGGTCAAGGCGAAGATCGAGCGGAAGATCGACAAGCGGGAGAAGAAGCGGAACCGGCCCGGGTTCGAGGGCCGGTCGCAGGGACCAATCAACAAGTGATTCAGATAGATTTCAACGACACACACGAGATTTATTACGTACGAAGGTCTCATCTCATCACTCCACTCGTAACACTCACGTGCAAACACGCTTCCACTTCATCGAGCGTTACCTCACCGCTCGGCCCTGTGTCCCATGAAGAACCCGCGCCAGTCCCCTTTGTGCCGCCTGAGCTGCAGGAGCGCGTACACGCAACCTCCGAGCCATCCGGTTGTCATCATGATCGCCGTCCACGCCGCGGCGACTAGACCATTCGCTTCCCTGAACCATATCCACATCGAGTACACCGTGAACCCGACGTACAGGTCCACGAGGGACACGATCCCCCACGGGTTCGACACGAGCCACTGGACCTGCGTGGAGTTATCCGGGACGCCCCCGGTGGATGTGTACAATGCCCAGGATATGACGAAGAACATGAGGGCGGCACCGACGTGGCACACGAGCGAGGCTGCCTTGGCGAAGTCGTTCCCGCGGCGGGCCTGCCAGTCGGACGATCCGGTTTCCGGCACGGGCTGCCAGTCGCCGGACATGTCGCTCCCGGCTCGAACCGCGGAGCGGTGCTTCGTGGTGCTGTCGCGCGTGGAGGGCAACCCGGTGGTGGGTCGTCCCGAGAATGCGAGGTGCGCGCGTGTCGGGGACGCGCGGGGCGGGCGGTGCGGCGCGGGTCGACGCTTGAAGGTCGGGTGGACGCCGGGAGACGGTGGCGCGAGTTCGGTACCGACGCGTATCGACGACGAAGCGCGAAGCATGCGGCGTCCGGTGCTCTGCACGGCTGTCGTCTTCCGAGCCCCTCGGCACCACATCCTGACGTGGCGCTGATCCGAAACCGGTGATTGTTTAACCTCAATCGTGGGTCAAATCGCCAACGGTAGTGTTCGACACAGCACCCGCGCGCGACCCACCGTCGTCGCAAACCCGCCGATCGCCACACACCGATCGCATCGGATACGCCACCGAGTGATCCGCACGCTCGTCGCACGGTAACGCGCGACCCAGGCACCGCCACCGAATAGGTTGACATCGACTGACGATGGGGGGCAAGAACAAGAAAAAAGGAGGTCGCGGAGGTGGCGGATCGGGCGGCGGTGCCCCTAAGCCCGCCGGGGAGGTCCCCAAGCCCAAGCCCGCGGCCGCCGAGCCCGAGGGCACCCCGTCCAAGAAGCCCCTCCTCGACGAGGAATCGTCCAGCTCCTCCTTCGTGCCTCCCGCGCCCAAGGTTGCTGAGAAGGCCCCAGAGCCCGAACCGGAGCCGGAGCCGGAAATCGCCGATGCACCCGCTGCCCCCGAGCCCGAGCCCGCCGCTGCCGCTGCGCCCGAGCCCGAGGCTTCGCCCGAACCCGCCGCCGATGCCGAGGCTGATGTCAAGGCTGCCGAGGAAGAGAAGGCCGCCGCCGCGAAGGCTGCCGCCGAGGAGAAGGCTGCCGCCGAGGAGAAGGCTGCCGCCGAGAAGGCTGCCGCCGAGGAGAAGGCCAAGGCTGAGGCTGCCAAGCCCGCGGATGTGAAGGTTGAGGTTGACAAGAAGGAAGAAACCGCGCCCCTCGCCGCGCAGCCGAGCTCGCCCGCCGCCTCCGAATCCGAGGAGAAGTCCCAGGGATGCTGCATCATCATGTAAGCGAGTGGGGACGGGCGTCGTAGGGTTCCCACCGAGCCGCGTCCGATGGACGCCGCTGCTGTAGATACAACCCCAAAACGGGGGGAACATATATATTAAACCGTAATAACCGTCAAATAACGCACACGCCACCAGTAACGCGACGCTTCACGAATCTAATTCCGGCAATTACGAAACCGACCCCGAATGCCCATACGAGATCTCCAGCAGAATCTCCTCGGAGCCGAGTCAGAAGAATTATTCCGAGTTGACGGCACACGCACAGCACACCACACGCCATGGCTCGCTGGCTCCTTTTCGTCGCGTGCGTGCTCTCCGCGCTCTCGCTCGCCTCGGCGGCGCGCCCGAACCCCCACGACGGTATCGCGCTGAAGATCTCGCGCCACGCGCAGGCCCTGGGTGGCGAGTCAGATCTGAAGAATGGCGAATTCATCATGAACGCAGAGTCGCTCGCCACCCCCCAGTGCGACGCCGCGTGGAAGATCCTCAACAGCGACAGGTCCACCGGCGGGTACATCGAGACCGTGGAGAAGATCTTCGCCATCGGGCGCGCCGTGGGTCAGGAGGCCGGCGCCGTCTGCGGCGCGCACCTCAAGGTCCGATGGGACGCCAAGCCCGTGTATTGCAAGCAGTCCTGCTCCGACTTTTGGACCCCCGAGCGCATGGACATCGCCGACGAGCTCGACGCGGCGGCCGGCAGGGTTCTTCCCGGCGGGCACACGCTCATGTGGCTGCACGAGAGCGTCACGCTTCCCTTCCCGCCCTTCCCCTTGGTGGACATGAAGGCGGATTTCGACGCCATCATGCCGGTGATTGTACCCGCCGCCTGCGAAGACGCCGCGGACATGGACGGCATCCTCGGGTGGTTCAGCGCGGCGTGTCACAGCGAGAACCCGAAGCTTAAGCACTGCGACTACAGCTTCGACTGATACGATACGATGCGATACGATACGATGCGATGCGATACGTGTATAGATAAGCTGCCAGACTGTAAACAAAAAAGAGAATCGACCGCGTCAGCAGGTCAGCGTTTTTTTCGTCCCGAGTCAACTTTGCCGTTGGGCCCCCGACAGAGGCGGAGGCGCGATGGACGCACCGCCGCTGGGATGGACGGCGGAGGGCCGCGCGCGTAAGATGCGCGCGCTCCGTGTGGAGGCAGGCCGTAAGGCGAAAGAGGAGCTGGACGCCGCGAGAGAGAGGTGCGCGTCGCGTCTCGCCGACCCGCTCGTTCCGTAAATCCCCCCCGAGACGGCACCTTTGCCATCCATCTGACCCCCCGCACCCATCGTCTCTCGCAGGTTACGCAAGAAGGAGGCTCTGCTGCGCAGGATGAAGCAGGACAGGGCGAAGGAACACGAAACCCTCCGACGGATGGCGACCGAGGACGACGGCGAGGCGCTCGAGCGACGGGCCAGAGAGGCGGAGGCGCGAGCCGACGACAAGGAAAACAGACGGCTGTGGTTCCGACCGTGCGAGACGTGCTTCGAGATACGCAAAGCCGCGGCGCTCAGCAAGGATCCGGACTACGCCTCGAGGCTATGCACGCGATGCAACGCACGCGCGGTGAAGGAGGCTGCCGAGGAGGTACGACGGGTCCGGCGTGCAGACGGCGGAGAGGACGATGACGATGACGATGAGACCAATCCGAGGACGGTGTCCGCGTTGCGCGCGGATCTCGCGGATGCGGAGGCGTTGGTGGCGCTCTCGAACGATGAGAAAGGACGCATCGCCGCGCTCGATCGATGCGTGCAGCTGCGACTGGCCATCGAGACGGCGCAGGCGGGTGCCACGTGGGAGGCGCGGCGGCGGCGCGTGGAGGAAAGGGACGAGGAAAAGGACGACGAATACGATCCGCTCAACACGAGCATGGAGACCGAGCCCGGGACGGGCGAGACCTGGATCAATAGCTAACCTTAAACCTAAACACGCTTATAGGTACTTCACATCACTCACAGCCCGACCCAGTACGACCTGCCGTTGACGTTATGCACCGGCCCCACGTCCGGCGACGTCGTCCCCCACTCGTACCAAACCTTCGAAGGACCGACGCACCGCCACACGTGCGCCTCGACGTCGCACCCCTGTAAACAAAACACGACGTCAATCGAATTGCCCATACTATACGAGAATTAACATAAACTTACCGCGGGTACGTACACCGGATATCGCAGCGGGAAATAGATTGGGAACCAGCTGAACATGGGCTCGCCGCTCGGGCCCATCGTGTGCGTGGGGGGGTATATGCTGCAGTGCACGTCACCGGCGGGCCCAGAGTACAGTTTCGCGTCGAAATACCCCGCGAAGCCGTGCATAGTCGCCGCGTGATTCGTTCGGTCCCGGCGCCACCGAAGCTTGGCGTATCGGGAGTTGTCGATGACCTTGTCTTCGTTCGGGTGTTCAAACGTGAACACCTCGGCCGGGTCCGCGATCAACGCGCACCTGTGCAGCTTCACCACGTACGGCGTCTCCATGTGCGCGAGGTCCCCGTACGCCTTGGCGTCGTTCCATAGCTTGGCGCACGTCACCGGCGCCAGATAACTCGTGTACGCCTGAGGGATGGACACCCCGCCGGGCTTTAGAAACCTCTGAGCGCCGTCGAGGCACTCCGGGGACAACTCGTTATCGCCGAACGATCCCAACAGCTCGGAGACCAGCACGTCCGCCGGTTCCGGCGGGTCCACCGACCGCATGTCACTCGAGATGACCGTCACCAAGTCGCTCCACCCTTCCGCTTCCACCAGCGACTGAAGCGTGATCACCGCGTTGGGGTTCTTCTCAACGGCGTACACCCTCAGCGGACGCCCGCTACGCTCGGACGCCCGCAAGGACGCGCGAACCAGCGGCCCGCGCCCGGCACCCACGACCATCAACACCGTCGTCTTCCCACCCGCCGCGTCCACGTCGCTCACCCTGTCCTTTAAACAGTTAAATACCGCTTCTTCGTAGCACAGATACTTGGAAGCGTCCTTCTCGAAAGTTTCGTACGTGGCGCTCTCCAGGTTATCCATCAGCGGCTGCAACGGCGCCTGCAGGTAGTCACGGTACCCAGCCTCGACGAGCTCCTGCTCGGTGGTTTGTGGGATCTTGCGGAAAAGGTAGACTAAGTACTCCCACCGCCGCCGAGTCGGGTCCGCCTTGTCGTCCTCCGCAGCCGCAGCCTCCGCGGGAGTAGGCTCGTGCACAGCCGTGTCATCGCCAAGGTCACCCTTCGGATTCAACACCAGGTCGCCGTCCCCGCCACCCGCGCGCATCACCACCTGCACGTTACGCCTGAGCATGGACGTGACAAACTCCTGGTGTCGCTTGGGAAGAACCGGGAAGCCGCGTTTATTGGACGTGAACGCGTCGTTTGATACCACGACAGCCCTCACCGGTTCCCCGATCCATCGTTCCAGCTCCGTTTGCGGTGGAAGCGTGGGGCCGAGTTGGAGGCACACGCCGAGCTGCGGGTGGCCCTCGCACATGGCGCGTAGATTGGCCCACGCCTCGAACGGGTCGTGCGTTCGGCGCCGCGTGTGTGCATCCACCTCGGAGGTTAATGAATCTGGATTGATGGGCCGATCGGACGATGCGTCACCGGCGTCTGCGTCCATCGTGTCCATCCCTCTGGCCTCCGCGGCGTCCACCGCGGGGTCCACGAGCGGGACCCGGACCCAGAGCGCGGTGTGCGAGAGCGCGCCGAGGAACTGGTTGACGATCCTGGCGTAGTTCGCGGCGCCGAGCTTCGGGGGCGGGAGGAGCACGGCGTGCAGGGAGAGGTGCGCCGCCCACGAGAGCTCCTGTCGCAGCGCCGCCTCGCTGTCTCTGCGGTAGGCGTCGGAAGGGGAGTCCGCGTCGATCCACGGCGAGGTTTTGCCCACGACCTGCGACGACCACTGGCTGGAGTTTAGCAGCAGGTCGGATCGCGCGAACGGCGCGGGCGCCGGCGCGGTCGGATCGCGGGCGGTGGGCGCCGGGCGGCGGTGGCGCGGGTGCGCGAGTGGCGCGACGAGGAAGTCCAGCCCGAGCGATAGCGTGTCCGATAGGCATCGCTGCAGGTCGTGGCAGACGTCGACCTCGAGGCCCGCGTAGGCGCTGTCGCCGAGGTCGGTCCTCTTGGCGAGCGGCATGGTACGAGCGGCGCGAGGTCGAGTGCCGCGAGGAGTCCGAGGACTTGACGCTGAATAATCTTAACAGATCTCCCGCCCTCGGACACAACGAGAGGCCGCACGCATCCACGGACGTGACATGGGCGCCGCGCCAGCCGCCCTCGCGGATGCGAGCGTGATATCGACGATGTCAGCGTGGATCGAGCAGGCACTCAGGCCGATATCCGACGCCGACCCCGCGGTGCTCTCCAAGTACGTCCTCGCTCTACTCAAGAAGGACACCCCGCTGGACACCATGCGAGCCAACTGCATCAAAGAACTCGAAGACTTCCTGGAGGACAAGACGCGCGGGTTCGTGGACGCGCTGTTCCGCAAGGTGGACGAAGAGATCGCACGGCACGCCAAGCGCGCCGAGGAGGACACCAACGCGGAGGAGGACGAGTTGGACTACGGCGAGGGCTCGGACAGCGAGAAAGATGATGAGCGCCCGCGCGGACGACGCGAGGGACCCGCGGACACGGACGCGCGCGATGATCGCCCCGACCACACCGGGCGTTCGAACGACAGGCGACGGGACGAGACGAGACGCGGCGAACACGCGCGGGAACCGGACCGGCGGCGACCGCGGTCACGGTCACCGCCACGGTCCCAATACCGCGATGACGGCCAACATCGAGATTCTCACCGCGGCCGTCGCGACTCACCCGATCGACGCGGCCACACGTACGACCACCGCGACGATCACCGCGACCACGGACGCCGGGATCAGCACATGCGCCAGCGTGCGGACGGACACGACGACCGAGCGCCGCCGCCGCTTCCTCCGGGACCGCCGCCGAGCTCGATCCCGACGAAAAATCAATTCCCGACACCGGACCCGAAGGACGCCGCGCGAAAGATCCCGGAGCCCATGGACGACACCGTGCGCGCCGTGTTCTTCCAGATACCGCCCAAGGCGATCGCGTACTTCGAACGGCACCACAAGAGCGATTTCGGGGTTAAGATTTACGACTTTTATTCCCAATTCGGCGACGTCGAGGACGTGCGACCGAACCACAAGAACTTCCGCGCCACCGTCGTGTACGCGGATGTCGAGTCCGCGCGTCGCGCGGTGGTCTTCCGCAAGGTGCTGTTCTGGGATAAGGAGCTGAAGAACGTGGAGACGCGGTGGGCGAGGCCGGAGGCGGAGATTGAACGCAGGCGCGAGAAGAAGCTCGCGGGGACGGAGGAGAAGAAGGCGGAGCGAGAAGCCGCGGCTGAGAAGCGAAAGGCTGAGGCTGACGAGCGCGAGGCGGCGCGTGTGAAGGCGGTGGAGGCGCTGCGGGTCAAGCGCGAGCACGCGCGGCGACTCGCGGCGATCGAGGCTGAGAAACGCGCGCTCAAGGAAAAGCTCGAAGCGGCGTCCGCGCCGAAGAGACCCGCGGAGTCGACGAATACTCTTAAAAAAGGCGGGGACGTCGCGGCGGCGGCGGCGAAGCTGGAGCGGGACGCGAAGGAGCTGCGGGCGAAGTACGAGGCGATGGTGGCGGCGAAGAAGCGCAAATCCACGGAGGAGGGCACCCCCGCGGGGGGGGGCAACAAGCGCGGCAAGAAGTAGCGTACGGTGGTGTGAAGGATGACACTTGTTTCGAACGTCGGTTTTCACTTTGGCAGGTTATCGCGCCCCCGGTCCCTCTCCAGCGTCACGACGCAGTCCACGTGCACCCCGCTCGTGCCCACCGTGGCGTTGTACACCCCCCTCGCCGCCTTCATCACCACGGCATCGTCCACGCCATCCGTCACCCGCAGCGTCACGTTCGCGACCAGCTCCCCCGGCGCCGTCATCCACGACGCCGACTCGATCACGTCCACGACTCCCGGGATCCGCCTCAGGTCCAACTCGCACTTGGCCAGGGACTCCACCCTGCTCCGCGGCTTGGCGCCGAAGAGCGCGGCGGCGGTTCGTAGGATCAGCGGGTGCGCGTTGTAGACGATGACGGCTGCGGCGAACATGCATTCGCCCCACTCCGTGTTTTGCGACTCGCCTCCCATGACATCGTGGACCCATTGGGCGATTGGGACTCGCGCCGATCGGAAGCCGTCGGCGAGGGCGAAGAGGAAGACGGCGTGCAGGTTCATCTCCCGCGCGCTGGCGAAATCGCCGATCCACTGCGCCCCCTTGAAGAACATCGCGGCGCCGAGGACGTCGATGGCGACTCGCGCCGTCGACGGCGCCATGAGCGACGCCGGGTACCTCTCCTCGCTGAACAGCGTGTTTCCCCCCCCTCTCATCCTCCACCCTTCCATGAGCAGCTGCAGCGTGGTGAACGCCAGGAAGCACGACACGGCGAACGCGGCGGTCACCTCGACGCGCGGCGGGCGCTCGTCACCTTTCCTCACCAGCGCCCGGAGGCTGAGCGTCAGCACCGCGCATCCGACGAGCGTGTGCGTCGCGTCCCACGCGAGGGCGCCGTCGCCCGTCGCGATCCCGGCGGTGAGCTCCAGGAGTGAGAGCGCGGCGAGCATGGAGACGTAGGTGACGAGCCTCCTGCCGTCGCGCGGGAGGCGGGACCACCGCAGCGGGGCCTCCACGAGCCACACCTGAACCCGGCCCATCATCAGTCACCCGGGTGGTGCCCCGATCGTCTGACGAACCCGAGGTTTTCCCCTCAGCCAAAACTTTATTAGATTTATCCGGTTGAAAGTGCCTACGTCACACAACGAGAGGTGCGCACATGCCGACCCTCGCGAGCGCCGGACGGGCGCCCGTCGCGAGGCACGCCGCGACGACGATCGCTCGCGTTGGGGAGAGCGCGCGCGATGCGACGATGCCGGAGCCACGACGAGATCAGCCAGGGGCGATGAGCCGCAGGGTCGCACTGATGGGTTCGTCATCAGCGGCCGTCGTCGGCGCGCGGACGCTCGCGACGAGCCCGCCCGCCGTCGCCGCCGACGACTTCGTCAAGGACCCGTCGTTCTTCGCGGAGTGGTCGTACTCTCAGCCCGCGGATATCATCCCTTACATCAAGGCGACGGCCAAGGAGGGCGACCCGGTCTCCGTCCTGAACGCCATGGACACCTTCGGCGTGTATTACCCGATGTACAAGCTCGGCGGCGAGAAGGGCGCCATGCTCGCGCAGATCGTCAAAGACCGCGCCCCGACGTCGTCCGTCGAGGTCGGCACGTTCTTAGGGTACAGCGCCATATGGACCGCGTCGAACTTGCCACCAAACGGCCGTTTGACCTGCGTCGAGTTCGAACCCAGGCACGCGTTTGTGGCGCGAGAGCTCGTTAACTACGCCGGGTTCGGCGACGTGGTCGAGATCTTGGAGGGCGCGGGGTCGGAACGTGTGGGTGACGTGAAGACACGTGTCGGGGCCGGACGCGTGGCGGACATGATCTTCATGGACCACTGCAAGGAGTGTTACCTTCCGGATTTGAAGCTGATGGAGGCGGCGGGTTTGGTCGGGGATGGGACGGTTGTCGTCGCGGACAACGTGATTTATCCGGGGGCTCCGGACTTTCTGGAGTACGTGGACACGAGCCGCGGGCGGTACAGGACGACGCTGCTCGAGGCGGCGTTCGAGTACGATCAGGTGTGGAAGAAGGACTGGGTGCCGCAGAGGGACGCGCTGAGCTACTCCGTCTACGTCGGAGGCGACGGGGACGTTTCGTGATGTAACCGAAGAAAAATCATCGTTACTTTTACAACGTGCATAGGTCGTCTATCCCGTTGTCGTGTTAGTCAGCTAAGGTGGTCGCTCCACGCCGCCTACGCGAGGCGCGACCGGGTCATCGCTATCCCGTCCCCCGTCCACGCGGCGGGACCCGTCAAATGTCAAAAATATCGTCGACGCGGCGCCGAATCGTAAAACAAACTTATTATCAGTTTTGTTTTTACTGACCCATGCCGCCAAAGTTGAACCCGCCCTGGGGCATCATGGGCTGCTCGAACGCGAACTGGTTCCCGCCCGCGTCCATCCCCGGCGCCAGGTTCTGGTCGTCCTCGTCCTCCAAGCCAAAGTATTCCTCCAGGATCTTCATCGCCTTCTCGTAGATCTCGTTGTTGTTGTGGTTCTGGAGGTTTTCAATCTTCTCCAAGCCCTCCGCCTCGTCGATGAACTGCGCGTACTGGTTCGGCTGGCCGTCCACTTTGTCAACCTCGCCAACCTTGAGGATGTTCTCCAAGCCCTCCAGCGCCACGGTCACGATCCGCGCGTCCGAGCAGACGATCAGGTCGCACAGCGGCTTGATGCACCCTTGCTCCACCAGGTACTTGATCTGCTGGTGCGTGCCGCCCGACGTGGCGTTGGACAGCGCCCAAGCCGCTTCCTTCTTGATGTCAAACTCCGCGTGAGCCAAGAGGTACACGAGCGGCGGGACGATGTTGTTCTCCACGATGGCCTGGATCTGGTCCTTGTTACCGGCGGTGATGTTGGAGATGGTCCAGCACGCCTCCTTCTTGATGCTCTTCTTGTGATCCGCGGTGAGCAGCGCGAGGAGCGAGGGCAGAGCCCGGCAGTTGATGACGATCTGCGTCTGGTAATCGTCGCCGGTGACGATGTTACCCACGGTTCGCAGCGCGGGGATCAGCACGGACGGGCACTTGCTGCCCAGCAGCTCGACGAGCCTGCGGCACACGCCAGCCTCGATGACCGCCTGGATCTTGTCGTTCGTGCCGTCGCTGAGGTAGCTCAGCGCCCAGCACGCGTCGGTCAGCACCTCTTCGTCGTTTGAGTGCACCAGCCTGGCCAGCGCGGGGAGCGCGTCGCGCAGCATCTCAAACTGCGGCTGGGGCTTCCCGCGGCAAAAGTTGGAGAGGGTCCACGTGGCGTTGCGCAGCATGGTGAGCTTGGAGTGCTCGTTGAGCTGCTCGAGCAGCGGGTGCAGGGCGTTCTGCGCGAGGACGAGGTCGCGGCATTTGGGCGAGTCGCCGGCGATGTTGCCCAGCGCCCAGACGGCTTGCTCTCGGACGTCGTCGGAGGGCGATCGTAGGAGCTGGACGAAGATCGGGACGGCGCCGGAGTCGATGACGACGCCGGTGTTCTCGGAAGTACCGGACGCGATGTTGGTCAGCGCCCAGGCAGCTTCGAACTGGAGTTGCGGAAACGCTTCGCACTTGAGAAACTCGACAAAGTAGGGAACCACTCCGGCTTCAATCACCTCCTGGATGGGCGGCGCGCGCTCGATGGAGAGGAGCTTGCGGAAGGAGGTGGTGGCCTCCACCTGGATCCGCGGGTCGTTGGACTTGACGCCCTCGACCATCTGGGGCAGGCTCTCGAGCTGTCGAGAAAGGAGGGAGGCGAGGTCAGCTCATGATGATACTCCGCGGGAAAAAGGATCGGCGCCGTTTTTCACCCAGAGGTTGGTTGGAAGGGGGGAGCAAAGATCTGCGTGGAGGCGCACCTTTGCGACGCCGCCGCCGCCGGCGGAGTTGGTGGAATCGCCCTGGGTCCCGGCACCGCCATCTCTGTGGGTTCGTCGTAGAGGCGATCGGAGGTCAGCGGTGGAATCGTGGCGCGGATCGGGGTCGAGCCGCGATGGAGCGCCCGGAGCGGCGGGCGAAAAAGAGGGGGAAACACAGCCCCTCGCGGGGGAGTTTTTCAAAAGGGCGCGTAAAAGGCTGCACGGCGGGGGCGCGCGATGGGTCGACGACGGCGACGCGCCGCCCGCGACGTGCGCGCGACGCCGTCCATGTGCCTAAACCGAGTGAATGCGTCCGCGCGGCACGCACCTGCGCTTCTTGAGGAAGGCTTCCTCGCGCTTGTCCTTGCGGATCTGGATCATGCCCTCCTCGCGCTTGCGACGAGCCTCATCGGCGTCGATGACCTTCTTGAAGCCCTTCTTGCGCGCCTCGCTTCTGGACGGGCGGAGCATGGTGGCGTGTGACTCGTTAGTACACGCGGAAACGGTGTGACTTCTCGAGGGGCGAAGTGGAATGCACCGCGCGTCTCGTGTGTGACCTCGTCGCGGCAGCCGAGAGGCAACTACCTCGTACTCACTGCCAGACCCTGACCGGTGACGAGACTGCCAGACTGGCTTGGTATCGACATTTTTAATTATCGTATGGGCAATTAGACTGACGTCGTGTTTTGCTGGTATCGGCGAAACTCACACGCAAGTTTTGGTCGCACCCAGAAGAAGTCGTCGTGGTGTCCACCGCCCCGCGCGCACACCGCGATGTCGCCGCCGTCGCACGCGACGCGCGAGGCGGTGGTGGAGGCGCTGTACCGCGACGTCGACGGCCTGAGCCCGCGGCTGAAGGACCGGCGGCTCATCCGGCGCTTCGCGGCCACGCGCGACCACGACAGGTCTAGGACGAGACGCCTCTTGGTCGAGTACGAGAAGTTCTATGCCAAGAGCGGGCTGCTCGACGACCACCTCGGGCGCGACCCGGGGGTGCGCACCGAGATGCGACGACGGGGGACCATGCGCCTCCTCGATCCCCGAGACGCCCCGGGCGTTCACGACGGCTCGATGGCCATTGAAGACGCGGACACGGAGGCTGGACCACGCAGAACGAGGCAGAGACTAACGTTTTTACAACTGCACACGCCCTCGATGTGGCGCACGGTGCGGGACAAGGACGGCTGCCCGGCGGTGTACACAAACCTGGAATCGTACCGCCGCGGTGCGAACAAGGACGTGGAGAACACGTTCGTGTGGATACTGGAGACGGTGTGCAGGGAGATGGACGTGAGTGGGGACGAGACAGACGCGAGCGACGGCGCCGGCGAAGGAGGGAGGTTCACCATACTCCTCGACGCCTCCACGTGCAGCACACACACGCGCGACTTCAAAGCCGCGGCGTGGATCGCGTGCTGCGCCAACCTAGGGCGC
>Ga0257106_1000377_pt1 | contig 26942 bp, 18 predicted proteins | sample LP_taG_3_FD_190177 | JGI IMG/M metagenome (GOLD analysis project Ga0257106, IMG submission 190177) | Marine microbial communities from Northeast Subartic Pacific Ocean, Canada - LP_J_2011_P26_10m | ecosystem: Environmental > Aquatic > Marine > Oceanic | place: Canada: Northeast Subartic Pacific...
GCGCCACGTGCCGCGTCGCGGCGGCGGGCGCGACTCGTTGGTAATGCTCCATCGCGGCGGCGTTGAAGAGCGCCCAGTTGTGCCACGCTTTCGCCCAGTTGTGGCACGCGTCGGTGGCGGTGCGAAACGCGGTGAGGACGTCGGTGAGGGTGGAATCGTCCATGTCGTCGGCGACGGCCCATCGCCATTGGCCTAAACGTAGGAAAGCCCTCGCGACGAATTTGGCGTCGGGGCGCGGTCCGGTGCCCATGTTGGCCGCCGCGCTCATCGCCCTGTGTTTATTAGTCGGTGGAGTGAGTGTTAACGGGTGTTAGATCAGTCGCGTGTGTCGGGTGTCAGTGTCGGCGTGAGTGTTGACGGGTAGTCGTTCGCGTGCGTCGGGTGTCCTCTGCGAGTCAGTGTAACTATGACAAAAGTAAATCATCGAGCTTTTACGCGGAACCGCGTGGTCCAGCCGTTGTTAGTAACGGCCGGTCCGGCATGGAATCAAGGTTTTAGGTTGACATCACTCTCAGCAGAGACGCACGCGACGACGCGCCGTGGACGGCAAAGGCGGGGCAAAGGCGAGAAAACCAAAAACCAAAAAAAACCGAAAAAAAACCAAAGAAAGAGTGACTCACCCTAGCTCGCCCACGAGCGACTGCAGCCGCGTGAACGCGTCTCGCCTGTTCCCTAAAGACCACTGGTGCTTAACGTACGCCAGCATCACCTCCGGCCGCCCGCTTCCCGCGCCGTACCCAACCTGCCCGGGCGCGCGGCTCGACGGATCGTATCCCAACAGAGAGAGTAAAGTGCGGTGCGCTTGTCTTGTCCGGCCCGCTTTGCGGTTGAGGCTGGCAAACTTAAGCCACGTCGCGGTCTCCTCCGTCGCGGGCAACACAAGGGACCTGACCGCGAGTAGCGCCTGCCACACCTCGACTTTGCGCTGGACGCCGTAGATGCGATCGCGCCACATGCGTCGCATCAGCTCGCGGCGCGTGGCGGCGACGCCGGGTTCCACTCGGTTTTCCGGTCGACCCAACTCCGTGTATTCGATCACCTCTTCGAGCTCCGTCAGCTGCTGCACGCGGATCATGCCGCCGTAGCTGCGATCGTACGACTCGGTGACTAAAGCGGCGAGCTCAGCGCCGAGCGCGTCGCGAGCGGACGCGATGTGCTCGCGGGCCTCATCCATCGATCCCCGGCGTACGCACAAGATGGCGCGGAAGAAATCGACGTCCGTGGCCAGTCCGATGGCGCCGCGCTCCTCGTCGTCGACGACGCGAAGCGTGGAGAGCGCGCTGGAGGTTTCGTCACCGAGGCCGATGATACCTCTGGGTTCCAATAAACCGCCGATGCCGAGTTGGTTCCTCTTCTGGAAGTTTCCAGCGTTTCCGGCGGATGGCCCGGATGGCAACGAAGCCGCCTGAGCGTCGGCGAGCGCCTCGGAATACACCTCCATGCGTCCCCAGTCGCCGAGGTGCCACGCAGCCTGCGTTGCGAGCGGCGCCATGCGCCCGCGGAGCACGGCGTCGCCACCCGCGCCGACGCCGCCGGCGCCGGGCGCGCCGACCCCAGCGCTGATCTCCCATTCACGCGAGCACAGACGCGCGAGGGATTCCCATTCAGCCAACGCGGCGAGGCACCGCATCTGGCCCAACGTCGCCTCTCGCCTCGCCTCCGCCTGTAAAAAAAACACGACGTCAGTCGAATTGCCCATATGGAAATAACCAAAAATAACCAAAAATAACCAAATAACCAAAAATAACCAAAAAATAAACTCACCGCGGCGGCGGCGTTGGCGCGGTTCATGACCATGGACGCGAGCGTCAGGTCGTTCGATCCTTGGCTCAGCCTCCTTTCCCCAAAGGAATTCCCGCGGCTCGGGAGGTTGGGCTTGGGGTTTAGGTTTGAACTCGCGTCTTGAGTGTTGACTTGAATTTCCGGTCGGTGCTCCCCGCGGGAACCGTCCACGGATGAACCCCTGCTCATCCTGCGCTGGACGTCGATGGTGCCTTGGGACGTCCGCGGGCCGTCCACGGGATTCCCCGCGCGGTCCACGCCGGATTCCTTGAGTGCGCGTTCAGCCGCCTGCGCTTTACGGCCGTGCGCTTCAAGAGCTTCGTCCCATTGCCCCAGCTTTTCGTACCAGCCTTCTTTGATCTCCAGGCGCAAATGCGCCTGAGCGTACACCAAGACGCCCATCGCCGCCTCGGGGAGTTGCAGCTGGTTGTTGATGGCGATGATCGCCTCGACGCACCCGGCGGGGTTGGACACAAACTCCGTCTCTTTGTAGTGCAACGCCTTGGCGTACGCACGGCACCGCTCGGCGATCATGCCGAGGGTCCGGATGTCAACCGGCAGCGGTTTTTCGTCGTGCTCGCAAAACTCCGCGAGGTTCAGCAAAGTTGTGACAATCTCCGGCGGGATCGTGGGTGACCCGAACGCAGCCTCTAAAGACCGGACGAGCTGATCACGGTGCACCGCGCTCAGTTCGCTCCAACACGACACGAAACTCGCGCAGAACAAGTCCCTGGCCAAGTGCGGCTGCACCATCGCGAGGTCGATGCACGCCCGCAGCGCCGGGCTCGGCGACTGCTTCAAGAGCTCCACGGAGAGGTGACGCATCCACTCCAGCCAGTCCTCCTTCGTCGATCGTTGCGACGACTCCCACGCGCGTCGAAGCGCGGCTTCGTCGACGACTAACCCTTCGCTCGGGTTCGCGAGCGATAAGTGCCGAAGCGAGTAGCCCCCGTGGAGGGAGTTACCTCGGATGTCCATGTCGCGGTTGCTATCGCGACTTCGCCGACGCCGGTTAGCTCCGCGCTGAGATTCCCCGGGCAGGTGGTCGTCTGAACCCCCGATCGGGGAGTCCGTGACGGATGTGAACGGGGACGGGTTAGGGTTAGGGTTGATGGTCATCTTAACCCCGAGTTGGCCTGCGTTGTTGAAACCAGAGTTGCCACCTTGGATTCGTTCCGCCTCTAACCGCTCCACGATGCGTTCAAACACCGGATCTCTCATCGACCGTTTCTTGATCGTCCGGCGGACCAGGGGCAGGAACAATAGGAAATCGGACCCGAGCGAGTTGGCCAGCGACGTCAGCGCGATCAACGCGTCTTTTCGAAGTTCCTTAACCGGGCCGTCGAGGACCCTGACCAGCGGGTGCACCACAGCGGAGGCGTGATCCGCGAGTTGCATCCGGGGTAACAGCACCGTCAGCGACCGCAGCACCTGCGCGCGAATCGCTGTGGGCACCTGGGGGAGATGAGGGGGGGGATCGGTTAGTAATTGGGTGGTAATTGGGTATTTGGGCGTGGGTTTTGGTACGGGTTAACACTCACCGGCGCCACTCCGGGTCGAAACAAGCGCACGAGCGCCGGTAACATCAGGTGTAAGTGCTCGTCCACAGCGCTGCCGAAGGCTTCCAGCGCGTGCAGCACCTGGGGGGAATAGGGGGGATCGGTTAGTAATTGGGTGGTAATTGGGTATTTGGGCGTGGGTTATGGGTCAATACGCACCGAGGGCACGGCTGAGAAGTTGCCGCTTCGCTCCGCCGCCGCCAACACCGCGATCATCCTGGGTAACAAGTCTGGAAGATGTCGCCGGAACTCGTCGTGCAGCGCGGTGGCCAATTCCTCGCACAGACGTAACATCTGCCGTAACAGTTGGTTCGGGCCCCAGAAGGAGTGGATGATCTGTAAGATGTCGTCGAGATATCGACGGACGTGCCCGCGGATGATGGCGACGAGAGCGGTGAGCTGCGCGAGCATAAACTCCCGGAGTCCATCCTCGCACGTGTTCATCACGTTGATCACCACCGGCATCACCGCGGGAAGGTACTGCACGCAGTTCAGTCCGAGCGCCTTGAAGATGTACATGATACTTCGAACAACCATGTGGTGATGCGAAGCCTGTGATGTGAAAAAAAACACGCCATCAGTCCAATTGCCACCATGGACGAAAGTAAAAATAAACACGAAATACAGAAATAAAAAGGGTTTACTCACCATGGACGGGTCGCGAAGAACGCGGAGTAAGGCGTTCAACGCCACGGTGGGGTAAAAGTTATCCGACGCCGTGGTCAAGTTCACCGCCGGTAAAGGATCGTCGCTGTCCAGTCCCGGAAATACCCCGCCGCCGCCGACGGATGCGCCTGTTTTGTCGATGACTTTCGCCTGAAGCTCCTCCGGGGATTTAGTCTCCCCCGCCCTCCCCACGCCTCGAACGCCCTCCATGGACAGTAAACCCTGGCCGTGCAGCCGTTCCTCGTTTTCCCTGTGCGCGTGCGGGTCCAGCGCGCCCAACACCCCCAGCGTCCGAAGCAACTCCGCTCGAACCGGCCCCGTCTCTTCCGCTAATATTCGCAGCATCAGCGAAAGCAACCCGGGGTGCTCGTTGAAGGGCTTGATGACGAAGCCGGTGGATTCGATGAGCTGGCCCATCGTGACCACCGCGACGTCCCGGATAGACCCGACCCGTATGCCGTCGATGATCAACACGAGCAGCGCGGGTATGAAGCTGACGACGCCGACGCCGCCGACCTGCGCCAACTCGCCGATGGTTCCGAGAACAGCCGCTTTTTCTCGAACGGACACGATGTGCGCGGGCGCCCGGGTATGGGCAATTAGAGTCCCGCCGGCTGATCCAGCGTCGCCGTTCGTCGCGTTCGATGCGGGGGCGGTGCCGTTCGTGGGATCGGTGACGGACCCGAGGGAGAAGCCGTTGGGCTGTTGGTTCGAGTCCTTTTGCTCACCCGAGTCTTTCTTCTCGTCGTCGATCTTTTGCACTTTTTTCTCTGAGCCCGCGGCTCCGGCGCCGTTGACTCCCCCATTGACTCCCGCATCCTCCGGCCGTCGCAGTTTGTTCATCAACACGCGAAGAATCGGCGAGGTGTACGGCGTGACCAAGCGTTCGCACGATCGCACGAGCGCCGCCATGTGCCTCGCACCCTCTTCCCTCATCCTCGACTCGGTCGAATGCTCCAGTTCCGCGAGGAGCTGAAGCAAGTGCCTTCTCAACGCGGGGAGGGCGTACGCGGGGTTGCGTGGCGCGAGTCTTCCGACGAGCCTGATGGCGATCAGTCGTACCTCGGGGGATTCGTCGTTGAGGGTGACGAACAGGGCGCGGAGCGCATCAGCCTGGCCCAAGTGCGAGTCAGTGGCGGGGCACGGCCTGCAGAAGGACGCCAGCACAGCCTTGCGCACACCCGCGTCGAGGTCGCTGACCGCGACGGCGAGTAAACGGGACATGATGAACTCCTCGGTACCCGCGGACCAGTCACCGCTTCCCGTGGAGTACGTGTGGACATCGTGACTGTGTCCGTTCGCGTTCGCGGCGGCCAGAGCGGCTTGCGAGATTCGATCGGATCGAACCTCCAGGAGACGGCAGCACGTCAACGCGGCTTCACGTCGCGTCGCAGGGTCGTCGTCGTCGAGGTACTCGACGACGTTCCGCCGCACGAAACCCAACAAAACAGCCGCGCCGAAAGGAAACGTTCCGAGCGTCCTCAACGCCAACTGCACTCGAGCCCTGTGCGTTTTGCGCGCCTGTAAACAAAACACGATGTCATTCGAATTGCCCATACGGAAATAAAAAGAAACTCACCGCGGCGTCGGACGCCTTGTCCTTGGTTCCCCCCGACGTTCCACCCGCGCTCGCGCGGCCGAAGATCTGCTTCATCGGGGACGTGATCAGACCCGGGGACTGTATGCCGTGACCGTCGGACCCGTGCGTCTGTTTCGATGAACCGGGAACGTTGTTGTTGTACGTCGTGTGGACGTTGTGACTCAACCCCGGCGAGCCCGGCATCACCGCCGCCGCGCTCGCCGTCGCCAGCGCTCCAGAATTACTCACGGGCGAACCACCTTGGTCCACGCTGAACGGTGATGCGTTCACACCCCCTCGCTTGGGTGTTCCCGGCGCGGATCCGCCCACGGACCCCGCGGGTGAACCGTGAAAGCTCTCAACGCTTGCGTCTCGGCGAAGGTTAGCGATTGACGCCGACCCGGAGAGCGCCGAGCTTTGCCGCGAGTGACCGCCCGGTCCGTGCTGCGACTTGTCCGTCATGAACACCCCGCTGAACACTTTCTTCAGCTTGGAACCGACGGAGCTTGCGTTGTTGTTTCCGATCGCGTCGATTGAATTCATCGTCGAATTAATTCCGTGGACGCTCCCGCCGATGGATGAATTGTCGGGCCGGCCCGTCAGAGCCGAAACACCGCCTGGGTAACCAGACTGGTAACCGCCCACGTACCCACCCGGGTTGAGCACGTTGGATATGACCTCGATGAGCTTACGCTGAATGATCGGTACGAGCGCGGGCAACGCGTTCGACACCCCTTCCAACGCATCCACCAACGGAGCCTGTAAACACGAATCGCTCAGTCTAATCGCCCGTGCGAGAATAGGAAAAGAAACTACTCACCGATAAACCCCCGGCGAACATCGCGGGTAATAGCCTTCGAACGTGGGGTTCCCACGCGACATCCATGGACCTCGCCAGCGCACCGGCACACAGCAACGCCTCCGCGTGCCCTGGGTCTATCCGCCCGCCCAGGTCCGAACCTCCGTTCGCCTTGGATCGATTGGACCGATTGGACCTATTGGCGAAATGAACGCAAGTCTCTTGAATCACACCTGCGATTTCGGGAAGGTAACGTTCGAAAGCCTTGGCGGCGCGGCCACGATTCGGCGCCTTCCCCGGGTCCAACGATCCCATCGATCGTACCGAGGGCAACGAACCCCTCATTTCCCGGTTCACCTCCTCCGCGTTCTGCGCCGCGGCTTGAGCCAGGTAACCGACCGCGTGGAGGTTACCGGAAGACCCGGAGAGGTATCCGGCGCTTCCGTCCCGTGAACCCAACAACCTAGCCGCCCTGTGCGTGGTTCCCTCGTTCGAGACGCCGTCCGATTGGTCCACGTCGGCACCGTCCTTATCCGCGTCGTCGCTCGCCAACGCCGCCGCCAAGTCCCCAACCGCCATGAAACCCGCGTCCCTCTCGCCGGGGGACCGAATAGTCGCGAGCAGCGTAGCCGCCGACGCCGACAGGTAACTCTCCGCGAACCTCGCGGGTGAAAACGCGGCGAGCCTGGGTATGAGCTCCGTGACGGAACGTCGCACGATCCTCTCCTGTAAATGTAAATACAACACGCCGTCAGTCACGTCGCCCACGTGGAAATAAAAATAAACTTGAAATAGAAATAGAAACTCACCTTGCTCTCGTGCAGTCGGAGCACCGTCTCCGCGACTTCCTTGTAACGCGATAGCATGAACTCGCCGGTGTGTCGCAGCATCTCCCCAAACGCCAGCAACGACCCGTGCGTTTGCTCCACGGAAGACGCTCCAGAAGCATTTCCAGAAGACTTTCCAGAACCCGCAATTCCCAATTGCGTCTCCTCGTACAACCTGTAGTACCACTGCACTCGGTAACGCGTCTCGCGTTTCTCGATGACGACGAGACACTCGCGAAGCGCACGCACCTGGTGGAGGATAGTGGGCAGGGATCGGTCAGTGTTTAGGTGGTAATTGGGTATTTGGGCGTGGGTTTTGGTACGGGTTAATAGAGACACGCACCGCGGCTTCGCGAATAACTAGCGATTGATCTCGAAGCGCTGGCCAGATTGCGTCGATGAACGCCGGGACGTGGACGTTGAAAACCGTCGGCGCGTTCCGTGCGAGCTCCCTTAAGATCAACACCGCCGCGTACCGCCTCGCTTCCACGCGCTCCAAGTCCGAGAGCCACGCGATGCTCCGCTTCACCTCCATGTCGACAATATCCGCGGTGAGCGCCCCGCCGACGGACACTAAATGCCCTAGCGCTCGCGACGCAGCCTCCGCCAGCTGAGGTTCGCACGTCGGGGTCATGACGTCGCGCAAGTACGTCGCGAACCTGTTAATCTTACCCACGTTTTCCCCAAGTTTGGCATCCGTCAGTTGGTCGATCGCGTACACCCCGCCGAGTCGGTGCCGCAAATCGGGGGAATTGATCAGTCGCAGAATTCGCCGATAGAGATCGCGCATGTACCGCGCGAAAGCCTCCGTCGGCTTATTCCGCGCCTCCGCCTCGACGTGCTCACGTAGGGACAGACCGACCGCGCCGCCCGCGCGCCTCGACAGCACGTCGTCCCAATCGTTGTTTCCGGAAGCGTGAGCCGACGAGATCATTCGAGCCCTGTACCCTATACCCCCTTGAACGCCGCCGACTCCCATGCCCGATGACTTGTACAGCCCCGCGGCGTTGACGGTGGACGCGGAGACGATCGTGGCTTCCAAGTCGTGGTCCGAGTGGTGCCGGTGGTGGTGGAGTAAGTCGTGGTTCGCGGCGCCGGGGGCTTCGTCGTCGGATGAGCCAGATTCGTTTTCGTTCGAGTCATTTACAGCTGTGTCGCGCCTGCCGACGGCTTTGCCGAGCTTGCGTGACCACCCCGCGCGGTCCCACGGGTTGGACGCGATGCCGCCTCGCGCCTTACCGTTGGTTCCTTTCGAGCCGCGCGGGTGCCCGGCGTGGCAGAGCTCGGTGAGGAGCTTGTCGAGGGTGTCCACCGCGTCCGAGTCGCCTTTTCCGAGCCCGGAGCCGGATGAGTGGCGCTCTCTGTCGCGGGTACCGCCGCGGGTGCCGCCGGACCCGAGGTCGTCGCGGCCGCGGCCGGTGCCGCTGGTCGCGCCGCCGCGCGCGGTGGATCCGGGCTTGAAGCCGGCGTCGGCGCCGACGCGCGAGCTCATCGCGCGTTAGTCTCCGACCCGCCTCCGACCCGCGTTCACCTCAGGGTTCACACCAGATTCGCCCCGAGGTTTTGCGCCCTTTCACCCGAACCCGCAATGCCTCTGACTAATGCGCCCGAGGAGGTGCGCCCCTTGAAAGGGTCGCGGTCCCGATCGCGCGCCCGCGCCGACGGTTCTCTCGCAGTCGCCGGAGAGATGTCGCGCGCGGCCGCGATGTCGACGCGTCGGGCCAGTCGCGCCCTCCCAGTTTGACCCACGCACCGCGAAGAATCGCGTGAGGATGTTAAAAAGCTCTAGGGTTAAACAAGACACGCCGTAACACTGATTGCCCATACGGAAATAAACAGACACTCGAAATACGACCAAATATACAGCAATTAAAATATACGAGCATGGTCAGATAGTGATGTGCAGACAGTTACATTTATCATCATTACAATCAGGCTTCCTCGTACTCCTCTCGCCTTCTCCACGCCCACGTCGCCTTGAGCCACCCCGACGGCGTGTCCTCCACCGACGTGAACCCCAACTCCCCGCCTTCCATCGCCGAACCCTCCACCGGCGTCGTGGGCTCCGGCAGACCTTTCACCTCACACGTCACAGTGAACATTGCGTACCTCGAAGACAACCCAGGGTACGAAAGAGAGTCTTTGTCCACCTCGCTCCGCCTCACGCTGCTTTCGTCGACTACCAACGAAAACTGAGTCGCGTCGATCGCACCGCCGAGCTCCTCGTCCACCGCGCGTCTCACCGCGTCGCGCCAGTCCTCGTCCCCGAGCAGCTTTTCCGACAGCGGCGTGTTTCTATACCGAACTCGTCCACTCTCCCATTCCTGTCGCGCCTCCACCAGCACCTGGCCTGGTCTCTTCGCCTCGTCGGTGACCAGCAGCCGGAGCACTCGAACGTCCCGTCGCGGCGCGTTGGTCACGTCGTCCAGCGCCAGCGTGGTCTCGCCGCGTTCGACTTCGATCGCGAGGTCCGCGAGGGACTTGGCGCCGTTCACGCCGAAGGCGTTCGCGTCGACCCCGTTGGCATCGAGCCACTCGCGCAGCGACGCGACGTCCCGCGACGTACCGGTCCAGCCGCCCGGGTTGGATGCGTCGCCGGCGGCGGCGGGCGATGCGCCGGCGCTCGTATGCATGGTCCGGCTTCGTGTCGGTTTCGATACGCGCGGGTTGAAGCGCGAAGAGTTGGTCGACGTGGAGGCGGTAGACCTTGCGGAAAGTGCCGACGAATATCTCGGATGATGCTGAGACTGATTACCACCACCGCCGATGACACATCGAGTGGCGGGTGCGCCTCGAGACGCCCGCGCACAGAGTGTGGCCCTCGCGTTGATCGACGAGAGCGCGATGGCGCGCCGCGAGAGCGCGATCCACATCCCCACCACCGGGACGCCTCCCGGTTGTGATGGCGAGATAATCTCGTTGGATTATTATACGCAGTTGGCAGAGTGATGACCGAGAGAGTGTCCTCCTCCGCGGATCCTTTTATGAACCCAAAAATCAGTCAATCAACATCTTCTTCACAAGACTCCGGTCAACAATGAATTCCATCCCGCGCAAGTGGGATACAACCGACGTTGTGGGGTAAAACCCAGCGTTGGTCTTCATGGTGTAGTTGGTTATCACGTCAGTCTAACACACTGAAGGTCCTCGGTTCGAACCCGGGTGAAGACACTTCCTTTTTTTTTGTGCATCCTCAGCGGATATTTTGAAAACAGTTGCCTCCGTCACCGCCACACGGCGCGACACCCGCACGATCGCACGCATCATTCAATGAGCGACAACGGCCAGAGCGCCCTGGAGAGCGCCCTCATCGGCTGCTTCGGCGGCCTCTTCGCCACCTTCTGCGTCTACCCACTGGACCTCGCCAAGTCCAAGGTGTCCGCGCACATCAAACGCAAGGACGATAAGGGACCGGACGTGAGCTCGATCGAGGTGCTCAAGAAGATCATGGCGACGAAAGGCGCGGCGGGGCTGTACGAGGGCATGGGCGGACGCGCGCTGCAGTGCTTCGTCGAGGACTTCGTCTTCTTCTGGTGCGTCCCACGGATGTACAACACCGTCAACCCCACGGATACATACACAAGATCGCCCCACAACATCCACCCAGATTTGAAAAGATAATAACCAACTCTCCATCATGCACGATGAACACACTCCATAACTCCATCCATAACTAACGCACTCCCCACCGACCGACACCACCACACACAGGTGGTACTCGTCACTCAAGTCATACGCCCAGAACAGGGTGACCAAACGAGAAGGCCGGTCCCGACCGCTGACAATCACCGAAGGACTCGTCACCGGAGCAGTAGCCGGGTGAGTTTATATCTATTTCAATTACCGCACGTACGGGAAATTTGATACTGACGTCACCCGTAATTACCGTATACAGGATCATCAACAACGCGTGTACTATTCCGTTTGACGTCGTCGCCACCAACCACCAGATCTCCGGCCTGGACCGCGAATCAAAGAAGAAAGGTTCTAACAATAAGAAGCAGTCAGCGACGCAGGGTTTGGTGTCCACGGCGCGGGAAGTGTACGCCAAGGGCGGCGTCCCCGCGTTCTGGGCGGGTTTAGGACCGTCTTGTTTATTAGTGGTGAGTTTCTTTTAATTCCCGTACGGGCAATTAGGCTGACGTCGTGTTTTGTTCACAGGTCAACCCCGCGATCAACTTCGCGGCTTTCGACCGGCTGAAGCTGATGTATAACCGATCGTTTAAGGGTGGAAAGGGACGGAAGCTGACCGCGAACGAGGCGGCGGGGATGTCGTTGGGGCCGCTCGAGGCGTTCTTCATCGGCGCCGCGTCGAAAGCGGTCGCGACGAGCATCACTTTCCCGCTGATTCGCGCCAAGGTGCTCATGATGTCCGCGGATGCGTCTAAGAAGGATTCTAGAAGCTCGAAGAAGCGTGACGATAAAGATTCGGGGCGTAAATCACCTGGGAAGACGGACCGGCGCGGCCGTTCGCCGTCGCCCGGCAAGGAACTGCCCAGCGCCAAGCCGCCCGGCGCCGAGGTGATCATCGAAAAGATTAGCAAACTCACGGACAAAGTTAAGGCTCGGATGGAGTTCGTGGACGTGCTCAACGACGCCATCAAGGCGGAAGGGATCGGCGGTTTATACAAAGGGTTGGGGGTGCAGCTGAGCAGGAGCGCGGTGGCGGCGGCGATCATGTTCATGACGCGCGAGCAGTTGGACGCTCTGACGGCGGGGACGCTGCGACGGATTAAAAAGTCAGTCAAGGCTTGAGTGGAATCTTGAGTTGGTCGATGACTAATCTTATGGGGGGAAGGGAGGGATCGTAGCCGCCGCATATAGCCGCATGTAATTAACTATTTCGTCCGTCTTTATACACACATCTCGGGAAAGTAGCGCGATGAAACATCTCGACGTGTATAGTTCGGAGTACAGAGTGAGGTCTCTTACAAGGGGCTCATCTTCTGAATCTTTTGGCATTTTTTGGTCCCAGCGTCCTCTCTATCCATCTGTGGTGCCGACCACTTCGCGTCGCGCCGAGCCGTCGTCATGGCCTCCGCCGCGCTCGTCCCCGCGGCTCACGCCGCGGCGCGACCCAACGTCGCATCCAGGTGCGGTGACGAGCACCTCCCATCCTCGCCCCGTCCTCGCCCCGTCCCACGCCCGCACCGCGCCCTCATGCCTCACGCGTCGACGTGTCTCTCGGCTGAGATCTATCGGCTGACCTTCGTTCGCGCGTCCTTCCCTTCCGTCTCGGTCAGGCTGCGCCGCCGGATATCCAACGTCCGCACGCGCGCGGCGCCCGGCACCGCATCCATCGCCACATCCTCCCTCAGCGACACCCCACCCGACGCCCCCGCCGACCCGTACGCCGCGCTCAAAGGATGCATGGTCCACCACGCCCCCACCGGCGAACTCGTCGACCTCGCGACTCGCATCGACACATCGCCCGGGCAGACCACCGTCGTGGCGTTCATGCGCTCGTTCGGGTGATTCTTCTGCTGGGAGCTGGCCATACAGCTCCGGCGGGACATCAAACCAGCACTGGACGCCCGAGGGATCGACCTCATCGCGGTGTCCATCGGGACGCCGGAACGAGCGACGGAGTTTGTCAACGAAACAGGCTTTCCCGCGGCGAACCTCTACGCGGATCCAGACAACGTCTGCTACGACGCGCTTAAACTGAACAAGGAGCTCAAGAACTTCAGCCAGAAGAGCACGCCGGAGATGTTGATGGAGCGATGGAACAAGGACGGCGCCAAGGATCTCATCGGGGTGTTGAAGCGGTGGAAGCCGTGGATCCCGCCAAAGCCCGAGCAAGGGTGAGCTTCTTTTTTATTTACGTATGGGCAATTGGAATGACGCCGTGTTTTGTTGACAGATTTCAGCAAGGCGGGACTTTCGTGTTCAGCGGTGACGAGTGCGTGTACAGGTTCTACGATCCGAGCACTGGTGTGAACGCGCCGTTCGATGACTGGCTCGTCGCGGCGGGGTGCGAGCCGCTGGGGGCGAACCAGCCGGCGCCGGTGCCCAAGGAACTGAAGTAGATGTGACGGAATCAATTTCTTTTTTCGCGGATGTGAAGGTTCGATTCGCGCGCCGCGGCTTTGTTTTGGATGGAACCACGTGATGCCCCCGCGCTAAAGCACGTGCTAAACACGTGTGAGTTGGGGTTGATGCCTATGGATTCACCGAGCGACGACCGCGGCGACGCGATGCCCGCAGACACTTAGAGCGACCGTTGTAGTAAGAGTTAAAACTTAGATGTATTGGAAACAGTTTCCCGGGCTCAAACTAAATGCTCAGTGCCCCGCCCCGGAGGCAGCCTTCTGCTGCGACACGCGCATCATGTACCTGGGTGGTGCGGGGAAGGACGCCGTCAGTACGTGTAGTCGCGTCGGGGGAGGATGTTGCAGGGCGAGTTTGGGCGATTCCACGGCCGAGACGCGACGACCCACGCCGCGAGGGTCGCGTGAGAGAGCCGAGGGCGATGTCGATTGATTTTAGGGGTTTGCGCGGGTGTGGCTCGCCCATCGTGGGGTTCACGGCCGTGTGCGCCGGGGCATTCATCGGCGACTCACTCTTTGTACTGGCACTTCTCGTACACGTGCCTCTCGTGCTCGCACTTCCACGGGAGGTAATAGCTCTTCCGCCTGCACTCGTTCAGCGGGATGAGGAGATGCGCGCAGAAGTCGCGGTACGCGAGGTCGATCTTCGCGTCGACGAGCTCCTTCTGGGTCGCCTGCATGGTGCTGCCGCCCATGTCTCTGTCCACTAGATGGAGGACGCCGCCTCGGGGATGACACGCGCGTGCTGACTCGCCGTTCGCCGCTGCGATGGCTGCGCGCGCGTGAGGTGTGGTGGTGCGATGTTGGTGGTGGCACAGCTGTGTTTTCAGTTCACGGTCCGGGAACCTGGGGCGCAATCGGTGGAAAATAGCCGAGCACAATCTCCGAACTCTGGCTGGGTCTCTTCCCGATTAGGCGATGAATGCCGGGCGTCGCCGGGCGGCCACTAAACGTCGCGACCGGGCGAGGAGGAACCCGACGCGCGACACTACGGCGCCGGTATCGGTCGACTGAACGAGCGAGGAACGCTCCAGGGGCTCGAGCTAGTCGACGCCCCGTTCGCACCGCCGAACCGCCTCCGTTCTCCGGGAGGCTGGTGACCGGCGCGACAGTCAAAACCAAGCGACGCCAAATAAGGCAATTCCTCGGGGTCAAGGGGTCGCCTCGAGAGAGAGAGGGAGAGAGGTAGGAGGTGAACTGGGTGAGAGGCGCATCCGGCGCGGTCACTGAGCAGACACCATGGCGGAGGAGGAGGAAGAAGAGAACAAGGTCCCGAAGGTCGATCCCATCGTCTTCCTCCGCGACTGGTTCAAGACTCGCGTGCTCTCCTCGCTGAAGTGCAAGGAGGACCTCGTGAACAAGCTCGTGGACATCGAGCCGTCCGCCGCGGCGGTGGACTCGTTCTGGAAAGAGAGCGAGGTACAGCGGCTGATCGTGTACTTCAAGGATGCGGACCTCATCGCGGTGCGTTCAAACCCAACCTCACATCCACCACCCCAACACAGGATCATCGGAGACCGTCCCCGACCGATCGCCCATTATTTTTTCATCGCCCCGATCCACAAACGTCACAAAATTTGGACGGTCCTCGAGGACGGGTCCTTTCAATCGCTCACGATCATTCGCTGACCGTCCAACCCCGCCCTCCACGCCCACGCACAGACGACGAACCCGCCGGATAAGTTCAAGAAGAAGGCGCTGTGCTTCCTTAAGCTCGCGCCAGTCAAACTCGACCCCGACAACGTCGACTCGAAAGTCATCTTCGGAGACTTCGGAGACGCCCCACTCGAACACCTCTCCACGGTGGCGCAAGAAGTCTTCCTTCCCGTCATCACCAACCCGCGGAACCAACACGGGTGGCCGGAGGTCATCACGAAGGAAGTGATGGAGAACATGCACAAGTTCATCGCGTCGGTGTACGTAACAATCGGCCAGACCAAAGGCAAGACGCTACTACCGATGCCGCCGAGCGAATCGTCCTCATCGGGTGGAGCCGACGGGGCGTCCACCACGGACCAGATCCACGTGCTGGAGTCCGCGATCGTCACGTGGACCAGGCAGATCAAGGGTGTCTTGAAGACGGACCCGGAGCAGGCGCTTAACCGGGACGACGGGGAACATCCCGGACCTCTGACGGAGCTCGAGTTCTGGGAAGATAAAGCCGCCAACTTGAACGCGATTCACGAGCAGCTCTCGGGGCCTAAGATTCGCAAGGTGGTGACGGTGTTGGACGTCGCCAAGAGCTCTTATTTTCCCGCGTTTCAGAAGCTGTGCAAGGAGGTTGCGCACGCTCGGGTCGAAGCTAACGATAACTTGCTTTTCCTGAAGCCCCTCGATAAGTACTTCACGAAGCTGCAGAACAACCAGGACGAGTTCGAGGGCCTGGTGGAGCTGTTCAAACCGATCATGCACCTCGTGATGCTGGTGTGGAAGCACTCGCACCACTACAACACCCCGGGTCGGATCGTGGTGCTCATGCGCCAGATTTGCAACGATTTGATCATGCAGTCGCAAAAGTTCCTTCCCGGCGGCGAGATCTTCGGACTGGAACCCCCCGAAGCGGTCGAGAAGCTCAAGCTCTTACTCAACGTCCTAGGTTCGTTCAAGTCGTTTTACTTCGAGTACAAAGGCCGAACGACGCGTGATACGCCGCAGAATCCGTGGAAGTTTCAAAACTCGGCTCTCTTCGCCAGGCTGGACGCGTTTCTCGAACGGTGCCACGACATCCTCGACTTGACGCAGACGGCGCTTCAGTTCAACAAGCTGGAGCGCGTGGAGGTTGGCGGCACGAAAGGCAAGGCGTTGTCCGCGAACGTCCGGCAGATCCACGCCGATTTCGAAGAGGCGTTGGAGAAGCTTCACCAGGTTGAATACGACGTCATGGACGTCGAGTCGAAGCACTTCGACGACGACTTTTACGAGTTTCGTACCTGCATCAAGGAGCTCGAGCGTCGCTTAGGCAGCGTCATCATCCAAGGGTTCGAGGACTGCGTCACCGTCGGCACCGCGTTCAAGCTGTTCGACTCGTTCGAAGGTTTGTTGGAGCGGGAGATCATCATGGCGGATTTGGAGAAGAAACAGATGGAGCTGGTGCGATTCTTCGGGACGGATCTGAAAGAAGTGGAGGCCATCTTCCACGGACAGCGGGATAAGCCGGTGGTGGGGAAGAACCTGCCGCCGTGCAGTGGTGCCGTGAAGTGGGTGCGGGCGCTGCACGAGCGCGTGAAGGACCCGATGGAGAAGCTGACGAGTCTCAACAAACTGGTGATGGAAACCGACGAGTCCCGCGAAGTCACCGAGCTCTTCGAACGCGTCGGCGCTCAGTTCGAGGAGTACGAGACTGAGGTGCTCGCAAGCTGGGCTAAAGAAGTGGACGCCACCGGCGAGGAGAAGCTCAAGCTCAACCTGCTCGCGTACGACGAACAGGCTGAGATTCCCGGGATTCTGCGAGTCAATTTCGACCCCAAGCTCGTGAAACTTCTACGCGAGACCAAGTACTTCATGCTCCTGGACGCTAACGTCCCGGCGTCCGCGCATAAGATTTACGAACGGAACGAGACGCTGCGTCAGCAGACGGGTAACCTCGACCTCATCGTCGGAACTTTCAACAACATTCTCCGAACGTTGCTTCCCGTGGAGCGCCCGTTGGTTGCGGAAAAGATTGAGAAGATCGAGGAGATGTTACAAAAGGCCATCACCACGCTCAACTGGAACTCGCACAAGATCAACGATTACCTCGCCGAGGTGATGACCGCGGTGAAAGAGCTGGATACCATCTTGAACTACCTCAAGAACTCCGTGGAGAAGACCCAGAACGTGTTGAGGCAGTGGGAGGAAAACTTGATGATCGATCGCAAAGATGGGAAAACCTACGCGGTGGACGAGTTTTCCGAGATGCAACAAAAACTCCAGGCGGAGCGCGACGAGAAGATCGCGGACGGCGGCGTGGAGATTACCAAGTTTCTCCAGATGTCCAACAAGAAAGTCGCCGTCCCGCGCGCGTCCAAAGCGTGGCGAGAGTACGTCGAGTACGTCAACGAAATCGTCATGGAGGTAAGAAGAGTTTCTTTTATTTTCGTTTCTTTTATTTCCGTAAGGGCAATTTTACTGACGACGTGTTTTATTTGCTGTTACAGGGCTACGCAAACGCCATCCTCGCGTCGCTCAAGTACCTCAACGAGCAGGTCAACTCCGAAATCCTCGCCGAGACGGAACAGGCGCCTTTACTGGAAGTCAGCCTCGAGCTCGTGGTGCCGGACGTCCAGTGGTCCCCAGAGATTGGCGAGAGCGGCGATGCCGATCGACCCGGCGTCCGCGACTTGATCAACGGATGGGTCCGCGCTTTCCAAAATACCGGAACTTTGGTCCGACGGTTAGACATCGGCGAGGGCAACTACATGAAGGAACTGGAGGAAGACTTTTACATCCTCGACGGGGTGTCCGAGCTCCAGGCTGTGATTTTGGCGAACGAAGCGGAATGCGTCGCGTTTAAGGAGTCTTACGATAGGTACCGGTACCTCTGGCGCAACGACCTCAACGGGACCCTCGCGGAATTCGTGGAACAGAACGGATCTGACGGCGACGACCCCGAGCTCGACGTCTTCGACGCTGAAATCGCAAAGTACAAGTCGGTACAGGAGGAGATCTCGCACTTGACCACGAGCGCGGTCATCGGGTGGATCCGCATCGACGCCAAGCCCATGAAGCAGGCGCTCGCGACGTGGGTGACCAAGTGGGTTTTTCTGTTTACGCATTACCTCTCCAACAAGGTTGTCAACTCGATGTCGGAACTGTACGAGTTCATGGCGCGGGGCGATGACGTACTGGCGAAGGACCCGACGGAGGCGAATAAAGACCTCGACGAGACTTCACGGAACGCGCTGCTGTACGAGATGATGGGATACATGCGCGATTTGCGCAAGCGCCAGGAAAAAACCGACGTGATGTTCGAGCCGCTCGTCGCCACCGTGGCGTTACTTAAAACGTACGGCATCTCCATCAGCGAGGACGTTCTGAAGCAGCTCGAAGAGGCGCCCTTGGCGTGGACCGCGCTGAAGAAGAAGTCGCTCAACGTCAAGGAGAAGCTCAGCATGATGCAGCAGCTCGAGGCGCGGAAAATACGGGAAGCGTCCGACGCCTTTGCCAAGAAGGTTGAAGACTTTCGAGAACTCTTCCAGAAACTCGCGCCGTTCGCCGTCAAGGGTAAGATCAGCGCCGACGCCATCGAACCGGCGTACGCGGCGCTCGATCACTTCCACCACGGCAAGAAGGACCGCGAGTACGTTCACGGCTCCCTCAACGACGTGGTGGTCGAGTCCAAGGATCTCAACGAGAAGCAGGACCTGTTCGAGCTCATCGTCACCGACTACGTGGCACTTCGCAAGTCCAGCGAGGACCTGACGAACCTCAAGCGGCTCTGGGACGTCATCTCCTCCGTCATCTACACCTTTACCAGCTGGAACACCACGCTGTGGGACAAGATCGACGTCGACTACCTGGTGGAGGAGACCAAGACGCTGCAAAAGCAAACCAAGCAGTTACCCAAAGGATGCGCGCAGTACGACGTGTTCCGCTCGTTGGGCGACCAGATCAAAGCGTTGCTCACGTCACTGCCACTCGTCGCCGAGCTTCGCCACCCCGCGATGCGCGAACGGCACTGGAAACTCTTACAGCAAGTCACCGGGAAGAAGTTTACGATGGATGACAAATTTTCACTCGGCGATTTGCTCGCGCTCGAGCTGCACACGTGCGCGGACAGCGTGAGCGAAATCGTGGAACGCGCACAGAAGGAGCTCGTCATCGAGAAGCAGCTCGTGAAGATTGAGGAGACGTGGGCGGCGTTGAACCTCGATTTCGTCCCGTTCACCCCCGACTCCGATGTCGTCAACATCGTCGTCGACGACTTGATCGTCGAGGCGCTTGAAAACGACAACTTGCTTTTACAGAACCTCGGATCCAACAAGTACGTCCAGGGCACAAAGTTCCAGGAGATCGTCGATGACTGGCAGAAGAAGCTCGGTACCGTGGACAGTGTCCTGTCAGTGTGGGCGGACGTCGCCAAGAAGTGGAGCATGCTCGAGAGCGTGTTCATCGGCTCGCAGGACATACGGGTGCAACTCCCCGACGACTCCAAGCGTTTCGACGGCGTCAACACGGAGTTTACGAACATGATGCGCGACGCACCGGACGTCACCAACGTCGTGGAGGCGTGCAACGTCGACGAGCGGCTCGAGAACCTCGAGCGCATGCTCGGGCTTTTGGAGATGTGCGAGAAGGCGTTGCAGGACTACCTCGAGACGAAACGAATCGCGTTTCCCAGGTTTTACTTCGTCGCACCCGCGGACCTCCTGGACATCCTCTCCAAAGGCACCAACCCGCAGCTCATCCTGCGACACCTGTCCAAGTGCTTCGACAACGTCCACAACCTGTCCTTCGAACCCGACGAGATGGGCAACCCGAGCAAAAATGCAATCTCGATGTGGTCGGGTGAGAAGGAAAACGTCGCCTTTTCCCAAAAGTGCGCGTGCGAAGGACCGGTGGAACAGTGGCTCAACGTGGTGGTGGAGACGATGCGCGCCGCGTTGTTCGCGGAATTCAAAATCTCCGTCCCCAAGTACGACCAGATGCCGCGAACCAAGTGGATGTTTGAGCAATCGGCGCAAAACACGATCGTCGTCTCGCGACTGATCTTCACCCAGGAAGTGAACGAAGCGTTCGATCGCCTCGAAGATGGCGACGATAACGCCGTGAAGGACCTCCTGCAGAAGCAACTCGACCAGCTCAAGGGGATCATCGACGCCGTCAACGGCAAACTCGAGAAGCTCGACCGCAAAAAGGTTCTCACGCTGTGTACAATCGACGTTCACGCCAGAGACACGTGCCAGAAGCTCATCGACGAGAAAGTCGACGTCGCCGACGCGTTCCAGTGGTCATCGCAGCTCCGCTACGGCACCAACGAGAAGACCGGGAAGCTCCAGATCAACGTGTGCGACGCGGAGATTCCGTACATGTACGAGTACATCGGCTCACCGGGATGCCTCGTCATCACGCCGCTTACGGATAGGTGCGTCATCACGCTGACGCAGGCGCAGCGCCTAGTGCTGGGCGGCGCCCCCGCGGGTCCCGCCGGTACCGGTAAGACGGAGACGGTGAAGGACCTCGGTCGCGCGCTCGGGATCCAGGTGTACGTGTTCAACTGCTCCGACCAGATGGACTACAAGGCGATGGGTAGCACGTACAAAGGGTTGGCGCAGACTGGCGCTTGGGGTTGCTTCGACGAGTTTAACCGGATCCCCGTCGCGGTTTTATCGGTGTGTTCCACCCAGTACAAGACTGTTTTGGACGCCATTCGGGCCAAAAAGTCGCAGTTCATGTTTGAAGACGTGGAGATCTCGTTGAGGCCGTCCACGATGGCGTTCATCACCATGAACCCGGGATACCCAGGCCGAGCCGAGCTCCCGGAATCGCTCAAAGCGCTTTTCCGCCCGGTGTCCATGTGCGTCCCCGACCTCGGCATGATCTGCGAGAACATGCTCATGGGCGAAGGGTTCCAGATGTCCAAACTACTCGCGAGGAAGTTTGTGATTTTGTACAGGCTGTGCCAAGACTTGCTCTCCGCCGCGCCGCACTACGACTGGAAGCTAAGGGCCATCAAGACTACGCTCTACGTGGCGGGTGGATTAAAACGCGATCAGCCGCACCTCACCGAGGACAAAGTTTTGCTCCAAGCCCTTCGCGATTTCAACCTCGGAAAGCTCACATCCGACGACCACGGCATCTTCATGGGTTTACTCAACGATTTGTTCCCGGGTATGCTCGCGGACGTCCCTCGCCAGCGCGACGACGCGTTTGAAGCGCAAATCACGAAATCGGCGATTGAGCTCGGATATCAGCCGGAGGAGATGTTCGTGCTGAAGATCACGCAGCTTCGCGAGATTTTCATGGTGCGATGGGCGGTGTTCTTGCTCGGCCCCGCCGGCTGCGGCAAAACCGCGGTGTGGAAGACGCTTCTACACGCGCAAAACGCGTATGGCGAGAAGGGCAGAGCCGTCCCGGTGAATCCCAAGGCGGTTTCCCGAAACGAACTCTACGGAATGTTGCATCCCGCGACTCGCGAGTGGAAGGAAGGTTTAATGTCCGTCACCTTCCGCGACATGTCCAACAACACCACGTACATTCACCAGTGGATCGTGCTCGACGGGGACATCGACGCCGAGTGGATCGAGTCCATGAACACCGTCATGGACGATAACAAGGTGAGTTTCTTTTTATTTTCGTATGTGCAATTCGACTGACGCCGTGTTTTGTTTACAGATGCTCACGCTCGCGTCCAACGAACGCATACCGCTCACGGGCACCATGCGCTTGCTCCTCGAGATTAACCACATGTTCCACTGCTCCCCCGCGACGGTGTCCAGAGGAGGCGTCATCTACCTGAACCAGGATGACATCGGGTGGAAACCGATGGTGGACTCGTGGATCGAGGCGAAGGAGGCGGTTGAGTACCGACCGATTCTCATCGAGCTCTTCGACCGGTACATGCCCCGCAGCATCGAGCACTGCCGCCGAACCTTCCGCACGATCGTACCGCTCGTACCGATGAACATCACCGGGACCGTGTGCAAGATACTGGACGGCATGATCCCCGCGGAAGCCGTCCGGGGCGCACCCGCGCCCGATCGCAAGTTGGTCGAGATGCAATTCGTCTTCGCCGCCACGTGGGCGCTGGGCGGCGCCATGTTAGTCGACAAGACTGTCGATTTCCGCGCGCAGTTCAGCAAGTGGTGGGTCAGCGAGTGGAAGAACGTGCTCTACCCCGAGGAAGGGCTGGTGTTTGACTACTACGTGGACCCGACGTCGATGCAGATGCGGCCGTGGGAGGAGAAGGTTGAGGGGTTCGGGTACAACCCGTCTGAAGCCTTCGCCAACATCTTCGTCCCGAGCGTGGAGTCCACGCGCCTGTCCTACTTCCTCACGTCGTTCATCAAGAACAAGCACTACTGCATGTTCGTCGGCAACGCGGGTACCGGTAAGACGGCGCTGATGCGGGAGACGCTCCGGGGGCTCGATTCCGAGAATTGGTGCTTCAGCACGGTTAACATGAACAACTTCATGGACGCGCCCGCGCTGCAGGTGATCATGGAACAACCCCTGGAGAAGAAAAGCGGCGTTCGTTTCGGCCCACCGGGCGCGAAGCGAATGGTGTACTTCTTCGATGACCTCAACATGCCGTACGTGGACAAGTACGACACCCAGACGCCCATCGAACTCGCCAGGCAAAACATCGACTACAAGGGTTGGTACGATAAACAGAAAATCGTGTTGAAAGAAGTGCTCAACGTGCAGTACATGGCGTGCATGAACCCAACGGCAGGGTCTTTCAACATCACCCCACGGATGCAACGGCACTTTGCGACGTTCGCGGTGCAGATACCGTCCAAGGATGTGGTTCGAAGCATGTTCGCGCAGATCATCGACGGGCACCTGCGCAACTTCGACCCCGACATCGGCAAATACGCGCAAAAGGTTGCCGACGCCAGCATCGAACTTCACAACCTCGTCGCAAACACGTTCCTGCCCTCCGCGGTCAAGTTCCACTACCAGTGGAACCTCCGTGAGCTGTCCAACATCACGCAAGGTATCTGTCGCACACTGCCCGAGTTTTATTCAAACCCAGGGGACTTGGTTAGGCTCTGGATCCACGAGTGCGAACGAGTCTTCAGCGACCGCATGACGCTAATCGCCGATATCGAAAAATTCGACAACATGCGAGTCGCCGTGACGAAAAAGTATTTCGAGGACCAAGACATGGAGGCGATCGAACAGCGGCCGATCAGTTACAACGCGTTCATGCAGCACGACTCACAGGACAACGGCGCGTACTGCACGGTCGATACCTACGAGAAGCTCAACAAGACGCTGGTCGACAAATTGAACGAGCACAACGAGAGCAACGCGGTTATGGACCTGGTGCTGTTTAACCAGGCGATGGACCACGTGACGCGAATCACGCGTATCCTTGACCTGCCACGTGGCAACGCCATGCTCGTCGGCGTCGGCGGCAGTGGCAAGCAATCGCTCGCGCGTCTCGCGACGTTCATCTGCGGCTTCGAGGTTTTCCAGATTTCAGTCACGTCCTCGTACGGCATCGCGGATTTCAAGGTTGACTTATTCGAACTGTACAAGAAAGCCGGCGCCAAGGGCCAACCGGTGACGTTCTTGATGACGGACAGCCAAATCGTCCAAGAACGTTTCCTCGTGTACATCAACGATTTGTTGTCCTCTGGGTACATCCCGGACCTGATGTCGAACGAGGAAAAGGAGGAGATGTGCAACGCGGTTCGAAAGGAGGTGAAAGAGGCGGGCATTTTGGACACTCCGGAGAATTTGTGGGACTTCTTCCTCGACAAGGTTCGACGGTACCTGCACGTGTGCCTGTGCTTCTCACCCGTCGGGGACAAGTTCCGGATCCGAGCGCGGAACTTCCCGGCGCTCATCAACTGCACCGTCATCGACTGGTTCCAGCCATGGCCGCACGAGGCGCTCGTGTCCGTCGCCGGTCGATTTTTATCCGAAATTCCAGAGCTGGAACCGGAACTGCTCGAGAACCTTCAGTACCACTGCGCACACGCGCACATGTCCGTCAACGACGCGTCCAACGCCTACCTCGACGAGGACCGCCGGTACTACTACACCACCCCCAAGTCCTACCTCGAGCTCATCTCCTTGTACAAGGACATGCTCGCCAATCGCAGGGAAGCGCTCAACGCGTCAAAGGCTCGTCTGGAAAACGGCGTGGACAAAATCGCGTTCGCCTCGGCGCAAGTCACCGAGCTGCAAGTTAACCTCAAGCAAGAGCAGATCATCGTCGAGGAGAAGAAGAAGGCGACGGACGAGCTCATCGTCTCCATCGGAAAGGAAAAGGCTGTCGTGGACGCCGCGGTGGAAGCCGGCGCGGCGGATGAAGCCGAATGCGCCGCCATCGCCGAGGAAGTCTCTGCGGTCCAAGCTGAATGCGCCGAGGACCTCGAAAAGGCTGAGCCCATCATCCAAGAAGCGGAGGCCGCGTTGAACTCGCTGGATAAGAAGTCACTCGGCGAGTTGAAGGCGTACAGCAACGTGGACAAGATGATCAGCGCGGTTACGGGCGCGGTGATGATTCTATTCGCGAAGGGTAAAATTCCAAAAGACGTTTCCTGGAACGCGGCGAAGAAGTTCATGGGATCCGTCGATGGCTTCCTCACCAACCTCACGCAGTTCGACAAAGACAACGTCAAGGAGGATTGCGTGGCTGAGGTTGAGGCCAAGTACCTGTCCATGCCCAAGTTTACCGTCGCGGACATCGAGAAGAAGTCCGGCGCCGCCGCGGGTCTGTGCTCGTGGGTTATCAACATCTGCAAGTACTTCCGCATCTACCAGGAGGTTGCGCCCAAGCGCGCGGCGCTCGCGGACGCCAACGCCAAGCTGGACGCCGCGAACGATAAGCTCACCGGCATCCGCGCGAGGGTCAAGGAACTCCAGGACAAGGTTGCGGCGTTGGAGGACAACTTGATGAAAGCGACGGAGGACAAAAACAACGCCATCGCCGCCGCGGAGAAGACGCAGCGCAAGGCGGACCTCGCCGATCGACTCGTGAACGGCCTCGCGGGTGAGAACAAGCGATGGGGCGAGTCCATCCAGGAGATGGCTGTGTCGTACAACAAGCTCGTCGGTGACGTGTTGGTTGCTTCTTCCTTTGTCTCCTACGCCGGCGCTTTCAACGCGAAATTCCGCAAATCGCTGGTGCACACCAAGTGGCTCCCCGACCTCGTGGAACGCGAGATTCCCATGACTGCCGGAGTGGTCCCATTGGACGTCCTCACCACCGACGCGCTGAAAGCGCAGTGGGGTATCGAAGGGCTACCGACGGATCCGCTGTCCATCGAGAACGGCGCCATCATGACGGCGGCGAAACGCTGGGCGCTGATGATCGACCCGCAGCTGCAGGGTATCAAGTGGATCAAGGAAAAGTGGGGTGACAAACTTAAAATCATCCAGCTGTCGAAACCCAACTACATCGCGGACGTGGAGCACTGCATCGAGAATGGCATCCCGCTCATGATTGAAAACCTGCAGGACGACATCGACGCGGTGCTCGACCCCGTGGTGGCTCGCCAGACGATGAAACGCGGTCGGTCAACGGTGATGAAACTCGGCGATAAAGAAGTGGACTACGACCCGAACTTCAAGCTCTACCTCCAGACCAAGCTGAGTAACCCGCACTACAAACCAGAGATTGCGGCGCAGACGACGCTTGTGAACTTTTGCGTCACGGAGAAGGGTTTGGAAGATCAGCTGTTGGCGCTGGTGGTCGAAAAAGAACGATTCGACCTTCAGGAACAGAGCTCCAACCTCGTCCGGCAGCTCGGCGAGTACACCGTGCAGCTCACGGACCTCGAGGATAACCTACTGTCCAGGCTGTCGAACGCCCAGGGCGACATCCTGGAGGACATCGCGCTCATCGAGAACCTCGAGGAGACGAAGAGGACCTCGACGGAAATTGCCGAAAAGGTGGTCGTCGCGTCTGAGACGCAGATCAGCATCAACGCCACTCGCGAGGTGTACCGCCCCGTCGCCGCGCGCGGCGCCTTGTTCTACTTCCTCATCGATGTCCTCAACGTCCTCGACAGGGTGTACCAGTACTCGATGGCGAACTACATCTACATCCTCAAGAAGGGTATGGACATCTGCCCCGGCGGTTCCGATGAAGAGAAATTCGTCCCCGAGGACAAGAAGATCAACAAAGTGCTCCCCGTCGAGCAACGCGTCCCCGCGCTCACCGAGAGCGTCACCTCCGCGGTCTTCGGGTACATCTCCGCCGGCTTGTTCGAGCGCCACAAGCTCATCATGGCGACGCAGCTCACCATGGGTGTCTTGCGGCAGCAAGGTAAGCTCGACGCTGAGCTCTTCAACTGGCTCCTGCGAGCGCCTCGGTCGGAAGGTATGGATAACCCGTTACCCGAGTGGCTCGGCGAGGCGAACTGGGAGATGGTCAACTCCATTCGCGAGTTTGAGCAGTACGCGGCGCTCGGGGATGACCTCGTGGGTTCCGCGAAACGATGGCGCGAGTGGATGGAGCTGGAGCGGCCGGAGGAGGAACCAATGCCGGGCGACTGGAAAAAGATGGAGCAGTTCGAGCAACTACTCCTGTTCCGAGCCCTCCGACCCGACCGAATGTCAAACGCCCTCGGCACGTTCGTCAAGAACACGCTAGGCGAGCGGTACGTCACGTCCGATCCATTCGACCTGGCGGCCAAATTCGAGGATTCGGCGCCGGGGACACCGATGTTTATTTTCCTATCACCGGGGGTCGACGTCGCCGCCGCGGTGGAACACCTCGGCCGCAAGCTCGGGTACACCGCGGATAACGGCAAGTACGCGTCCGTGTCTTTAGGCCAAGGCCAGGAGCCAATCGCGATGAACAACTTGAAGAACTTTCACAAATCCGGCGGGTGGGTGTTACTCCAGAACATCCACCTCACGATCGACTGGACCAACGGCCCGCTGGAGAAAACCGTGGATAAGCTCTCGGAAGGTGCGCACGAAAACTTCAGGCTGTTCCTCTCCGCGGAGCCCCCGCCCTCGCTCGAGCGCGGGATCGCCATCTCGGTGTTGCAGAACAGCGTCAAGCTGACGAACGAG